>Ga0265294_10000189_pt1 | contig 77077 bp, 61 predicted proteins | sample MunlanPumphouse3_FD_192504 | JGI IMG/M metagenome (GOLD analysis project Ga0265294, IMG submission 192504) | Groundwater microbial communities from a municipal landfill in Southern Ontario, Canada - Pumphouse #3 | ecosystem: Environmental > Aquatic > Deep subsurface > Groundwater | place...
GGAACCCGCACTGACCATCTTGAATAAATTGACAACTTAAAAAAAGACTTCAGCTTTCACTGAAGTCTTCTGTACCGAGGGCGGGAATCGAACCCGCACTGACCGAAGCCAGGTGGATTTTGAGTCCTTTTGACTTTCCTGAAAATTAAATCATTATGAATATTGTCATTATCTGGTCATTGTTTTTAAGGATATTTGTATAAAAACAAAAGCATTTACCCAAAAGCTCTTTTATTTATTATTGCGAAATTCTAACAAATTATATCAGAAACAGCACTTGGTACCTATATTATATTATCATTGTTACTTATTGATTAATATATGATTAATATTTCCTATTGACATTTATAATATTTTTAAATATTCTTTAAATGTAATTTATTTAGAAAATGTTTTGGTATTTTAATTTAAAAGGAGCTGTAAATGAGATCTGTTTACTTTATATTTTTCGCATTATTAGTAATAGTAACTTCTTGCGATATCTTTAATCCACCTGTTCAAGATTATTCAAATAAAATTTTATTTACTTCCACGAGATCAGGGTCAGACCAATTATACATAATGGATCCAGATGGAACAAATATTGAACAAATCACAGATGACGAATACGCACATTCTCATGGGAGGTGGTCACCTGATGCCAGTAAGATAGCTTGCAGAACTGACGAAAATTCATGTACCATAGGACAACCTATGCTTGTAATTGACCTGAACAACAAGCAAGAAACGCTTCTTTATTATGGAGGCATGTTTGAATGGCATCCATATGAGAATAAATTAATATATGATTTCTTACCTTTCGGGGAAATGGGGGCGCTTACTACTAATATTTACACTGAAATCATTAGAGGTACTTTAATTGAGAATGATATGTATTCAAACAGAAAAGATATGACACCATCATATTCACCAGATGGTAGCTTAATTGCTTTTTCTTCAAATAGAGATTTTTACACAACTGAAATTTCAGCTCGTAGTGAACTTTATTTAATGAATAGTGACGCAACTAATCAGCATCGAATTACATTTTTAGAAACAACCAACACCCTTAACCCCATTTGGTCAAGTGATCAAAGCAAATTATTCTTTAATTCAGAAGGAAATATATGCAGATACGACTTTGCCGATAGTACCGTTAGTACGATCTGTGATACAAATGAATTCGCATATGTTAATCCTCGATTATCTCCAAATAATGATAAAATTATTTTTATTGCTAGAACTTATGATGGTTCAGCAAATACTTATTTATTTATTTCTGATATCGACGGATCAAATATTCATGCTTTAATTGAAGATAGTACGGTTACTTCATGTGACTGGTCTAAACAATAGAGTAATTAATTAAAATCAAAGGAGAAAATGATGAAACGTTTCTTTGCATTGTTGGTGATTTTAGCCTTTAGTTTTTTGCTTTGTTTCGGAAGTCCCAATAAAGCACAACTATCGGCAGAAGAAAAGTTATCTTCAAAATATGGAGGTAATCTTGAAATAAGTTGGTCAGAAAAAAGGAATACACCTGAAATTATTAATTTCTCAACACCAGTTGTTTTCAGCAAGAATAGAGAAGAATCATCAAAACTACTGCTTGATGAAATCAATGATTTAATTGGACAAAATAAAGACCTCTATACTTTTAAACTATTAAAATCAAGAGAAAGAAAAGGAATTAAAAGTTTTTGGTACCAACAGCTATATAAAGGTGTACCAATTTATGGAAGTGAAGTTGCAATTGCAGTAAATGAAAACGGTGGTGTCAAATCTGCAATTAGTTCTTTTTATAACGACATTTCAATTAATACAATACCTTCAATAAGCTATGAAGATGCAGCCAATATTTCAAAAAACAATCCAAGAAGTAACTTAGAATATAATGACTCATTATATTCTAACAAGTTGATCATTTATCCAATGGATGATGAATATTTTTTAGCTTATGAAGTTCTTCGACCAAGTACAAATAATCAAGGGGCTTGGTATTATTATATTGATGCAAATAATGGTAGTATTCTATATGATATATCAGATTTAGTTTTTGCTACAGGTGTTTATTACCCAACGAATCCACGTTATTCTTCAATAAATACAGGAACATTATATAATGCAAATAATTTGTTTTACATAAAAGGAACATTTGCAAATATTCTTAATGCTGAATCTTCAAGAGCATTTAATCTAAGCAATTATTTTGTTTATGATACATTAAGTACCCACTTTGATGAATCTAATTTATACTATCAAATAAACAAAATAGCTTCTTATTATGCAGGTAATTATGGATTTGATGAATTTACACAAATAGATGCAACTACACATGGTCTTTTCTACGACTCTTATGGAAATCTATTAGGTCCAAATGCTGGTTTTAATAGAGGAGATAACACATTAAAATTTAGTGATGATCAAGGTTATACAAATTACAATTCACTTGCACAAGATGATAAAATAATTTATCATGAATATACACATGCTGTATCCTACAATTTAGCGGGTATTTATTCTGCTAGAATGTACAATGAAATAGGAGCAATTTCTGAAGGTCTTTCAGATTATTTCCCTGCAACGTATACAGGTAGAGAAGTGATAGGAGAATGGGCTGTCCCTTCATCTATTAGAAGAGATATTACTGAACCAGTTTATGAGACATATGCTGAATACTCTGCTAGTAATCATGAGCCTCACGATGGAGGTTGGTTCTTTTCAGCTTGTTTATGGGATCTAAAAAACAATATCGGCTCAGTATATAACACTGATGATATGGTATATGATGCTTTAGCAAACAGCACTTCAACTGTTGTTTTTTCACAATTTATTCAAAAAATCCTTGATGCTGATTATAATATGTTTAATAGTGTATATGAAAACATTATTAAATATACCTTTTATAACAGAGGAATTACAGCTCTTGGAACAGGAAGCACTACTACGGCCGGTGCATTGTCAAAAGACGAAATATGGTATTTCGCAAAAACATTAACTGGTAATGTAACAGTACCTACAGGAAAAACCTTGACTATTAAAGAAGGTGCTGATATTGATTTAGGTGCTTATTCAGTCGAATCCACCGGTGGAACTATTATCATTGAAGATGAATCAGCTTTCAATCCGTATGTTTGCCTTAAAAGTGGTACTACCGTAAAAGGCATCTATTCAGGTCCGTTGGGAGCTATCGCCGATGGATCAAGTGGTGATATTGTTGATGTTGGCGGTGATTATTTATTAGTAGATTTCATATCTGTTACAACAAGTGGAGTTACTTTAAATTTCAACTCAAGCGCTAATATTGATTTAGATATTTATTTAATTATGAAAGGTAACGGAACAATTACAATTGAAAGCGGTGCTACTTTTACACCCGACATTCGCTTAATGTCTGGTAGTAGTATTAGTGGTCTTTATCCAACTTTAGCCTCTGCTTATTCTGTTGGTACAGTTGTTGAAATTAGAGGAACACATACATTTAGTGATAATTATACTGTAACATCGACAAGAACATTAAAACCCATGGAGAATTGTACTGTAAGTTTCCCTGCAAACAAATACTTATATGTTGAAGGTAACTTAACAGCCTCAGATGCAACTTTTACTAATAGTGGAAATACATCTTGGGGTGGAATAAGATATCAAAGCGGGAGTACTGGTAGTTTAACTGATTGCAATATTGAAGATGCTTTGTTTGGTGTGTATCTGAATGGATCTGCAAGACCTATAAGTAATTGTGATATCTCGAATAATACATCTGCAACAAGTTATGGCATTTATTGTAATGGAGTTGATCCAAATCTCGAAAACAATAAAATATCAACGCTTTATGGTATAAAATGCAATGATTCAAACCCAATATTAAAGGATAATGAAATTACAAGTGAAGTTTGCGGACTGTATTGTGAGAACTATTCTGATCCAGAGTTATCTAGCGTTCTTAATGGAGATGGTGATAATTATTTTCATGGTTCAACAATTATCGGTGGGGCAGTTTATATAACGGGTAACTCCAATCCTGTAATTGGTTTTACGAGTTGTGGCCTAGAAGAATATGGAAACAACAGTTTCGCCTACAGTTTTGTTGATGATAAATTGATTTATAATTACACTAGTAATACTATCATGGCTCAATACTGTTGGTGGGGAGGAACACCCTCATCATCGATGTTTTACGGAAGTGTTGACTATAGTTCACCTCTGACAAGCTTACCAACATACAGCATGCCGGGCCTTTCACCTGAAAATAATCTCTATGATACGCGCATGATGCTTGCAAGCACAGGTGCAGATACTGATAGTAGCAGTGTTGAAGAAGGATTAGAAGATTTTACCAGATATTATGATGAGTTATGGAGTCTTGAAACAAAGGTTGGTTTCTTAAGATATCTTATCAGTTTAGGCGAAGCCAATGGTGTAGCCGATCTCTGTAAAGATATTATATTTGAGAATCCTTATCAACCCGAAGCATTTACGGCTTTGAATATGCTTAATTATATTTCTAGAAATGAGAAGATCAAGAAAGATTTCGATAAAGATATGCTTAAGACTTATTTAAAGACCTTCGAAGATAGTAAAGGCAATGAATTCATTGAAGCAAACGCAATGTTACTCCTGGCTGGTCTTAATAAAGATGTTGCTCTTATGAATAAAGTCTATAAAAAACATAAAGACACCTATATGGGTAAATTTGCACTCCAACAGGAATTTATGTATTACTTCAACGAGGCAGAGGACACTGTTGCAGCAAGAGCTGTTCTTAATGAAATGGATGAAGTATATCCTGATGAGGCTGCTACATATGAATCTCATGTTTTGATGGGTGATGAGGTTATAGATCCGAAAGAGTTCTATAGCCAGCTTCATGAAAAAGAAGGAACACCTGAAATTCTTCAAACCCCTTCAGACATAAGTGAAATTCTTCCAGAAGAATATTCACTTAGTCCAGCATATCCAAATCCCTTCAATCCTAGCACTACAATAGAATTCGCATTACCGGTTCAATCGGATGTCGAATGTAGTATCTTTGATCTGAGGGGTAATCTGGTCAAGGAATACAATTACGCACAGAACGCTGGTACATACTCAATTGTATGGAATGCCTCGAATGTATCAAGTGGTATCTACTTAATTCGCTTCGTAGCTGAAGCAAGCGATGGCTCCGAAACATTTGTAGATTATCAAAAAGTAACTTTGCTTAAATGATGAATTTCCTAAAAACAGGCGGAGGTAAAATCTTCGCCTGTTTTTTTATAACCATTTCTATTCTTCTCACTGAAGAACCCGATTCAACTCTGGTAAAACTTTGTAAGCAATCAGAAAATATTAATTATGCTTCTAAAATATTTGATATTGATCCAGCTATGCTTAAAGCAATCACTTATGTAGAACGGACTAATAACTATAATTGGCAGGATGAGTATTTTGATGATTTTCTAGCCAAGAAAGGACAAAATAGTTCTATTGGTTTCTGTCAAGTAAAGATGAAAACAGCCTATTGGATCGAATGTCAATTAGCAGACAGCATATCTGATTTTTATCCCGGAAATAAGTATGAAAGACATTTATCCATAAGCCAGTCACCTCAAGAAATCATTAATAAACTAGAGAATGACAGGATAAATCTTCTATATGCAGCCGCATATATGAGAATCATTCAGAGCTATTGGACAAACAAGGGTTACTCTATAGATAATAGAGTAGATATTATCGCTACTATTTTTTCATATGGGATATTTAGTAGAGAAACAGGTGAACCACTAAAACCAAATAACAATCCCCAACCAAATTGGTTTGGAGTTCAGGCTAACGAAGCATACATTCAATTCATTAATATGAAAAAGTGAGGTGTTTATGACTGGAAGAACTGGAGAAAAATGTTCTGTTAGTGGTGTTTACAGATGCATCACACATCATTCTCAAGATATTCCATTATCAAAAGGTGAAACTTTCCCTCCTTGCAAAGGTGATGGGAGAGGACACTCAACCACATGGATTCTGGTTCGCAAAGCTTAATTTTACGAAGTACCATCGCCCCATGTCGATTCTTTGATCATGTACTGAACCATTGATCCATCTACATTATATGCCACGTAAAGACCGTATGTCCCAGATGCGGATAGGGGGTTCGAATAGTAGAAATATACCTGAGCCTGTCCAAGCGGTACGGAAGTAATATGTGATTGACGTAAAGCAAGGTTTAGAAAAGATACTGATCCACCTGATCCCACCCCCTCAATATTTTGAATGGCCGACTGAAGAAGCATTAAGTTTTCAATTAACGTCTTAGAGTTTGAGAGTATCGATTCACTTGCAAACTGCTGTTTGATTTTAATCTTTCCATCCGTATCTATTTCAAGAAAATAAAATATAAAAAAGTTGCGATGCGGTGACAATCAATTTCATTGTATTTCTCCCCTCTCCCCCCTATTTTTAGCTATTGAAATTATTGAGATATAACAAAAGACCCCAGTTTTCACCGGAGCTTTGTTCGTACCGAGGGCGCCACGTCCCGAAGCATCGGGATCGGGGGAACCCGCACTGACCATCTTGAATAAATTGACAACTTAAAAAAAGACTTCAGCTTTCACTGAAGTCTTCTGTACCGAGGGCGGGAATCGAACCCGCACTGACCGAAGCCAGGTGGATTTTGAGTCCACTGCGTCTACCAATTTCACCACCTCGGCATTGCAGGTGTGATATTCTCTATAAATTGCGTTAAAGTCAAGTAAAAATTTTATTAAAAAAGGATATGAAAACAATGAAAGTCAAATTTAAACGCCTCTCCCCCCATGCTATTCTCCCTTCACAACAGCATGCCTACGATGCCGGTTACGATGTAAGTTCTGTCGAAAACAAAGTCATTCCAGCAGGAAAATGGGCGCTTGTTAAAACAGGTCTTGCTGTGGAATTACCCATGGAAATGGAATTGCAGGTACGTTCGCGTTCCGGACTGGCTTTTAAGAAGGGTGTTTTTTGTCTTAACGCTCCCGGTACGGTAGATGCAGGCTATCGCAATGAGATCGGTGTGATTCTTGCTAACTTAGGTGAAGAAGATTTTCAAATCTCTGTTGGCGATAGAATAGCTCAATTTATTTTTCAAACGCCGAAACATCCCGAGATCGTCGAAGTTGAAGAACTTGGTGAATCCGATAGAGGATTAGGTGGATTCGGTTCAACCGGAGTAAAATAAAAGGGATCATATGAAAAATTTCTTGGGAATATTTCTGGCATTATTCTTGCTTATATCTTGCGGTAATCAGCAAAACAAAACAGCAAACGATAATGCAACTGCTCTTGATGAAGTATCTTATGCTGAAACTGCTCAAGCGGACTATGCAGCACCCGCAGACATGGCTAAGCGTTCTATGAGTGTCGGCTCGATGCTTCAAGATTCAAATGATCAGCAGAAACTTATTAAAACAGCTAACTTGCGTTATGAAGTTTATGATCTGGATTCCTCCTTATTACATATTTCTAAAATATTGAAAAGCTATAAGGGTCTTGTCCAGAATGAACGTCAATTCGATCAAGGTAATCGAAAATTTATTTCATTGAGCCTGCGAGTTCCCGCTGAAAATTTTGATGTTTTTTTAGAAGAACTCATGAATTCTGATGGTATTCGAAAATTGGAAAACAAAAGTATTTCCTCCCAAGATGTCACAGAACAATTTATCGATATTGAATCCAGACTTACAACGAAACGCCAAGCTCTCGCACGCTACAGAGATATTCTGCAAAAAGCAGAAACAGTCGCTGATATTGTGTCGGTCGAAGATAAGATCCGTCGTTTGCAGGAAGAAATAGAAGCTCAGGAAGCCCGATTAAAATATTTGAATCATCAGGTGGATATGAGCGAAGTCCGCATCAATATTTACCAAGTTGTACCCAGCACTTATATTCCCGAAAAAGGTGAAGGCTTCTTCCCTAAATTACTTAAAGCTATAGATAATGGATTTGAAGGTATTTCGCTTGTTTTCTTCTGGTGTATTCGCCTCTGGCCCATCTGGATCTTGGCAATAATTTTAAGATGGATCTTTCGCAAAAAATCCAAGGAATAATTATGAAAATTTTAGTGATATGTACCGGTAATTCCTGCCGTTCTCAAATGGCACACGGTTTTCTAAAAAGTTTTGATAGTAAAATGGAAGTTTATTCAGCAGGTGTTTCTCCGGCTTATAGGGTTATGCCCGAAACCATTGAGGTCATGGCTGAAAAAGGCATTGACATCAGTGAGTATTCACCAAAAAATGTGATCGACTTTTTAAAAATGCCCTTTGATTATGTGATCACAGTGTGTGATTATGCCTACGATGTTTGTCCCCTTTTTACCGGAGATGTTAAACATCAAATACACATCCCTTATCCCGATCCCATTACTGCAAAAGGAAAATATGAAAAACGTCTGGAGCTCTATCGCGAGGTCAGGGATATGATAGAAAAAGACTTTTATGATCTTTACAAGAAAAAACTAGAGGTGAAATAATGAATTTACTTGATCTGATAAAAACGAGACAAAGTGATAGGAAATATTTAGATACAGCTGTTGACAAAGAAAAGATCGAGCGCTGCCTCGAGGCCGCAAGACTCGCGCCTTCTGCATCAAATTCTCAACCTTGGGAATTTATTGTTGTACAAGATCCTGAAATCCGAAAAGAACTTGCAGCTCTTACCACATCTCCGGTGGTTAAGATCAATCGTTGGGTTCCCAAAGCGCCCGTACTGGTCGTAATAAATTCATGGACACCTCCACTGCACAGAGTGGCTGCCGGCATTCTTGAAAATAAAAAATTCAACCTTGTTGATGTGGGAATTGCTGCAGAACATTTTTGCCTTCAGGCCGCAGAAGAAGGTTTAGGTAGCTGTATATTGGGTTGGTTCAACACCAAAAAAATCATGAAATTACTAGATATTAAGGCTCCCAAGAAACCTGCTCTCCTCATTAGCTTAGGCTACTCGGGACATGAGAACATCCGCAAGAAAAAACGCAAAAGTTTGGATGAAATGAGAAAATACATTTAGACCTTCCTGCTGGTGTCTGATCCCGAAAGCTCGGGAGAAGACCTGCTGGATGGTCGAGATACTAAGCCTGAATTTAATATAGATATCTTTTTCGACCAGCCAACACCTAATCGTAGTCGAGTTGGCAGGTCATTGACCTTCCTGCTGGTGTCTGATCCCGAAAGGTCGGGAGAAGACCTGCTGGATGGTCGAGATACTAAGCCTGAATTTAATATAGATATCTTTTTCGACCAGCCAACACCTGTAGCGTAGTCGAGTTGGCAGGTCATTGACCTTTCTGCTGGTGTCTGATCCCGAAAGGTCGGGAGAAGACCTGCTGGATGGTCGGAAATAATTCCATTAAATTATCAACAGCCTTTGGTTTAAACCCAAGGCTATTCTACTTCTTCCACCCAGGACTAAAAACCGTCCTCATCTCATCCCCGTCTCTATAGATAAAATAAGCTTCAACGCCTTCCATTGAATGAATAAAATCTAAACCCTTATCTAAACCAAGAACAATGGCAGCCGTCGCACAAGCATCTGCTAAGATACAATTTTCAGCCACAACGCTCACGGAAGTAACTTCATGATGTATTGGGTGGCCTGTCTTAGGATCGATCAAATGGGAGAACCTCTCGCCCTTTTCCAGATAAAATTGCTGATAATCACCGGATGTTGCACATGCTAAATTTTTTAACTCAACATTTTCTCTCGCTTTGTTATTTCCCACATTATCATCCGAAGGCACAGCAATACCAATGCGCCAGGGCTTCCTTCCATTTTTACCTTTGACTCTGACCTCTCCGCCGATCTCAACAAGAATATTTTTATATCCGAGAGCTTCTATTTCTTCGAGAACAAGATCGACGCCATAGCCCTTAGCAATAGCAGCAAAATCCAATTGTAGCTCAGGATCATTTTTAATTAATCCCTCTTCTTTTAATTCCAGCTTTCCAAAACCTACATGCTTGAGCGCATCTTTTAATTCCTTCTCAGTAGGTCTTATATCAATTCCATTATCTCCAAAACCCCACAATTCAACAAGCCGTTTAACCGTTGGGTCGAATGCACCCTGAGATTTTGCATATATTTCTTCTGATACTCTCGCCACACGCATAAAATCATCAGATATTGGAAATACAATATTATCAGCCTTAGTATTAAACTTTGATATTTCACTGTCAGGATTATAAGTGTTTACACTGGTGTTAATTCTCGTCAAAGCCACATCAATAGCTATTTGCAATTTTTTACCGGCATTTTCACTCTCTACCCCATGGACCTTTACCATGTACCAAGTTCCCATGGTCTGTCCTTTAATTGTTAAGATAGGAGATTTTGAGCAAGAAAAGAGCAATAGTGCGATGATCAGTAGTGTAAAAATATTATAGTGTTTTTTCATATTGCCTCATTCATAATTTAATCTTTGAATTTACGCAATTTTTTTGCATTATCCAGCAAATTGAAACTTAGGAAAAACATGAAAAGAACATTTATCACTCTATTGTCATTAATGGGGCTACTTATCTTACTTAATGCCTGCAGTTCACACCAACTTAAATACGCCAAACTTGAAACAATGCTGGAAGATGCAGTCGCAGATTCAGCTTGGCCCGGAGGTGTATTATTCATTGGGCAAGGCAATAAAATTGTTTTCAATCATGCTGCCGGTTATCATACTTATGAACAAAAAATAAAAATTAAAAAAAATGATATCTTCGATCTAGCCTCTGTCTCGAAAGTGATCGGAACAACTTCTGCAGTCATGAAACTTGTTGAAAACGGAGAAATCTCTTTAAATGATAAAGCGGTTAAATATCTTCCTGAGCTGAAAGGTCCGGATAAAAAAAATACAGAACTAAAAAAAGAGATCACCATAAAACATCTCCTTACCCACTCTGCAGGTTTTGAACCTTTCCGACTATTCTATGAAATGGACTGTTCTGTAGAAGCTCGCTGGGATAGTGTTTACCAAAGTGAGCTGCAATCTAAACCCGGCGACAAAACGGTTTATTCCGATATTGGGCTGATGTGCATGGGTAAGATCGTAGAAAAAGTTACAACTATGTCCCAGGACGCTTATCTCAGGAAAATTGTCTATGATCCTCTAAAAATGGCAGATACGCATTATAATCCCGACCCTTCCTTGATCGACAGAATAGTTCCTACCGAATACATAGATAATAAACTCGTTCATGGCTATGTTCATGATGAAAACACACATAGTTTAGGTGGTGTTGCAGGACATGCCGGGCTTTTTTCAACAGTTGCTGACCTTAGTGTATTTAGCCGTATGATGTTAAATGAAGGTGAATTGAACGGAATCAGAATATTTAAACCCGAAACCATTAAACAATTTACAACTCCCCTGGATGAGTCCTCTTCACGCTGTCTTGGCTGGGATAGTCCCGGTGGTGAAAGTTCCGGTGGAATTTATCTTTCTCCTTATTCTTATGGGCACACAGGTTTTACGGGAACATCGATCTGGATAGATCCTGAAAATGATGTCTATGTTATTTTACTAACAAATGCAGTGCATCCTGATCGTAGCTATAAAAATCCAAAATATTATGATTGGAGACAATTATTGCATTCAGCTGCTTATGAAGAATTGGGTTTAAATAAAAGAAATCCTGATCTATTTCTAAAGAAACGCTGGGTTAAAGAATTTAATATGCCTCGCAAAGCTGAAGAATAGAATATCTGAAATTAATTTGATTAATATATTTTATCTAAATAAAAAAGCCACGCAATGCGTGGCTTATCTTTTTCACGATCAATACGACTAATTCTTGGGAAAAATATTTTTGGATGGAATAATTACCCAACAAATAGCATAGAGTATTGCTGTTGGTAAAAGAGCTGTAAACAGTGTTATGATCACATATAGAACCCTTACAAGTGATACATCCATATTTAAAAAATCTGCAAAACCAGCCATAACACCACCAATGATAGCATTGTCAATTGAGCGATAAAGTCTTTTATTTTTCATTTTTATAGTCTCCTATGATGAAAAAGATACAATAAATCTCAGATGATGTCAAGAAAACTAACAATAGAATCACTTTATTCCTTTTATTTTAGCATTAACAATTTCCCCCTGAGCATTTACGGATCAAAATATCCCATTATTATTCATAGCTTCATGATATTTTATTGAACGATAGCAAATGTTTGATCATCTGTTTGGAATTAAAATCATTCCATAAAAAGAAAACCCCGAATTTCTTCGAGGTTTTCTTTTTGCTCCGGAGATAGGATTCGAACCTACAACCTAGTGGTTAACAGCCACCCGCTCTACCGTTGAGCCACTCCGGAACATTTCCAAAGGAATCCTTTGGTACAAAAAGCCGACTAATCTAATGAGAATACTTAACTCAGTCAACAAAAAAGATGAATAATTCCCTAATATTTGTCTTTAGAAAAATGTGACCTAGGTCACAGAAAAAAAAGCTGCTTGAAATTGATGGTTTTTTATTTTAGATTATGCTAGAAATTTAAATTAACAGGTGATTTATGCACAAAGGTCAGCATTCAAATATGCCAGATCTCTTTTTAATTTCAATGTCTCAGGCTTATGAACATCCGCCTTAGTCTTTTATGTTATTTTTTTGTTTAAAAATTTAACTGTAAACCTTAGAGGGGAATACGATGAAAAAGACAATCATTGGCCTTTTGATCCTGGCCATTATAGTAGGTGCTTGTACACAAGGCATCATCAGTCCTGAAGCGAAGATCGCTAAATTCAAATCAGAATATGATCAATGCGGTATTGAGCACAACAAAGAGCTTTCCGATCTATATCAGCGTTTCGAAAATTCTGATGTGGTTCTAACAAAAAAAGCAGCAAAAGATATCATTGATGATCATTTTGCTTTAAACACATCAATTAAAAATCGAGATATAGCATCCGAAATTTCAAACTTGGTAATAAACTCACATTCTTTAGCTAAAATGAATGTCAACTCTGATATAATGGATCTCTTGTCTGACAGTTTAACTGTCTATTCGCGTTATCCTGCAGTTTTTGATTCAATGTCATCAATACTTGATGAAGAAATAACACTTGAGGAGAAAACAGATAAACTTGAACATATCTATTTGCTTGTAAATCAAGTTTGCGAGGATCCCGATGATAAATCTGCCTTAATGAACGGCGTTAGTACAAGTATCCATTCCCTGAATTATTGGGATGAAAGTTACTACGAATGGCAGCTGGCATTAAATCCCGATCTGGGTAAAACATCTGCTATAAGCATTATTGGTGCTTTTGCCATTATAGACGGTGCCGGAGCTGTTTTAGGAACGTTAGAAGGTATTAGAGACACAGAAAAGGGTCAAGAGGACAGACTGAAGGTTATTGCTGGCCGCGCAATAGGTGAGGCTGCTAAAACCTCAAGCTATGCTGCGCTCGCATTGATATTAATTTAAGGATAAATTATGAAAAAAATAATATCGCTTATTTTACTTTTACTCATGATCTTTATGTTGCAATTTAATTGGTTAGAAGGATTGTTTCCCAAAATACACATCTGGATAGAAGCTCTAATTGCCTATGCAGCAATAATAATAGTATTTTGGTGGAATGGACTACTACAAAAAAAGGATAAATAATAAAAAAGAGTACCATCCGAAAGGGTGGTACTCCTGATTTTATACTAATATTTGTTTAACCAAATACTGCGTGACAAACAATAACTGATGCTATCATGCCTGCCAGGTCAGCAGATAAAGCAGCTGGCAAAGCATGTCGAGTTTGTTTTACACTGATAGAACCAAAATAAACGGCAAGGATATAAAAAGTCGTTTCAGTCGATCCCATCATAATGGAAACCAAACGACCAATAAATGAATCAGCACCATGAGTTTTGATCAATTCGGACATAATACCCAGTGCACCGGAGCCTGATAAAGGTCTCATCAATGCCATAGGAACAACTTCGCCCGGCATTCCTATCATGGATGTTACGGGAGAAAGTATCCATGTTAAAATATCCATAGCTCCGGAAGAACGAAAAACTGCTATAGCTAAAAAGATGGCAACTAAAAATGGTATGATCCTCAATGCGACCTGAAAACCTTCTTTAGCTCCTTCTGAAAACTCCTCATAAACCTTTATTCCCTTAGTATATCCATAAATAGGAATAATAACAATGATCAAGGGAATTGCCAGAACAGAGATCATATTCATGACTTGAGCAAAGGGAAAAAGAACAAATAGGGAAACTAATATTCCCAATACAATTAGGAGAATAATTTTATTTTTAAGATTTTTCATTATCAACCTCGGCATCTTTTCCAATTTCTTCTTCAATATCTTTTTCAATATAATTTTCTACCTGAAAGCGAGGCAAGCGTTGCAATATTTTAGAAACTATAATTGCAACAGTTGTAGAAACTGCAGTCGCTATGATCACTGGTGCAATAATTTCCGAAGGATTTGATGATCCCGCCGCCGTCCTGATCCCAATAATAGTCGCTGGAATGATCGTAACAGATGATGTACTCATGGCCATGAAAGTAACCTGGGCATTCGTAGCAATATCTTTGTGCTCATTTAACTTTTGCATATCTGCAAAGGCTTTAAGTCCCAAGGGAGTTGATGCATTGCCCAGACCTAACATTGTGGCGGACAGCGCCATAATAATAGAACCCATTGCCGGATCTTCTGCTGGTATCTCGGGAAACAAACGAACTGTAATAGGACGTAAGCCACGAGCCAGAACATTGATCAAACCGGATTTTTCGGCAATTCTCATAATACCCAACCAGAGTGCCATAAGCCCTACAAGTCCAAGTGCCAACTCAACCGCAAATTTCGAATAGTCGAAAACTGAATTTGTAAGCAATGCTAGAGGTTCCGGTGAAGCAAAGAAGTAAATACCAAGGGGAGTAACTGTTATCCCCAAACAACGGATAGCCGCAACAAGCACACCAATAATGATCATTGCAAGCCATATTATATTAATCATGTGCTCTCCTAAAATAAACTATTTATTTACGATATTGCAATTCGTATCAGTGGAAAATGTAAGGAAAAATGTGCTTTAGCCCAAAGGATAATTAAGTTTATATTCAATTTATTAAAAGCTCATTTCAGGTAAAATAACAGGCAGTATTCGTCATTATTTAATAAAATTAGATTTTCTATTATCATTCTTTATTTGTTTTCTTTCATCTCTTTATTCTTAGTTTTTTAGTCTTCTCTTCGTGAAATGGTGTTGCTAAACATAATATATTTATCTCTTTTACACCGGCTCCCCTTAGCGTTCTGGCTATTTCCATGCAGGTTGCGCCGGTTGTAAATACATCATCAATAATACACACTCTATCAGGCAATTTTTCTTCATGTTTCAAAACAAATGCCCCGCGCATATTTTCCTGTCTTTCTTTTTTGTTTAATTTTGTCTGTGTATTTGTATAACGCCCACGCTTAAGACTCTTGCTGCAAATTTCCACTTCCCAGGCTTTAGCAATTCCTCTTGCCAAACAGGCGGACTGATTATATGTGCGCTCTCTTTTTCTTGTAGAATGCAAAGGGACAGGGATAAGTGCCTGAGATCTTGCAATTTTATGATCTTTATAATGCTCTCCCAAAACCTTGCCAAGAAATTCAGCCATATAAGGTGCATCACGATATTTTATTTGATGAATAAGTTTTTGCAGATTCTCATCAAAATAATAAAGAGCCTTAACACTGTTCGCAGGATGGTCCTCGTGATAGCGTATAGAATCCGGTGTATCGTCGAATAATGGAATACTATCCAGACAATCCTTACATAAAAAAGGCTGTAGATCAGATTCTTTTCCGCAGACTATGCAAATTGGTGGATAAATAAAATCAATGATCGATTTGAACAGATCAAGAATTTTTTGTGAAAAACGGGATGTTTTTTTTCTGTTTTGCATGCTAATTCCCCCTCTATATCTTAAAAAATCAAGTCCCGATATCCTCGTCCCAGAATATCGCTTAAAATATTATACTATTTATTTAATAAGTTTATCGAGTTCGCTGTCTTTAAATTTCACAGAAACAACCGTAGAAACGCCTTCTTCTTGCATGGTGATCCCATAAAGATAATCGCAGGCATTCATGGTCAGTTTATTGTGAGTAACAATAATAAATTGAGTTTTATCAGTAAAATGTGAAAGCGCATGTGTAAAACGCTTAATATTTCTATCATCAAGAGGCGCATCAATTTCATCAAGAATACAATATGGAGATGGCTTTACAAGATATATCGCAAATAGCAAAGCAATGGCAGTCAAAGCTTTTTCACCACCTGAAAGCGCTCGCAAAGATTTCATTTGTCTGCCTTTTGGCCTGGAGAAAATTTCAACATCTGCTTCCAGAGGATCACTGGATCCCTCAAGTTTCAGGTCACATTCACCATCGGTAAAAAAGAGTTTATAGGTTTTTTTATAATTCTCCCGGATCTGAGCAAATATTTCGGAAAATTGCTTTCTGGCTTCAGTATCTAATTTTACGATCGTTTCATTGATACTTTCCTCTGCCCCCAAAAGATCGGCGCGTTGTTCCTGAAGAAATTTTAATCGACTTGACTGTTCATTATATTCTTCGCGTACAGCCATATTAATAGGACCAATGAGCTCTATCCGACGCGAAAGCTTTTCAATTTTCTCTTCCATTTCACGCTCATCCATATCCATGGGCTCGTAAGGTCGCTTAAGAATATCAATATGATATTTATCGAATATTCTGTCTTTCAATTGACTTTGACGCAATTGCAAATCTTTCATCCGAATCTCAAGATCTTTTAAAGTCTCAAAGGCATCTTCGCGATTGCGATGATGTTCAGAAATTAAATTCTCTACCTTTTGGATCTCATCGCGTTTTTCATTTAATTGCTTAAAAATACGATCGCGCTTTTCCCTGGCATCATCTCGTTCAGAACGGAGCAATTCCAGACTGAGCGTCAATTCTGTATTTTTATTTTCACTTTCTGTGATAAGATTGTTTAGTTCTCTGCTATGCTCGTCGCATTCATGAATGCTCTTATTCATTTCTTCAATGATCGCAAGGGCATTCTTGTACTGAAAACGGACATTGTCCTTTTCTTTTTCTTTGGCGATCAGATCAACACGCATATCCTGAAGTTGATTGTTCAGTTTTTCACGCTGATGTAAAATCTCTTCGTATTCCGCCCTATAGCGTTCAAGATCGTTTTGTGCTTGGCTTTCATTCGCTCTACTTGCCTCAAGAAGATCTTCGGCTGAACTCATTTGCTTGTCTATCTCAAGAATGCGTCCCGAGTAATCCTCAACCTTTTCATCTATCTCTTCCATACTCTCATGATGATGAGATACAGCATAAGATAGGGCAGACATTTTTTTCTCGACTTCAAGTTTTTCTTGCATCAAGACCTTCGATCTGCGAGAAGCATCTCCGGTTTTCTTGATCAAGTCTTGCCTATCTCTATTTAATTCATCTAATTGCCCTTTAGAATAATCTAGGTCGTTTTTCAGCTTATCTGAAATTTCATTCAGTTCTTTTAGCTTTTCCTGTCGACCGATGATCTGTTGATTTTGACCGGAAGACTTGCCCCCACGGATCATAGCTCTCTGATCCATATAATCACCATCGGGAGTAACATATCGAAAACGAGAATCTTTTAATGCAGCTTCACTGAGATCACGAATACTCTTAACGATCAGCACATTGCCCAAGAAATAATCTATCAATAAATTATTATCATCCTCTGCATGAACAATATCAACTGCATGAGCAAGAACATTGCTATCGTGAAATGGATTTTTAATTGGTGGTTTTACACGTTTTTTCATTACATCCATGGGAGCAATACTTACGCGACCTCTGCGCTTAGCCTTTAATTCATCTACCACATCCATTGCATCGGATTTTTTATCGGCCACCAAATATTTTGCTACATTCCCAAGAGCAATCTCAATAGCAGTTGTATAGTCATCATCCACTGAAATCAGTTCCGCTACAGTACCAAGAATACCGGGATGCTTCATGGTTTTCATAACATATTTAACACCTGGATTGTAGCCTTCCAGAGATTCAACTAATTCTTTATAAAATGCTGCATCGGAACGATTTCGTTCATAAGCAGTTTGTTTATGAATGATCTCTCCGTTGAGATCTTGAATTTTGTTTTCAAGACTTCTGCGATCATTTTCACAAGATTCAACGAATGTATTCGCTGTTTCAAGCTCTTTTTCTTTATCGGTCAATTCAAGTTTCAGACTATCAACCTGTACTTTTTGATTATCTGAACGAGAGCTTAATTCCTCTCTGCGTTGAAGCTCTTCATCTTGCAATTTCGATAGTTGCTTACGCTGATCACGTAAACGTAGAATTTGTTGTTGAGAATTTGCTAAGTAATTCTGCTGCTGACGCAGATCCTGACGCAGATCATCAAGTTTACTTGAAGCATTCTGATATATTTTCTGAACTTCTTCGTAGCTTTCTCTGACTTTATCAAGCTCTTGACGCATTGTCATCAGCTCGGGATCATCCTCACCCAGCTGTCCGGAAAGCCTTTCTTGCAATTCCATACTGGATTGAAGACGAATCTTGGAATTTTCTTTTTCCTTCTGCAGGCGGACTTTATTAGCTTGCGCATTCCCGATCTTTTCTTGCAAAACCAGTTTTTCAGAGGATTTTACATTAAACTTATCGTTTAAGACCTGAAGCTTTTCATTGACTTCTTCCATGGTCTTTTCAATATTTCCAAGATCATGTTTAAATGAAGTCAACATAGCTTCTTCTATACCTAATTGCTCACCGGTTTGCTTATTTCGAATTTGATTGTTCGCTAATTGCTTTTCAATTGGCGCGATCTTATCTTCGTAGTTATACCAATTTGCTTGTGAAAGTGTAATTTCGAGTTTTTGCAGTTCTTCGGCATAAACTTCGTAGCGCTCATAACGACCAAGTTGTCGCTTAAGACTACGCACATTGCTATCGATCTCATAAATAATATCTTCGAGTCGCGCAAGATCTTCTTGAGTGGCATCTAATTTACGCTTTGCCGATCGGCGCTGGGATTTGTATTTATTAATACCGGCAGCCTCTTCAAAAAGATGTTTACGCTGGGATTTATCTTCGTTGAGAATTTCTTCAACCATCTTTAATTCAATGACAGAATAAGCATTGGAGCCCAAGCCCGTATCAACAAAAAGGTTTTGAATATCTTTCAAACGGACAGGGACTTCATTCAATAAATATTCAGAAGAGCCATCGCGATATAAGCGTCGACCCACCTGAACATCGGTATAAGCGAGACCAAGTTTTCCATCATCATTATGAATGTTAAGATTTACTTCCGCATAATTCAGTGGTTTGCGATGTTTTGAACCGGAAAAAATTATATCAACCATAGACTCAGATCGGAGCAGGTGAGTTTTTTGTTCACCCATAACCCAACGAATGGCATCAACCACATTGGATTTTCCACATCCATTTGGTCCAATAACCGCTGTTACGCCCTTACCAAATTGCAAAACAGTCTTGGTCGCAAAAGATTTAAAGCCCACAATTTCCAACTTAGATATAAACATAGTCTTCTTTTAAAATATAACCGATTAATTTAAGACATTTAAGCGTCTTTTCAAATAAAAATGAAGCATAAACCTGCGCCTAAAACGATAGAATACTGACAATAAATAGTTTGGCTCAAAGTCGAAAATAAAGTTTGAGCCAAAGTTCGTTCAATTTTTGAACAAAATGCCAAGAAAAAATCAATCCTTAATAGTTCATCCTTTAATTCGCATACTCGTACTAGCGACTAACGTTTTCACAAATTCAAATTGATTGATGGTTGATGGTTGAAAAAAGTCGATATGTCGATTGCTTGATAAGTTGAATCAAGCACAATTCACTGATACGTCATTCATTACATATCACTGCTTTGCAGATCAAGACAGTTTATTACTCACTTATTTCTATCCTGCCGGCCAGCCGAATTTCCTTCCACCCATTAGATGTAAATGAATATGTTCCACTTCCTGGCCACCATCAGCTCCGTTATTAAATACGCAACGGTATCCGTTTTTGAGTTCGAGGATATCGGCGACTTTTTTCGCAGCGACCATCACTTTGCCCATGACATCGGCATCGGCTTCTTGCAGATTTTCAATCCGGGCGATATGACGTTTGGGAATGATGAGTACATGTTCGGGTGCCTGAGGATTCAGGTCTTTAAATGCCAAGACATCATCGTCTTCGTAAACGACGGTTGAGGGGATCTCTTTATTGGCGATTTTGCAAAAGATGCAGTCTGTCATATTTCTCTCCATATCTTTGTCATTTGTAAGGAAGGGTCGCCCCGACGCTTCGGGGTTCCCTACTTACTTATTATATTTCTTTTCCGGCCCATCCATAAACCTCACCCGCAATATAATGCGAACCAAGGATAAGCAGGATACTATTTTGATTCATTTCTTTGTATGCCTGTTCACACGCTTGTGTCACCGAATCAGCCGTTTTCACTCCCGGATATCTCTCAGCCAAAGCCTGTAGTTTTTCCATGCTCATTGAGCGATGCGAATTCACCGGCGCAAGGATGATCTTGCCGTTTAGAACAGACAACTCCTGCATTACTTTTTCTGGCGATTTATCGTCTAAAAGTCCCATAACCACAATAAATTCTTTATCGGGATAAACTTCCATCGCCGTCTTACAAAAAGCCGCGACTCCCTGAAAATTATGCGCCACATCGTAAATTACAGGTGGATGGTAGGATATATGCTCAAAGCGACCTTTCCACTTCAGAGAATTGAATGCCTTTTGCAGATTATCTGATTTAATCCTTTTCCCAAGAAAGCTTTCAGAGGCTACAATGGCAAGTCCGATATTCCCCAACAAATGCTCCCCGCAAATCGGGAAGATCAATTCTGTATTTTCGGGTAAATAGATAAAGCGCATGCCTTCAACAGACTGCTTTACATCAGTAAAAAGATCCTTGGGATCAACAATACTCATCAGATGGCTCTTTTCACGAAAAACATCCAGTACCTCATCGCTTTGAGGCAAAGTCAAAACAGGCTTACCCTCTTTGATAATCCCTGCTTTTTCACCGGCGATCTCCGGCAGGGTTTCTCCAAGAATGCCAGTGTGGTCATAGCCAATGCTGGTGATCACCGAGACCTCGGGTGTCAGCACAGAAGTCGCATCCAAGCGGCCGCCCAAGCCGGTTTCCACCACCGCAACATCCACGGCTTGATCTTTAAAATATTGAAATCCCAGAGCGGTAGTGACTTCAAAAAAAGAGGCTTCACTTTTTTCGAGCAAAGCATCGTGCGTCGCTAAAAATGTTTTAATATAATCGTCGTCTATCTCTGTACCGTCAATGGTGATCCGTTCATTGAAACGAAGTAAATGTGGTGACGTAAAGCAAGCGGTTTTATATCCCAATTGCTGTAAAATGGCAGCCGCTACAGCGGTGACTGTCCCTTTACCATTTGTCCCTGCAATATGGATGGATAAAAATGCATTCTCGGGATGTCCCAATTCTTGCATCAGTATCTCCGCGCGCTGCCGTCCCAGTTTCATTTTACCGGAGAGTTTTTTGTATAAGTTTGATAGATAATTTTGCATGGCTTAAATGTGTGTATCGTATCGACGTGATGGATCGCATCGCTACTATTTTAATTCTATATGCTCCGCTTTGATCTTCTTGCCAAAAAAGATCTCAGCGTTTTCTTCAAATAGATCAACAGCTCCTGTTGTTAAAAACTCCTCCCGAGCATTTTTTTTACAGCGAACTTCAATTTCGGGATGACGGTTCAGATAATCTTGCAATTTTTCAGCAAGCAATGGCCCCTGATCCATGATCTTAATATGCGAAGGTACAAATTTCTTGATAATATTAAAAAGTATAGGATAATGCGTGCAGCCAAGAATGATGGTATCGATATTATCATCTTTAGAAAGCAAATTTTCAACATGTCGGCGCACAAAATATTCAGCCCCGGGAGTATTAATTTCATTGTTTTCAATAAGCGGCACCCACATAGGACAAGCTTCCTGATACAAGGTTAGGTCAGGGAAAAGTTTATCGAACTCTATTTTATAAGATTCGGAGCGCACCGTTCCCTTTGTCGCAAAAAGTCCTATTTTACGTGTTTGGGAGCTCTCGCCTACCACTTCGACTGAGGGGCGGATCACACCCAAAACCCGGCGATCAGGATAAAGCTCGGGCAGATCTTTTTGTTGGATATTTCTCAATGCTTTTGCAGACGCAGTATTACATGCCAGAATGACCAAAGGACAAGCCATGTTTAGAAGTGTTCTGACTCCCTGCTGTGTATAATGATAAATGCTTTCAAAAGAAAGACCACCGTAAGGCGTTCTTGCTGAATCGCCCAAATACAGAAAATCATATTCCGGCAGGAGCTTCTTGATCTCCCGGTAGATGCTTAAACCACCTAAACCACTATCAAATATACCGATGGGACCTTTTGTCATTTTATTGTACTTTCTTGCTAAAAAGTGATCAAAAACATTTCATATATCTGTTGATGCTTGATATTCACGAGAGTACGAGTGTAAGACTGTAGGAATAAAATTATTTTCCTCCTTAACCTTAACCTCAAGCTCAGCCTCAAGCAAACTATCAATATCAAAAAACACATTCAAAGCAAATAACTCTTCCTTATTCCTGTTAATTGCTAATGATTAACTATCTTTTATCTCTTTCTCGTAATTATGCTTAAAGTCCTTTATCGCAAGATATAATGAGTAAGCGACTTCTTGTCGATAGGAGTCTTTCTTTAGATTACTTAATTCTTTCCAATTTGAAATAAACCCAATCTCAGTTAAAACAGCCGGCATAGCCGGACCTATGAGCACAATAAAGGAAGCTTGTTTTACACCGCGACTTCTGGCCGATAAACGGCTATGGAATTTTGATTCAATGGCCTGTGCCAGAGTTTCACTTTCTTTCATATAAACTGATTGAGCCATGGTAGATAAAATATATTGCTCCGGCGAAAAGATCTGATCATATCGTTCCCTATCATCTTCAAGCTCTATCACCTTATTTTCTGCTGCTGCTATTGCAATGGATTTCTCAGTACTTTTTGGAGCAAGAATATAGGTTTCGGTGCCATAGGCACTGGATGAAGATACAGAATTACAGTGAATGGAGATAAAAAGTTTACCTCCTGCTTCATTTGCAATTTTAGGCCGTTTCCATAAAGGGACAAAAATATCGCTTTTACGCGTATAAACTACATTTACCCCCAATTTTTCTTCAAGCATGGAGCCTAACCTGAGCGCTACATCCAAAGCAATGGTTTTTTCCAGCGTTCCGTCCGGTGCAATTGCGCCAGGTGATTTTCGACCACCATGACCGGGATCAATTACAATAGTATCAATAAGCCATCGGTTTTTGATCTGAGTTTCGTTTATGGGCATTTGATTTTTTTGATAATCATGGCGTAAAGATATTACAATATCGCCACTTTCCTGATCAACATAATAATCCAGACTCTTGATCTTCATTCGGAGTTTTACATTAAATTGCAACATTTCCTTGGCCATAACAGGAATTATTTCACGAATAACACCATGGTCGATTTTTTTGGTCATACCTTGCATATCGGCAGTGGCACCATAAACTGATATATATAAATACTGATTTGAACCCTGCCAAACCCTGCAGTGATCCTGGCGGAAAAGTTTTGAGGTCTTAAGTCTAACAATTGTACCGTTTTTCATTTCAAGAATGTTCATACCGCGTATCGAAAAATCAGATAAAGTTAAATAGTAATTCCCCGACTCAGCATCAAGAAACATTTCCGGAAAAGCTTCTCTCTGGAGAAGCAGGATAAATTCCTGAACAGGTATATAGAGTCCATAAGCCAAACGCTCAACAGTTGTAGGCAGATGAAACCATTTTTCGTTGACCTGATAAAAAGCAGAATTTGCATAAAATTTATATTGCTTACCTGATAGACTCGCTGTTAGCGTCCATAAGTCCGTATCCATTTTTTCTACTTGCCCAAAATTTCTAAAAAAATGATTTAGTGACATCCATCGGCTTCCATAAAGATCGGAAGCATAAATATTTTTTATTTCGGAACCTCTGGCTAAGCTAAAAGGAACTACCTGGGCCGAAAGAGGCAAGATGATCAGACATAAAAATAGAGCCAAGATGTAATTTTTATATTTTTTCATTGGCGAAATTTAGCTTTATTTTGCATCATTAACAATTGAAAATTAGCTCATACTGGGCCTTAAAGGATTAATTTTATTTTCCTGAACCCTTTGCATAAGCACCCACTCTAAACATGTACGGTAAAAACTTCTGTTATTTTGTCTTAGTCTGTGCCATTTTGTGAGATCTTTTCCTTTTTCCTTATAGTATATTTCCTTAAAATAGCAAGAATACTGAATTCGTGATTAATTTAAATAATTCGAGGATAGCATGCGCAAGATCATCGCAATTTTAATTCTATGCAGTTTTGCACTTTTGGGTGTTGAGCCCATTTATCATGATGCCCAAGCCTATTTGGAAGGCATGGCTTTTGACGATGCGCCGGCTTATTCCCGACTTCCCAGACAGGCTGAAGATCTGACAAGAAAAGCTGTCTGGGACCTATCAAGAAACTCAGCTGGAATAGCTGCACATTTCATAACGGATTCCAAAGAAATCCATATTAAATGGGAAGTATTGAACAATTTTCACATGTCTCACATGGCAGGAACCGGTATTCGTGGTCTGGATCTTTATGTAAAAGAAAATGGCAAATGGTCCTTTCTTGGAACAGGTAAACCCTATAAAAAGATCAATGAACAAGGCTTAATTAATAATCTTAATGGCGAGACTAAAGAATATATGCTTTATTGTCCACTATACGATGGATTAAGATCTCTTGAAATTGGCATAGATCCTGAAGCATCTATGAAGAAAGTTGAACGCGATAAAAAACCTTTAGTCTTTTACGGCACCAGCATCACCCAAGGTGGCTGTGTATCGCGTCCCGGTATGGCTTATCCAGCGATTATTGGTCGTAAACTTGAACGCCAAACCATCAATCTTGGCTTCTCCGGAAATGCCCGCATGGACTCTGAAATTATTGACTGCATCGCTGAGATAGATGCTGCTTGTTATATTTTTGACTGTTTCCCCAACATGAATCTGGACATGATAAAAGAACGCACAGAAAAAGAGCTAAAGAAACTTCTCGAAGCTCGTCCCAACACACCAGTGCTTATCACTCCAAATATCATGGAAGAAAGTGGCTGGTTCAACCCCAAGGTCCACGAGGCTTGCATGGCTAAAAATGCAGAAGTCTTGGCTATTTATAAAAATCTCAAAAAAGATCATAAAAACCTGTACTTCATCCCCTTTAAAAAGATTGAGCATGTTGCCATAGAAGGCACTGTAGATGGAATACATTTGACCGATTTGGGTTCCTCAAGAATGGCTGAGGTGATGGAGAAATATATTAAGAAATTGATTAAATAATACTTCACAGGCCTTCGGAATTAAAAAGCTCACCTACATTCACTAAAAAGTCTTTAGATCAGGGTAATTGTAAATCAGGTTTTCTTTCGCGAAATAGTTTATGCATTAAGCCATTGTTTACACTTTTCCAAACGAATAAATGTTAAGAATGACATTTTTTCCAAAGAATAAATGTAATTCTTGGTTAATGGTATTTTTAGGGGGCTAAAAACCTTGTCATTAACCCTCATTAATTGAATGTTAAAAACAATACAAGAATTTATATTTATGAGCTAACACTAAAAGCAATAATAGAGCTTTCTGCCTTAATTCTCTTTATGATTTTTTATGAAATATATTTAGACTTCCAGCATCATTAGCATCACGGCAGCCGCAATAGGTATTACCACATTATCATCAAAATGTGACATGATCCCTTCAAATAAGGCACACATTACAACCACGAGTACAGACTTCCAGATACCAATATAAGAAAAAGCAAAAATATAAAGTAAGGATCCTGCTATCACAAAAGCAGCAGTACCTACATAGGTAAAATGCTTGAACCAGGTTTTTTTCCCCCACATACGACCAAATAGTCCCGAAGCAGAATCCGCAACACTTAGCAATAGACATGCCGGCACGGCTATTTTCATGGGAAAAATTTGGAAGATCAAAAAGAAAACGATGGCAATACGAGATGCCGCTGTCATTTTGCTTTCTTCGGTATCACGAATAAAGGGAGCTGTAAAGAATAAAAATACTTTTTTAATAAAAACATTATAGCGGCGGAAATAATCAGCAAAAACAAATAATCCACCAAAAACTATAAACATAATATTGACACATTGCTTTCCTGTAAAAGGTTCAATATCAGGAAAAAAGTAATAGAGAAGAGGAATAATTGCCGTTGCGGCGTGAACCAATTGTCTGCGGAGTTCGGATTTAGTGATCATTCTTCATTAGTTTCCAGATCTGCGTTATATCTGGAGACAACAAGATCAATAGGCTGAGGAATACTCAACACTGTGGTTCCAGGAACAGATTGATAAATTACAGTGTTGGGTAGCAGGTCATTGCGATCCCGATAAGAAACCGTTCCTATCCTGAGTCCTGCTTCATTTATAGCCTTATGTGCATCGCTCATGCTTAAATTAATTAAATCCGGAACTTCCCAATTATTCAGACCAAGAGAAATTTTAACATGTACACCGGAACCCGGTCGAACGGATTTACCCGGCTCAATAGATTGCCAATAAATAACTTCGTGAGGCATATCCGAAAATCCATAAGAAACTGAATCCACTTTCAAACTCTTTTCCTGAAGCAAGATTTCAACAGTACGTAAAGTTTTACCGCGTAGTTCGGGAAATTGTACATTCTCTAAAGGAACGGAAATATCAAGATAAACACGACGATTCAACTTGACTCTGGATCCGGGACGAGGCATTTGAGCTATGACTGTAAAAGGCTTGATTTCATCATTGGGAATTGATTTACCACGCACAGGTGAAAACTTCTCCAGCTCTAATAAATGACGAGCTTCTTCCCAACTCAAGCTCTCGACATTGAGGAGAATACGTTCCTGCCCCTGACGAGTGTATTTAGGCATTATCACCCAATTTAATAAAGCAGCAGTAATTGCAGAGAAAAGAATAAATACTCCCGCAAAGATCAAAAAGGAAGAGAAGAACTTTCCGCGCTTTCTCTTTGTAGCGGAACTCTTTGTTTCGTTGATCAATATTTTGATCTTGTTATTTTTCTTAGCCATTAAAGTAAATTTAAACAATAGCTGATAAAAATTAAAGAGAAAACTTAAAAGACATTACACAAAATCATCACAAGAATAAAGCGACAAACTGTACTTATTTTATGATTTTTCAGTCCCTCGCATAAGTTATTACAAAGCAAAATTTCGTGAATAATAAATTGTTGAATTACGCATAAACTTGATCCACTTCAGAAACTTTTATGAGATGACAGATAACAACCGAGAAATAATATCCAAGTTTGTTTCATTCTTGTCAGAATGTTGCTTTTATTACTTTTGTAATTTGCTCTGCACGACCTTCACTGTAAAAATGAACACCGGGAACGCCACCTTTCAGAAGTCCACGAACCTGATCTTTGCAAAATTCCACACCTATATCTTTAATTTCTGCATGTGATGAAGCTACAGCAACATCCTTTATTAATTCACCAGGCAGATCAATATGAAAGGTCTGAGGTATAAATTCAATATCTTTGCGGCGGCGTATAGGTTTAATACCCGGAATAATAGGAACAGTAATTCCTGCCTCGCGACATTTATCAACAAAAGTAAAATAATGGTCATTGATAAAAAACATTTGTGTCACAATATAATCGGCACCTGCATCAACTTTTTTCTTGAGCATGGCAATATCATGATCCAGATTCGGCGCCTCAAAATGTTTTTCGGGATAGCCCGCAACTCCTATGCAAAAATTACCTGCACTGGGATTCTTAAGCGTGGGATCAAGATATTCACCTCGGTTAACTGCTTCTATCTGTGCAACAAGATCACTGCTATGTTCATGTCCGTTCTCTGTAGCTACAAATCGACGCTCTCCTTTAGGCGGATCTCCGCGAAGTGCAAAAACATTATCCAGTCCCAAAAAGTTTAATTCCATAAGCTGATCCTCTATCTGATCTTTAGTCTTGCCACCACAGATCATGTGAGGAATAACAGGAATATTGTATTTATATTGAGTCGCTGCCGACATGGCGACTGTTCCCGGTCGTTTACGCACAGTTCTTCGCTCAACTAAACCATCGGGACGATCTATATAAAGCACTTCTTCCTGATGAGAAGTAATATTAATATAAGCCGGATCGTAAGGCAACATAGCCTCGATAGCTGTATTTATGGCATCCATGCTATGACCTTTAAGAGGTGGTAATAGCTCAAATGTAAACAGTGGCTTACTTGCTTTTTTAATGATGTCGGTAACTTTCATATCTATTCCTTGTTTTGACGTGATAACCTGATTCTTTTAGACAGGATTGACTGGATACTGCCTTTTCGACAAGATCACGGGATTGACCCGATAATGCTTTTCTGACAAGATTACAGGATTAATCCGATAATGCCTTTCAACAGGATTATGGGATTGATCCGATAATGCTTATTGACGGGATCACCCTCCTACGCTCAACAAGCTTACACCTTCACTGAGGCTTCGGAGCAAAGTATGGACAAGATTGCAGGAAACACAAAATTGTTTTTCTCAAAAAAATCCGAATGCCCTTCTTACCTGCTTTACCTGCTTACCTGCTTACCTCTACTTCGCTCCTGTGGAGCTATGTAGAGCAGGCTTCTCACCTTCTTAACTTCTTCTTAAAGGCAAAATATACTATTTCCTGTCTTTTTCTTCGGGATAACAGTTATTCAAGCATTTGTCAATTATCTTCAATTTTTCCTGCAAAAAACTTTATTAGCTCTTTTGCATCTTTAGCTTTTCTCTCTGCATAGGCTGTAAATTGTTCTTTGCTGACCCTGCCAAGAGAGAAGTAATGCGGATCCTCTGCTGCAAAATAATAGCCGCAGACAGATGACACCGGATCCATAGCATAACTTTCTGTCAGTGAAACACCAAGTTCTTTTTCCGCAGATAATATATGAAATATTTCTTCTTTTTCCGAGTGATCCGGAGCCGAAGGATAGCCGATGGATGGACGAATGATCTTATGATCAACTTGTTTCCACCAGTTTTCTTCCATTTGGGTCTGAAGATATTCACTCAAGGCCTCTACCAATCTATCCGCTAATAAATTCACAAGTAATGCAAGATAATCTTCGTCTTCTTGCTTAAATTTTTCACTCAAAGCTTTGACCTTATGTCCTGCTGTTGCAACAAAAAACCCTATATAATCGCTTTTTTCCCGGACATAATCACTTAAAGAAAAATGGACTTCATCGACCTTTATTTCCTCTTGTCGCAAGAAATAAAAGCGAGTGAATTCCTTGCCCTTTTCGTCTAGCAAGAAAACATCATCGCTCTCTGTTTTAGCTTTGTATAGACCGACAACGGCAGACATAGAAGCTTCATAAACAGCTTTTACTTCAGGTTTCTGCAATAAATTTTCAGCATCTCTGCGGAGATTTTCTGCGTCTTGAGACTTTGGCTTTACCTGCCAAGCTAAAGCAAACATCTTCCAATTCACATAGGGCAGTAAATCATCCAATAAAATATTATGTATGACTTTCGTTCCCAAGAATGCCGGGGTGGCTGAGGACTTGAGTTTTTTATATTTGAGATCACGAGCCTGTGCAAGTGATAACAATTCTTGCTTCTGCTTGTCCGCCGAAGCTTTAGCGAAGGAGGAGCTTCCGGCACACCTCCGCCGAGGCTTCGGTGTGTCTTCGACTTCTTGCTTCTGACTTCTGACTTCTGACTTCTCGCTCCCGGCTTCTGACTCTTGGTATCGTTTCTGTATTTCTTGCAAGAATTTGGAAGCCTCTGCTGAAACGAGTTTAAGTGCTACTCTCACAGAATCGGAAGCATCGCTGGTGTAGATCACGCGGCCGGGATAAAGGGGTGCTAAGCGCGTAGCAGTATGAGCTTCGGATGTTGTGGCTCCGCCGATCATAATAGGAATATCTAGACCGGCTTCCTGGAATTGACGGCAAACCTCACCCATCTCAAGCAGAGAAGGTGTGATCAATCCACTCAAACCGACCATGTCGGCCTTGTTTTCTACCGCTGCTTTAAAAATATCCTCAGGTGGGACCATCACGCCAAGATCGATGACCCTGAAATGATTACATTGTAAAACCAGAGAAACAATATTCTTGCCTATATCGTGCACATCGCCTTTGACCGTTGCAATGACAACTGTGCCACGAAGATTTGCTTTTGTATCATCCATCCGGCTAAGATAAGGTCGTAGAATATCCACGGCTTTTTTCATAATGCGGGCAGAACGAACTACCTGTGGCAAAAATACTTTGCCTTCAGCAAAAAGAAGTCCCACCTCAGACATACCTTGCATCAAAGGACCTTCGATCAGTTCCATAGCATTTTTCTTGCCAGCTTCTTCAATATCAGCTTCCAGATAAGAATCATCACTCCGCACCAAGGCTTCAGATAATCGCTTTCTTACATCTTTATTGCGCCATTCATCGATCTTTATCGACTTCTGCTTTCCGGCTTCTGCTTTGAGAGAACCCGACATAGCAAGATCAATGAGTGCTTGTCTTGCGGCTGCTCCATCGCCCTTCTCGACCAAGAGTGCTTCTTTGATAATTGCTTTTTCAGAATCGGGAATATCTACCGAAGCATATTCCATGGCAGGATTCACAATAGCCATATCCAAGCCGGCTTCAACTGCCAGCTCCAAAAATAGTGTATGCATAGCTTTTCGCAAAGGATTATTGCCACGAAAAGCAAAGGATAAATTGCTTAAACCGCCACTGACCTTGACCAATGGAAATTGCTCTTTGATCCATTTAACAGCGCGGATAAAATCACGAGCGTAAAAATCATGCTCTTCAATTCCCGTGCCAATAGATAAAATATTCGGATCAAAAATGATGGCTTGGGGTGGGATTTTTGTTTTTTTTGTAAGCAAAGAATAAACACGCTGAGCCACTGAACACTTTCTTATAAAAGTATCGGCCTGACCTTTCTCATCAAAAAGCATGACCATGGGAACGGCACCCATATGATGAATATAATTGGCTTTGCGTAAAAATTTTTTTTCGCCCTCTTTTAGCGAAATCGAGTTCACAATGCTGCGTCCCTGCAATTCTGCTAAGGCTATCTCTATCACTTCCCAAGATGATGAATCTATCATCACAGGCACGCGCGCTGCAATAGGATCGGCTGCTACAAATCGTAAAAATGTTTTCATCGCTTCCGGGGCATCTAACATGGCATCATCCATGCAAATATCAATGATCTGAGCACCTTCTTCTATCTGTTTACGCGTAATTGATATGGCTTCTTCGTATTTTTCTTCTTTGATCAATCTGGCGAATTTACGTGATCCCGCCACATTGGCACGCTCACCCACAGTAATAAATAAATGTTCACGAGGAATTTTTAAAGTATCCCAAGCAGAAAGTTTTAAAATAGGCTCTTCCTGTGAAGACTTAAAGCAGGGTTTGTTTTCTGCCATTTTGGCTATTGCTTTTATATGTTCAGGACCCGTACCACAGCAACCGCCCACAATATTTAAAAGCCCCTCTTCTAAAACCGGTCGCAAAAGCTCAGCTAATTCTTTGGGAGTCTGAGCATAATATCCGTCATTATCAGGAAAACCCGCATTAGGATGCGCCGAAGTTTTAAAAGGTGAGAATTTTGCCAGATCTTTGATCAGCGGTATCATTTCGGCTACGCCGGTGGAGCAATTAACTCCCAAGGAAAAAACAGGATAAGAAGAAATGGAAGTAACGAAAGCTTCAAGATCCTGACCTGAAAGCGTACGAAGGCTTTTATCGCTAAAAGTTGCCGATACCATGATGGGCACTTCTATATTGCGGACTTTAAACTCATCAGTGATCGCAGTTAAAGCAGCTTTGGCAACCAAAGTATCAAAAATTGTTTCTACAAGAAGCAGATCCGCACCGCCATCCAGAAGTCCTTTTACCTGTTCGCGATACATGGCCACAAAATCCCAAAAAGCAGACTCGCGAAAAGCCGGATCATCCACAGAAGGAGAAAAGGAAGCTGAGCGACCAGTGGGACCTATGTCGCCTGCTACAAAAACAGCTCTATTTACCTTATCAGCACATTTTCTTGCAAGTTGAGTCGCAGCAAAGTTCAATTCATAAACCTTATCCGAAAGACCATAATCTTTAAGTCCAAAAGCATTGGCTCCAAAAGTATTGGTTTCAATAATATCGGCGCCTGCATTGATGTAATCTGTGTGAATTTGACTAATCACATCCGGTCGGGATAAGCTTAACACTTCGTTGCACCCGGGATGCGCTTGGTTTTCACCGGGAAAAGTAAAATCTTCAGCCGAAAGTCTGCGCTGTTGAATGGCCGTTCCCATGGCTCCATCCAGAATCAGAACTCGTTTTTTCGCCAATTCTTTCAGGCTTACTTTTCCTTGCATGATTTGCCTCAAAAATTAATTTAAGCGGAACAAACAAAAATCAGAAACTCCGCTAAGTGGCGAAAAATTTAACACTTTCTCAAAGCAATTGCAAAGGATCCCTCACAAGAATGGCGATGCGGGAAGCTTTCAATGGCTCCCTTCCAGCCTATCAATTCTTTGGGGGAAAGTTCAAGATTTGCTACTTCTATAGAAAATTCGGGATGTTTCGATAAAAACTTCTTGATAGTCCCACGATTTTCCTCACTATCGAAAGTACAGGTAGAATAGACAAGCAAGCCACCAGGCTTAACATACTGGCTCGTATTTTCAAGAATTTTTTGCTGCAATTTCAATAATTCAGGCAGATCTTCTTCCTTGCGACGCCAGCGCAGATCCGTACGTTTGCGAATAACGCCAAAACCGGAGCAAGGCGCATCGACTAGAATATGTGTGAATTTTGGAATTTCTTCTGTAGAAACATCTCTCACTTTAAGCGTAACATCAGAGTAGCCCAAACGGTCCAATGTTTTTTGTGTATCTTCTATGCGAAGTGGATTTAGATCATAACCTCGGATCTTGGTGCCCGCAGGACAATACTGACGAAGCGCGGTTAACTTTCCACCCGGTGCACAGCAAACATCAGCCACCGATTCAGGTTTATCGTTTGCAATAAGCATAACCGGAAAGATGGCAGACACATCCTGAGCGAGAATTTGACCTTCAGTAAAGATCTCATCCTGCAACAAAGGCTGCCAAGAATGGATGAAAAGAAAATCACGATGATACTCGCTTTGCTCTTCAAGAATACCATGCTGCTCTAATTTTTCAAGAATAGCTGTCCGTTTTTTACTTTTAACAATGCGTGCCATTTTTCGTGGACGCTCATTTAAAGAAGCCAGGAGATCCATAGTCTCGGAACCAAATTGCACAGACCAGCGCTTTATCAGCCAATCAGGTAAATTAAAACGGATACCTGCTTGAATGCGTGGATCAATATGATCACCTTCCCAGCTTTCATTGCGATAAGCAAGGACTTTACGCAAAACCGCATTGACAAAACCTTTGGAACGCTGATCGGTCTTGCCGACCAATTTTACCGTTTCATTGATCGCGGCATGATCTTTCACCTGCATATATAAAATTTCACAGCTTCCCATCATAAGAGCCACATAGACCGGCATTTTAGGTTTTTTATCAACAAATTTATCCAAAACAAAAGTCAGCATACGCTGATTCATAATTACCTGATGAATAAGTGCCTCTGTAAAACGCCTATCCATAGCCGAGAGTTCAGATTCATTAAAATTAATGAGATGCTCCAGATAAAGGTCTGAAGTAAACCATTTAAGTAATATTTTATGTGCGAATTTTCTGGAATTTATTGGCATATTAAAACCTTTGGTTTTGAAAAATTAGAAACTTGCTCGGTCCAGCTTGAGCTAAGCCAAGAACAAAGTAAAAAGATTAAATATAATAAGCAAAGTAAAATACCAGGAACGGTGGCTGCACTTCGACCTGTACCTCGTAGCCTTCTTGGCCAGCCTAGTGGCGTAGATCTGAGAATCCTGCTGAACGTAGAAGTCTCCACGAATGCAGATTGATGATTGATTATTGTTGATTTAGAATCGATTTATAAATTTGAGATCTGTGATCTGAAGTCTGCAATTTTCAGAGTTAAAATCCTGCTGAAACTCCACGAATGCAGATTGATGATTGATTATTGTTGATTTAGGATCAAATTATAAATTTAAAATCTGCAATCTGAGGTCTGTAATTTTTCTGTGTTAACCCCGGTTTTCCTCTTATTTTCCGCCAGCTTAAAAGATGGGGGGCTCGTAAACATCGCGTATATAAACATTCATTATTTTTAATCTACAAAGCACTTTGCGTAGTAGATTAATATTCTGATTTTATATCATTCTGTTCAAGCGCTCCATGCTTTCCTCAATTAATGATATTGATCACAAATCAATATTCCTTATTCAATATTATTATTTCAAATTTAGCTATCGTCCCTATGTAAGGAATAATAATTTTGTATTCGCTTAGAAAACAGATTAAATTATAAAGGAACAAGAATCTACAGCTAAGATTAAAAACAATTAAACAAAGGAAGATCATGATTATCAAAGATTTGAATCGACAAGCAGAATTCACATCGAAAAAATATGTTTTGCATGCCTATGAAATATTTGAAAATTTTCTAAACGAATTAAGGAAACAAGATCTTCCCGATAAGATTGTCTTGGCTATTAATAAATATATTGATGAGCTTAATATAGCTCAAGCTTCGGCCAGAGCCATAAGAGCTCTAATTAGAAAAAAGCAAACTAATATCATTCAGCTTCTTGAGAAGGATCTTAAACTTGTCTGTAAAAACCACTATCGCAACAAATGGCTGGCTGTAGGTATGGCCGCTATTGGTATTCCCTTTGGCGTCATGTTTGGAACAATTTTAGGAAACATGGCCTTCCTTGGAATCGGTTTACCCATTGGTATGGCAATCGGTATTGCAATTGGGACTGACATGGATAGAAAAGCCTCTAAAGAAGGTCGGCAACTCGATATAGAATTTGAAATGTAAAACTGATATCAAACAAATATCAGGAATAGACCTTATCTCATTTAAATAATAGAATCCTTTGCATAAGCTAGCAGGGCTGATTTGTGATAGAAAATTTTTTCGATATGAATATCATTGTTTCTGATGGGTTATTAGTTAGATATTTAAAGAAGACAAAGAGATATTTTTACCTGCAACTGCTTAGATGAAAGCAAATGGAAAAGCTTCTAATAAGTGATATATAGCAAATAAAGATCAAAAAATAAAGTTTTGGAAAACTCAAATTTATATTCTATTTTTAAAGTTATATTAATTAACTGTTTAAACGAAAGGAAATTCAGAATGGCTATTTCAACAATGAAAGTTAGCGGTGAAATGGGCAAAGGTTTTAAAACAACAATCCATTGCTCACAAGATTTTATCATTGACCAACCAGCTGCAATGGGCGGCGAAGGTTTAGGTCCAAACCCAATGGAAGTTTTCCTATCAACTCTTCCAGCATGTATTTGCGCTATTGGTCGTATTATCTCTAATCAGGAACGACTAGGTGTCAATGCTATTTCAGTTGAAGTTGAAGGTGATATTGATAAAGATGTTCTTTTGGGTAAAACTGAAGAAGGTCGCGCGGGTTTCACTGAAATTCGTGCATTAGTTGATATTGATGCTGACATGACAACAGAAGAAAAAGAAGCTTTTCTTGAAAAGATAACAAAAAGATGCCCTATCGCTGACAATATCATAAATACCACTGTGGTCAAAGAAACTGTTAAATAATATTTTTTAACAAATCTATATCTAATACCCGCCTACGGTGGGTATTTTTTTGGATAAAAGTTTTATAGGAATTCAACTCAAAAATTCTTAGTATTCTTATACTTATTACAGTCTGTCATAAAAAATTAAGCAACAATAAGTGTCAGGAGAATTAAAATGAAAATAAAGATTAAAAACAATGTTTCCTGGGTTGGTAAGGTTGACTGGGAACTCAGAAATTTCCATGGAAATGATTATTCAACTCATAAGGGATCCACTTACAATTCTTACCTGATAGAAGAAGAAAAAACAGTACTGATCGACACTGTTTGGGCTCCTTTTTCTGAAGAATTCGTCGAAAATCTTTCAAAAGAAATTGATCTTAAGTCAATTGACTTTATAGTTGTTAATCATGGAGAAGTTGACCACAGTGGAGCACTTCCTGCTTTAATGAAACTTATTCCGGATACACCTATTTATTGTACAGCCCATGCCGTAAAATCCTTAAAGGGTCAATATCATCAGGACTGGAATTTTAAAGTTGTTGATACCGGCGATAAAATTGACATTGGTAATGGTAAAGAACTTGTCTTTGTTAAAATGGCTATGTTGCACTGGCCGGACAGTATGGCGACTTATCTTACACAAGACAATATCCTTTTTAGCAATGATGCCTTTGGTCAACACTATGCGACAGAAAAACTCTTTAATGATTTGGTGGATCAATGCGAACTTTTTAGTGAATCCATCAAATACTATGCTAATATTTTAACTCCCTTCAGTGCAATTCTAAGAAGAAAGCTTAGCGAAATAATTTCTTTTAATCTTCCGATCGACATGATCGCAACAAGTCATGGCGTTATTTGGCGAGATAATCCAATGCAAATTGTAGAAAAATACTCCCAGTGGGCAGACGACTACCAAGAAAACCAAATTACCATTATTTACGACACAATGTGGAATGCTACAAAAAAAATGGCCGAAAAAATCGCGGAAGGTATTTCTTTAGCAGATCCCGATGTCGTTGTTAAAGTCTATAATCTTTCTATAAGTGATGAAAATGATCTCATTACCGAGATTTTCAAATCCAAAATGCTTGTTATGGGCTCACCTACCATTGCCAATAGCGTAATACACTCCATAGCCGGCTTTATTCATTTTGCAAAATCATTAAAATTCAAGAATAAAAAAGCAGCAGCATTTGGAACTTATGGATGGAGTGGTGAATCTGTAAAAGTCCTCAACACTCTATTGGAAGATGCAGGATTTGAAATCATACATGAAGGTCTCAGAAGTTATTGGAATCCCGATACTAAAACAGAAAAAGCAGCCATTAACTTCGGTAAAGAATTAGCAAAAAATTAATAGAAATACTCATAAATCTATCTTTTTATTCTCGTCTATTTCTTATAAATTTAGCACTGTTTCAAGACATGTATCTTAATAAAGAAATAGGATGAATATAATGCTTTGCATCCGCTCAAAAACAAGCGATCCCGCCTTTAATATTGCCACTGAAGAGTATCTGCTGAAGCATATGGATGAAGATTGCTTTTATCTCTATATCAATTCTCCCTGCATCATTGTCGGCAAACACCAGAATTCTCTGGCAGAGATCAATATTGATCATGTAAAGCAAAATGATATCAAAGTTATAAGGCGGCTATCCGGTGGTGGCGCGGTTTTTCATGACCCGGGAAATTTGAATTTTACCTTTATCAAAAAAGAAGAACATAGTAAGACCGTCGATTTTAAAAAATATACACAGCCTATTTTAGATGTTTTGCAAGCATTGGGAGTTGACGCTAAATTTGAAGGTCGCAATGACCTGAGCATAGCCGGTAAAAAATTCTCCGGAAACGCAAAACATTTTTATAAAGGTAAAATACTACAACATGGTACTTTGCTTTTTAGTTCTAAATTGCCCGACCTTTCTGCTGCTTTAAAGGTAAATCCTTTAAAATTTCAAGATAAATCTGTTAAATCGGTTCGTAGCCGTGTCACAAATATTTCTGAGCATCTCCCCTATCAAATAAGTCTAAAAGAATTCGAAGATCGCATCATCACACATGTCCGTAACATGTATAAAGATTCCATCTCCTACGAGCTAAGTAAAAAAGATATTGCCGGCATTGATAAACTTGTTAAAGATAAATATGCCAGCTGGGATTGGAATTTTGGAACCTCGCCTCAATATAATTTTCAAAAAGGTATTAAAACGCCCGGTGGACATATTGAAATCAATCTTGAGGTCAACAAAGGTAAGATCCTTAAAGCAAAGATCTTTGGTGATTTTTTTAATATCAAGAATATTTCCGAGCTCGAAGATCATCTCATCGGTCTGCCTCATAATATCGATCATATCAGGCAAGAATTGGAAAAACTGGGACTTGAAAATTATATATCAAATGTCAGCGCTGATGACTTTTTGGAAGCGTTGTTTTAGGCTTAGAGCTTAGTCATTTAGCCGCTTATAATTAGTCCTTGCAGGAAAAAATCTTGATGTATATTTCAATATTCTTTCCTTTATCGTGATATCTTTTGTGAGATTTTCAAAATAAAGCGTGTCACCCTGAGTAATGTAACCCTGAATTTACTTCCCCAAAAAGCTTTGCTGGGGCAAGCAGGGTCTCTGTGAGATTGGAGTTTTCACTAATACTATTGTACAGCGATTATTGCAGAGATTTTGCTTCGCAATCCGCCATGCGGCGGACTGAACAATTATTAACAAACGCTGTTTGTTAAATAATTTTCAGAATGACAAAAAGCATCAACACCGATATGGATTAATGACGTTCTTGAATATCGAACAAGGAACACCGATCAATAAACAGTTAATAATGAATAACTTACATCGAATAACGAAAAGAGTTGATATCTCAAGCTTAATCTGCTCTACACATCAACCATCAACTTCTTCTTTAAGTTCATTCCCATTCATCCAATCAAGCACAGACATGCTTTTTCGTCCGGGAGATTGTAATTCTTGGGGAAGGAAATAACCGTCTTTGCAATGAATCGCAAATTGTTTTTTGGATAATTTCTCAATCTTCCCCGGCTGAGTATTTTCTTGCAATTCTACTTTAGCTTTAATGACTTTAATGCGTTGACCATTCATATAAAAAAAAGAACCCGGCCAGACCGAAAAAGCCCGAATAGATCGGGAAAGCTCATCACAGCTCAGATCAAAATCAAGATATCCGGTATTGGGCAATACTTTGGGCGCTGCCGAAGCAAGCGAATCATCCTGGCTTAAATAATTGACCTTGTTGTTTTCCAACTGATCAATAGCTTTCAACAAAGCCTCGGCTGATATATGTTTTAGTTTATCATAAAGTAAGCCACTTGTATCATCTTCTTGAATTGCAAGGCGTTCTTGAAGAATGATCTTTCCAGTATCGACTTTTTTATCGATCTGAAAAACCGTGATTCCTGTCTCACTTTCACCATGATACACCGCCCAATGTATAGGAGCTGCTCCACGATATTTTGGTAAAAGAGAAGCATGTGCATTGACCGCACCATGCTTAGGTAACTCATAGACAGCAGGAGGTAAAATACGAAAAGCCACAACAATAAATATTTCAGCATTGTATGCTTTTAGGGCATCAATGAATTCAGGATCTTTTAGCTTGGTCGGCTGCAATACCGGAAGTCCTAATTCCAATGCCTTCTTTTTTACATCCGACATCGCGACACTTTGTCCCCTGCCCTTAGGTTTATCGGGAACCGTCACAACGGCAAGCACATCATGTTTAGATGCGTGCAATTTTTCTAAGGAGGGAACAGCAAATTCGGGGGTGCCCATAAAAATGATTTTCAATGCAAGGATCCTTTTTTACTTGGCATTCATATGATTAATAATCCATCTACACCAAGGCTACGATGGATAAGTAAAAGTAAAAAGATTAAAGATGAAAAACAAGAAACAAGAGATATCATACAAGAAATAAGTTACAAGACAAGGTGACCAAGATTAAGCAACATTTCTTCTGTAAAAAGGCCCAAGGTTTTCCGAAATTACAATTGATAAAAAAACAAAAATAATTATCTCTTGGGCGGACACGCGGATCCGCCCCTTGGGACAGATATATCTGTCACTCCTCACGGGCGACTCGAGAGTCGCCCTTACAATCGCATTTCAAAAAATCTATCGCATGAATAGATCTCTCCACTCCGGTCGAAATGACAGTTCTTGTGTTGTTTTTGCCCTTTTATTTTTACCTTTTTATTTGTCAAAAGAAAAGCTCCTGGTAATTGATAATTCGTATTTGAGCTTTGTCTTACAGCATAAAATATCTATGCATCAAAATAACTCTATTTGTGGATTAAACTTTTATTAAAAAAGAATGACTTTTCAAAAGGGCTTTTAATTTTCTTTTATGCCTGGATTTACGGATAGGCGATAAGCGTTCAACAAAGAAAATACCTTCGAGATGATCGAACTCATGCTGAAAAACACGAGCAGGAAGATCAGTAAATTCTTCAACATGTTCCGCTCCTTGTGTATCAAGATATTTAACCTTGATCGTATGCGGTCTGGAAACCGTATCGCGAATACCGGGAACCGAAAGACAACCTTCATCAAAATCAGAGTGTTCATCAGATGATTCAAGGACCATGGGATTAATAAAAACCGTATCACCACGATCATCATCAAATGCTGAAGCACCAATGACAAAAAACCGCATCCTCAGACCAACCTGATTAGCCGATAAGCCAATACCATCATCGTCGTACATGGTCTCGATCATATCCTGAATAAAAGGGTGGACCTCTAAATGTGAAGTTAAAGGTGGGATAACTCCACGCAAGACAGGATCGCCGTAAGTTTTAATTTCCATTATCATAATTCACCAAAAAAAAGCCCGTTCAATTAAGAACGGGCCTCAAATATCTTATTTCTTTTCTTCTTCTTTTTTCTCATCCGTTATCCTGGAAGCAATGGCACTCTTACGAACTTCCATTTCTGTTTCTTTTCCAAGTTTTAAGACAATGGAATCACCTTTTACTTTGACAATAGTCCCGATAATGCCACCAATAGTGACGACTTTATCTTTTGGTGATAATTCTTCAAGCATCTTTTTTGTTTCTTTTTGACGTTTGCGCTGAGGCATGATCATTAAGAACCAAAGAACAACAATGATAAGAATAAAAGGCAAAAAGCTCATTAGGCCACCGCCACCAAGAGCTCCATCTTTGCCAGCCGTAGCTGTTGTTTGTAACATGATAGAAAGCATATTTTCTCCTAATTTTATAATAACTAGATATCTTAATAAAAATATGAGCCATAATCAAGGATTACAGAATTTTATTAAGTTAGATTCCACAAGTAAATCTTCGAAAAATATCTAATAATATTGATCTTTTCACTACTTCCAAGGAGACAATAAAGGCTGTGCTTAGCAAAAAAATCCCTTATGTGATAAAAAGTATATTTAAATTATCTTTTTCTTGTTTTCTCTTTCTTTATTATTTATACTCACGCGGAAAAGGGTGATAAAAACCAAGCAAAGGGAGTTAAATGAAGTCAGAAGAAATTTACAAAAAATACCCGAAGAATAAAGTTGAAAACATGATAGCCATGTTACAAGATATTCAGGGTGTTCACGGCTACTTGCCAGAAGATGATATTATTCGGGTTGCCCGTCATTTAGGCGTTGCCACCAGCCGCGTTTACGGGGTTGCAACCTTCTATAACCAATTCCGCCTTACACCTCTTGGAAAACATGTTATCCGTGTATGTCGCGGTACCGCTTGCCATGTTAAAGGCTCTTTGGATATTTTAAATATCCTTGAAAATGAATTAGAAATTTCAGCTGGTGAAACTACCAAAGATTTAAAGTTCACTATCGAAACTGTTGCTTGTATTGGTGCCTGCTCCATTGCGCCTGTTATTATGGTCGATGATAAATACTATGGTGGCCTGACAAGCAAATCTGTTTACAAACTTATTAAAGAATATCAAAAGAAAGATTAGGCAGGTAAAAGATGAATACATTTAAAGAAATCTTATCTACAAAAGTACCCGCCGAAAATTTCGTGGAATTGATCGGTGGTAAATATGATGCCAGCAAAGAAGGTGTAAGCACCGAAAGCATTTCCGAATTAAAGGCAGTACTATCTTTAGAAAAAGCTGACAAACCTGTTATCCTTGTTGGTATGGGCACCTGTGGTCTTGCAAACGGAGCTCAGGAAGTTTATGACATGTTTGTTGAAGAAATAAAAAAACATGACATTGATGCAACACTGACAAAAGTCGGCTGCGTTGGTTTCTGTGCCGAAGAAGTTATTGTGGATGTAAAGATCCCCGGCTTCCCACGCATTTCTTACAAGCGCGTAACACCTGATAATGTGAATACAATTATCGAGCGTACCATTGTTAATAAAGAACCGGTCATCCAAAAAGCTTTGGGTAAATATCCCTTTGGCGATAATTCAATTTGGTCTGATATCCCAATGCTCAGCGAAATCCCTTTCTTTAAGCTACAGGAAAAACTTGTTCTTGAAAATTGTGGTGTGATCGATCCGGAAGATATTGATCAATATTTAGCAAAAGACGGCTATAAAGCTTTATCAACTGTTCTGAATACAAAATCGCCTCTCGAAGTTATTAAGGATACCAAAAAATCCGGTCTTCAGGGCCGTGGCGGTGGTGGTTTTTTAACCGGAAGAAAATGGGAATTCGCATATAATGAAGATAATGAACAAAAATATCTGATCTGTAATGCAGATGAAGGTGATCCCGGTGCTTTTATGGACAGAGCTGTTTTGGAAGGTGACCCTCACCGCTTAGTTGAAGGTATGATCATTGCCGCTTACGCTATAGGCGCTTCTAAAGGTTATGTTTACTGTCGTGCCGAATATCCTTTGGCAATTGAAAGACTCGAAAAAACTATTGCAGCAGCAATGGAATACGGTCTTTTGGGTGATAATATACTCAACAGCGGTTTTAATTTTCATCTTAAGATCAAAAAAGGTGCCGGTGCTTTTGTATGTGGTGAAGAAACTGCTCTTATCCACAGTATTGAAGGACAGCGCGGTACGCCAACTCCTCGTCCTCCCTTTCCTGCAGTTTCTGGACTCTTTGGTAAACCAACCATTATTAATAATGTAGAAACTTTCTCTAACGTGCCGACTATTTTCAGAAAAGGTCCGGATTGGTATTCAGCTATTGGAACCAACACCTCTAAGGGTACAAAGGTTTTTGCTTTATCAGGTAAAGTGGTAAATACCGGATTGGTCGAAGTGCCTATGGGTACAACTATCCGCGACGTTATTTTTACTTGTGGTGGCGGTATAGCTGATGGCAAGAGTTTTAAAGCTGTCCAGATCGGTGGACCTTCCGGTGGCGCACTTCCTGAACAATTTCTTGATACCGAAATAGACTACGAAAACTTACAAGAAGTCGGCGCTATGATGGGTTCCGGTGGTTTGGTTGTAATGGATGAAACAACTTGTATGGTTGATCTCGCTAAATACTTCATGCAATTCATTACCTCAGAATCCTGTGGTAAATGTATTCCTTGCCGTGAAGGTACCAAACGCTTACTCGAAATTCTTGAAAGAATCACCAAAAGTTATCGCGAAGAAGAAAGCGAAATTGATTCACTCATGCGATTCCAAGGTATGTTATATCTTGAACGACTCGCCGAAGTTATTAAAGATACATCTCTTTGTGGTTTAGGTCAAACAGCTGCAAACCCGGTTATTTCAACTCTTCGCTACTTCCGTGATGAATATGATGCTCACCTTTATGATCGTACTTGCCCCGCAAAAGCATGTCGTCAGATGCTGACCTATACGATTAACGAAGAAAACTGTATTGGTTGTACTCTTTGTGCACAAAAATGTCCTGTTAACGCTATTAGCGGTGAACGCAAAGAAGTTCACTTCATTGACCAGGATCTTTGTACTCATTGTGGCCAATGTGAACTCAACTGTCGTTTCGATGCTATTATAGCGGAATAAGAAAGGAAAGAGAAAAAATGAATATAAAAATTAATAATAATTCATATTGGGCAAACCCGAGTGAAACAATTTTACAGGTAGCTGAAAGAGAAGGTATTAAAATCCCAACTCTTTGTTACATGGCTGATCTCGTTCCTACAGGTGCTTGCCGTATTTGTGTTGTCGAACTAAGTAATGGCAAACTAGTTCCTTCTTGTGCTTATCCTGTCTCGGATGGTATGGAAATACAGACCAACTCCAAAAAAGTCCGTCGCGCCCGTAAGTCAATTATTGAACTCCTCATTGCAAATCATCCGCAAGATTGTTTAGTCTGTGTTCGTAACGGACAATGCAGTCTGCAGGACCTGGCTGCTGAATATGGTGTTCGTTCTTACCGCTATGTTGGTGAAAAACGCAGCGGAAAACTTGATCTTGCATCACCTGCAGTTGAACGCGATCCTGAAAAGTGTATTTTATGTGGTCGCTGTGTTCGCATGTGCCACGAAGTACAGAATGTAGGTGCTATTGATTTTGTTAATCGTGGTTTCTACTCAAACGTAGCTCCAGCAATGGATAGATCATTAAATACCACGGCTTGTGTTTACTGTGGCCAGTGTATCACTGTTTGCCCGGTTGGCGCTCTTCGTGAAAAATCATATTTGAAGCAAGCGTGGGAAGCTATCAACGATCCCGAAATTCATGTTGTTGCACAAGTTGCACCGGCAGTCCGTGTTGCCATTGGCGAAGAATTCGGTATGGCCCCGGGCACAATATCAACCGGTAAAATTCCGGCAGCGTTACGACGCATCGGCGTGAATGAAGTTTTTGATACCAACTTTGCAGCGGATCTAACGATTTGGGAAGAAGCAAATGAGCTGATAGAACGCATACAAAATGGCGGAAAACTTCCATTATTTACTTCCTGCTCGCCAGGTTGGATCAAATATGTCGAACATTTCTATCCTGAAGTATTCGAGAATATATCTACCTGTAAATCACCTCAGGGTATGCAAGGTGCAATGATCAAATCTTATTATGCCAAGAAAGTGAACATTGATCCTGAAAAGATCTTTGTTCTATCTATTATGCCTTGTACTGCCAAGAAATTTGAAGCCGGTCGTCCGGAACTTTCGGTTACTCACCAAGCTCCTGATGTTGATGTTGTGCTTTCCACCCGCGAATTCGCTCGTATGATAAGGATAGCAGGACTTGATTTTACACGCATGCCGGAAGAAGGCTTTGATGATCCTTTGGGTGAATCAACGGGTGCAGGTGCTATCTTTGGTGCTTCCGGTGGTGTTATGGAAGCAGCTCTGAGAACAGCTCACTTTAAAATTACCGGAAAAGATATGGAACGCATAGATTTTACTCCTATTCGTGGACTCGAAGGAGTTAAAGAAGCTAATATTAAAGTGGGTAATGCAGTATTAAAGGTCGCAGCTGTTTCCGGTCTTCGTAACATCGATAAATTTCTTGAAGACGTTAAAAATGGTACTTCAGATTATCACTTTATTGAAGTTATGGCTTGTCCGGGAGGTTGTATCAATGGCGGTGGTCAGCCACTTCCTCAGACCCCTGAAAAAATTCAAAAAAGAATGGAAGCCATTTATGAAGTGGACCGTTCCTTACCTAAACGCTGTTCACATTATAATGATTCTGTTAAAGCACTTTATGATAACTTCCTGGGAAAACCCGGTGGAAAGAAAGCTCATGAATTGCTTCATACACATTACATGAAACGTGAATCTATCTAACCCAAAAGGAAAATAAAATGAATACAAAAATTTTATTAATAGATGACGATCCGGATTTGATCGATATGTATCAACCCTATCTGCAACAGAACGGGTATGATGTTAAAGCAGCATATAATACAAGTGAGGCTAAAGAACTTTTTAAAAGTTTTGATCCAACAATCGTTTTTTGCGATCTTGTTATGGAGCACTTTGATAGTGGTTTCGTCCTGACACATTGGATGTCTCGTCAAGCCAATAGAGATAAACGTTGGGTCGTGATCTTTACATCTACCGGTCACGAAACAGGCTACCGTTTCTCTACACAAACCAAAGAAGAAAAGAGCTGGATCAATGCAGATGACTATCTGGATAAACCCATTGCTCCAAGAGATCTTCTGCAATACGTCGAAGAAAAAGTCATCCCTGCTTTAAAAGCAAAAAATAAATAAAAACTTCTTTATTTATATCAGAAAGTCCCCTCAGCCAAATCGGAGGGGATTTTTCTTTATGACAAGATTTTCTCGACAGGATAACAGGATTTGCTAGATAGCTTTCTCCTGGCGGGATCACAGGATAGTTGGAATTACTTTAGACATGATAACAGGATATGCTGGATAGCTTGTTGACGGGATAACAGGATAACCCTCCTGCGCCCCGAAAATTCGGGGCTATGGCGGTCAGGTTTCTCACCTTCTCACCTTCTCGCCTTCTTGTTTTCTCGGCACTGAGGGCTCATTTTTTAGAGGAACTTTCTTCCGATTTTAATGGACTTTAACAGACAAAAGATATAAGTTTTATGTTCGCAAAAATTAGGAGAAACATGATATTCAAACCGCAAAAATACCGCATAGCCGATGAAGCAATGAAACCCTTTATCGATCCTGAAGAGATCTGGGGGTTCTTAAATCAAGCTAAACCTTCTGCAGAGCGCGTTCGGGAACTTATAGCAAAATCTTTAAATAAAAACAGACTGTCACTGGAAGAAACTGCCGATCTTTTAAATGCTGACGATCCTGAACTGATCAAGGAGATCAAAGAGGGTGCCAGAACACTTAAAAATACTATTTATGGTAACAGAATTGTGCTTTTTGCACCACTTTATATTGGAAATAAATGTATAAACAACTGCAAATATTGCGGATTCAGAGTTTCAAATACAGATCAGGTCCGCACAACTTTAAGCGATGAACAGATCATCAAAGAAGTTGAGGCTCTCGAAGAGAACGGACAAAAACGACTCATACTTGTGTACGGAGAACACCCGGATTACGATGCGGAGTATATTGCACATACAGTTAGAACCGTTTACAAAGTTAAAAAGGACAAAGGCGAGATCCGTCGTGTTAATATTAACGCTGCACCTCTTGATATAGAAGGCTTTAAAACTGTTAAAGCAGCCGGAATTGGTACTTATCAGGTTTTCCAGGAAACCTATCATCCGGAACGATATAAATATTATCATCCTACAGGTCCCAAAAGCGATTTTAATTGGCGACTAACCTCATTAGATCGTGCCATGGAAGGTGGAATTGATGACTTGGGCATTGGTGCTTTATTTGGTCTTTACGACTGGAAATATGAGGTCATGGCTTTAGTCCGCCATACCAATCACTTTGAAGCCGTTTACGATATTGGGCCACACACTATTTCTTTCCCAAGAATTAAATCTGCGGCAGGGTCTGAAGTCGATCCAAAATACGAAGTCAATGATGAAGACTTTACACGTCTTGTTGCGATCTTACGTTTGGCTGTTCCCTACACAGGCATGATACTTACGGCACGTGAACCTATAGCTATCAGAAAAGAAGCTCTGAGCTTTGGTGTATCACAAATTGACGGTGGAACAAAACTAGAAATAGGCGCTTACGCGGAAAAAGAAGAAGAATCACAAAACCTTAATCGTGAACAATTTGAAATCAACGATTCGCGTTCACTTAATGAAATTATTGAAGAGTTATTAGAAGATGGATATCTCCCTTCCTTTTGTACTGCTTGCTATCGCCTTGGACGCACCGGAGAACACTTTATGGAATTCTCCGTACCCGGTTTTATCAAACGCTACTGTACACCCAATGCCATCTTAACCCTATCGGAATATCTTGAAGATTACGCTCCGAAAAAAACAGCTGAAACAGGCTGGAAAGTCATAGAAGAAAATCTTCAGAAAATGGAAAATAAAGTTACGGAAAAAGAAACACGAAATCGTATTGAACGGATTAAACAAGGCGAAAGAGACTTGTATTTCTAGTGACCAGAGATCAGTGACCGGAGATCGAGAAGCTGTGGTGAATGGCTATTAGTAAGAAGCATGGAGTATGGGGTATGGAGAAAATATTGAAGATCGGTAAAGTCAGAACATGGGTTACACATATCATGATTTCTTAGATCTTAGCTTTTAGAATTCACAATTTTATTTTTCCCTTTCAATAATATCACAAATATTATATATTTCGTGGTTAAAATCTTATCTTAAGGAGTTATTAAAAATGAAACGTACTCGAATTTTAGCACCTATCTTGCTTGTAGTGGTCGCTCTTACTTTTTTTGCTTGTCAGTCTCAGGAATTGACATCAGCAAAAGTATATGTCCAACAAAAAGATTATCAGAAAGCTGAATACAATTTTTTAACAGCATTAGATGTAGAACCGGAAAATCCGGAAATCCCCTATTTATTAGCTGTTGAAATTTACTCTAACAAAAATAGTGGTCTGGCTGACCCTGTTAAAGCAAAACAATACTATGAAGAAACACTCAAACGTGATAGATCGTATCTTCCAGATAATATGAAGGCACTGCGGGAGCAACTTTATGGCGCTTCTTTTAATGCTGCAGTAGGAGCCTACAACAAAGTGATCCGTAACGAATCTACAAATAAAGAAGCAGATCTGACTGAAGCTTTGAAGTATTTCAATATGGCTGCAGAACTTAAACCTTCCGATCCTAAAGCAGCTATTCAAATTGCTCGTATTTATACGGAAATTAAAAATGATAATGCACAAGGAATTGCAACCATTGATAAAGCTCTTTTGAAAGCTAAGAATAACACAGATCTAAAAGCCGAGAAAGCACGTATTCTTGCTAAAGATGGCCGTATGGATGAAGCCCTGTTGGTTTATGAAGATACTTTTTCAGCTCAACCGGAAAACCTGATAATTGGTCTTCGCTATGCACAGTTTTTGTTTGAACAAGGATTATATGAAAAATCTGCTGCTGTTTACGCTCGACTGATAGAAGTTGAACCCGGCGACAAAGACCTTTATTTTAACCTGGGTTTAACATATTTGCGTCTTAATGATATCGAATCTGCAACAACTCAGTTCGAAACAGTCGTCGCGCTTGATCCCGAAGATACACAAGCTATCCTCATGGTCGCTCAGGTTTACTTTGATAGAAAAGATTATGTAACAGCTGAATACTATTTTCAACAGTTACTAGATATAGAACCTGAAAACCCGGATTACCTAAAACGTATGGGTGTAACACTCACACAGCAGGGACGAGTAGAAGAAGGTTTAGAGCTTTATAACCGTGGTCGTGAACTCGAAGGTGGTAATTGATCTAAGCTTAATTAAATTCTAATACATTAAACCCTCGAACTTTCGAGGGTTTTTTATTTTTTGTCAATTGTTTTTGAAACATATTTCACATAGATTCGTATTACTAATATCACTAACGAGGTAGAACACATGAAAAAAATATTATTGATCATACTCGCAGGGATAATTTTAAGTGGCTGTTATACTACTTTTTATCCTCCAATGTCCATGGAAATGCAGAATACTACGGAGATTCCGGATTCTGCCAGACAGGTGATCATCAACAATTATTATGAAACAACTGAATATTACCAAATGCCTCATTACCAAAGGTACAGCTTACTTTGGGGCGATTATTATTGGGATCCTTTTTATTATGACTATAGCTATTATAACTGGCGTCCATATTATTGGTATGGCTCGTACTATTATTACAACCCTCACAATCATTATTGGTATTATTACCATCATGGTAACTACGGACAAGCCGGACCTTCTAATAATAGAGGTGATAAGGAAAGAATCCACAAACCCGGTTATAATCAGTTAATGAATTCACCTAGTGGATCAGCTCCCTATATTGCCGTTCAAAATGATGAGCAGCGCTTACAAAAAGTTGGTAAAGTCGGAGTTGATTATAATACAAACAGCAAAAGAGATGGCGTTTATTCACCAAAATTAGAAAGTGTTGGAAAAAGCTCAGTAGGCTCCAATAAGATCTATAAATCCGGTTCAAAATCGTCCGGTGAATCTTATAAAGCTCCAAGCACTTCAAGTTCGCCTAAAAAATCCAGTCCATCTTCAAGTTCCGGTACATACAAGCCAAAAAGAAGCTCCGGTTCAAATTCCTCTGATTCTTCAAATTCTAATAAATCAGGTAAAAGCTCTCGTACAAGCTCAACTTCATCAAAAAACAGCAATACGAGTTCATCATCATCAAGTAGTAAAAAGAGCAAATAATACTATGAAAAATAAAATTCTATCCATATTGACCTTAAGCCTCCTATCGGTCTTTGCTTTTGCACAAGATCTGCCGGATGTGATCGCGCCATTTAAATCTTACAACTTCGACAATCAGCATTTCAATTCCGCAACAGGATATGATTATCCCATTAGAGTCTCTAGCTTAAATAAAAGCGGGGTTTTATCTACTGCCATAGGAAATGCAACGGTTGCCTCGGGACGCATGATCCCGGAGTTTACCCTTAACCCGGCAAATCTTGCTATGAATAAATTCAGTAGCATACAAGTAAATGGATTGTTTACTAACTATAATGGCATGAGCAAGAATAGCTTAGGGGGCATCTCTTATCTGGTCTCTGTTCCTGTATATAGTGGTAGCATGAGTTTTGCAGCAGGTGTTAACAAAGAAAAAGATTTTAATCAATATTATCAGAATGATGATATTTTACAAAAATCATATGGCGGTATTTACAGCTGGCATTTTAACGGAGCCATGGAAGTTCAAGAAGATATCTATCTCGGAGCAGAGGTATCCCTTCTTTCAGGGAGCAGGCATAATGACATCGACTTTAAAGATCCTTTGAATACAACAGATGGATATATTGAAGAAAACACTTACTTTGGCGCAAGTGCAAAAATCGGTTTAAGCTACCATCCCTTTTCAATTTTGAATATTGGACTTAGCATAGACCTGCCTACAGTTATCAATGATGACTATTCATTAAGGACTTATCAAACTTCAGGATCTAGTAGCGTAGAGTATAGTATGTCCTCACCGGCAGTTATCAGAGCCGGTCTTTCCCTGAACTTACGCATTGTAGATCTTTATTACAGTTATGATTACACCAATTGGCAAGATATGAAATTTCGCTCTAGAGATTTGATGCAAACTGCAGTTGATGAACTAAATCGTGAAATTTCAAATAATCTATCCACTGTTGGAGCACATCACCTCGGTATGGCCTTCCACGTGCCCATGTTGCCCTTGCATTTCTATTTTGGTTATCAGTACTTACCTGATTCTTATCAGGGCTTAAATAGTCTGTCTCTCAAGAAACTCATCCCTAAACAGCTTACAGATCGTTTTAGTTCATCTACTTCCTGGGGAGCATCCTTCTTTTTAAAACAAGGACTGAGTTTAAGTGCTTCCTTTGAAACTTATCATTTATTCTATGATGAAGTTGAAAAAGCCAAGACCACAAATTTAGCTATATCCTACTTTTTCTAGGCCAGATATTAAATAAAAAATAAAAGCCCTATCGATTGTTCCTTGGGGCTTTTTATTTTAGACGGGATATCTTAGATAAATTTTAGACAGAATAACCTTTAGACAGGATTACAGGATAATCAGAATTGCTTTTCTGACAGGATTACCCTCCTGTATCTTGACAATTCGGGACTAAGGCGAGCAAGCAGGATACTCTAATTAATAACTAATAGCGAAAAACTAATAAAGAGATAAATTTCACGACATAGGAAAAATAACATTTACCTAAGAACCTTTGGCCCTCTTAGCATCGAACCTCATCACCTTCATTTTTACGGAATAATCCTTCTACTCCCAGACAATTGGGGGGGGGCTATGAATGACAGGGCATAATAAAAGGATAGCTTGGATAGTTTTTTAGACTGAATACAATGAAAATCCTTGAAATATTCTATTACATTTAATTATTTACAAGATTTTCAGCCTCATGTTTAACCATTAACCCTCATTAAGCAAAATTTTACATCGCATAGTTTATCGATATCTTGACTTAGGATTCACGCTTCAGGTCTTTAGATTCTTGCTCTTTCTTTTTTACCATTGCTCGTATATCGCGTAATTTGATATCTGAAACAAAAGTCAACATGATCACACCAATAAGAGCCGGAAATAGAACATTAGCAGAAAAAACCAGCATTGCAGTACCAACAGCTACATGAGAAGAAACACCAAAATTCGCCAGAACATACTGAGCTCCGTTTTCTCTAAAACCCATTCCTGCAAAAGATAAAGGTATATAACCAACTCCTAAAATAAAGATGGAAGCTTTTGCCGTATCAAATAATGACATTCCAAAGTTCTTGAGAAGAACCCAATATTGAGCTACATAAACCACCATGGTAAATATTGAAAAAGAAATATTTGCTAAGCCAAATTTAAAGTAAGGAACGGTATCGGGTATGTGTTTCTTGAAATTGGTCGTACGGACCAAAAGGCGGTATATCCAGAAAAAAACAATAAAGACCAAACAAAAACCTAACATGTACCACATCTGCGGATATAAAAGGAAACAAGCTATTCCAAAAAAGAAAAGATTGGTTGCAGTACAATAAAAGGCATCTAAGAGAAATGTATATATTCTTGTTTTATTATTTCCCGGCAACATAAACACCTTACCCACCTCACCCATTGATGCCGGCAGGATAAGTCTGAGAGCAAAACCTGAAAAGTGAGAAACCACAAGCTGTTTTGCTGTGAATGCTGGCATTAAAAAATGTACCGAAGTATAAAAACGAAGGGCCTGTCCCGCTACATTAAGTAAGCCAAGACTAAAAATTGCTAATACAAGACCCCTGGGAATAGATTTAAAGTATGCTAACAATTCCCCGATTTCTACGGAGCGTGACAACCACCAAAAAAGAAAAACCGTGATCCCGATCTTTAGAAAGTTAGATAGAAGTTTTTTCATATAAATCCTATAGAGTCTTCTTGTAAGTAGAACCCTTCCAAGTAAATTTACCAAAAGTACCACGCAGCCCGACCCAAACAATAAATGGCGCGTGAACCAGCTCCATTAAAAAGAGGTGTTTAAATTTATAAACAACTTGAAACTTTTTTAAACTGACCGTCATATAGAAAAAATCACATATAGCTTTAATGAATACTATTCCTGCCCAATAAATCAAAACCTTAGGATCAACAAAAGCAAAAAATGGTAAAATCAAGATTGAGAGATAAAAGAAAAAAACACTTAATCCTAAAAAAATAACCGAAAAGCTTGACTTTAAAGTTTTAGAAGCCCAGCGCATGCGCTGATTAATTACGCCTCTAATACTATCTTCAGGAACTAATTTTACAAGCGCTTCGGGGTGTGAATTAAATTTAAGTTGATAGCCCTGACGCTCCGCTTCAAAAATAATATCAGAGTCATCGCCTGAAACAATATTTTTTCTTGATGAAGCTTTATTAAAAAGGTCCTTTCGGTATAACATATTACTGCCATTGGCAGCAATCGCAATATTATTTGCCATGGCTCCGGCTATTATAACATTGTGTGATAAATTTTCAAGAGTTTGCATTGATTGCCATGTTTCTTCAAATGAATTATCAAATTTTTCTTTACTAAAAAGAGAAACAGCCGTAGCCGCTCCTAATTTATCCTCACACAAAGAACCATAGCTTCTCAGCCATAATTTTTGATGTACGGCATCTGCATCAGTTGCCACTACAAAATCTGTTTCACATAGTTTAATTGCTTGAGCAATAGCATTTTTCTTTGGTGAAACATCTGCGGGAGAGTCGGAAATATGAATCACTTTCATATTGTCATTCTTACTCGCTAAAGCATTTAATAAATCAGGTGTTTTGTCATCTGATCGATCATTAACAGCAATAATGGAATACTTGTTTTTCGGATAATCTTGAACAAGAATAGAATTAATTGTTTTTTCAATATGCTCTTCTTCGTCTTTAGCGCAAACAATGACTGTCAAGTCAGGTAGATCTTTATCCTCTTTAAGTTCATGTGACTTTAGCTTTCGAAAACCTAAGTAAAAGAAAAAGATTAAAATTATATAGATCGCTGATAGGACAAAAGCACTTATAGTTAGTATTTGTAGAACTAGGGGCATAATGTATCCAATTTTTTCATAATGCTATCCAGTTGATTTACCGGTATGTTTTGTTCGCGTAATTTCTCATCTGAATAAAACTTTAAACTTCCCAGATCTAAATCTTCTTGTCTGCAAGAAGTAAATAAGCCTTGTTCCTGATAATGAGTAGCGAGATATTCCTGCTCAGTTTGCCCCGGTGTGGGAACAAACATGGCGCTTTTTCCTAAGGCTAATAATTCCATCACTGTGGAGTAACCAGAACGACAGATCACACGCTTTGCGCGTTGCATTATAGTGTTCATCTCTGCCCGGTTCAAGTGAGCATATATGGTGACATTTTCATCTTGTCTAATAATATTATTACCTTCGGCAGGTCTGCCAAGCGTGACAACAACCTTGCCCTCAAGTTTATCCAATTGATCTAAAATGATTGTTTCAAATTCCGTCCGTTGTGGTTCGGGACCTGAGATAGAGAAAAGATAGTCAATATCTTCTTCCACAGGTTTAACAGCAGGGACTAATGAAGATAAACAACCAATGTGTCTTACTTTTGGGTGACGTGATATAGCGGTATCGTGTGATAGAATTCCGGATAGGTTCGGCTTTCCGGCTGCATCGGGGACAAAAACCCTGTCGAAATGTCTGAACACAATGCGATTGAAACAATCGCCGAATATCCCGGCCCAGCGCAAACCTTTGGGAAGATGAAAGCGTAATTGGTGAGTGATCAAGACTGATGGAACTTTTTTATGCCAAAAACCTAGTCGCATTTCCGTCATGATCAGATCTGCCTTGTAGTCTTTAACGATCTTTTTAATGTGTTTTCTTTCGTGAGCCCAACCACATAGCATTTTAGGTATCTGAAAAACTATAGCAAAGACAAAAAGAAATCCCAGTTTTGGATAACGGATCTGTGTATCTTTTACTTCAAGAATGGTGCATTCAGGAAATTCTTGCCTTAACATAGCTAAGGCCCTACCATATGATACAAGTATAACACGATTCCCATCATTGATCAAGCGCCGAATAATGGGCGTTGAGCGAGTTACATGCCCCAATCCCCAATCGATCAATGCATAAACAACAGTCTTATTCTTCATTACTTTTTCTTGCGTTTAAACATTACACAAGCTAAGGGAGGAACACCAATAAGTACTGAGTGCTTACGACCATTCCAAACAACTTCTTCTGTTTTGACTGTATTATTGATAAAAACTCCTGATCCATTATAATCTTTGCAATCAGAGTTAAACACTTCCTCATACTCACCGGCAGCAGGAACACCCACGCGATAATCAAAGTAATTTTCCGGAGTAAAGTTACAAACGACAAGAATATCATCTTTGACATCTTTTCCTCTGCGGAAAAAAGAAGCAATGGATTGTTCGGTATTTCCACCATCTATCCATCCAAATCCTGCAGGATGCTGATCTTTTTCCCATAAAGCCGGAGATTCTTTATATAATTTATTTAAATCCGACATAAAAACAGATGCGGTTTTATGCGGTTCATGTTGTTCTAATTCCCACTCTAAACCCCAGTCTTCATTCCATTCGGTCCAAGGCGCAAGCTCAGTTCCCATAAACAAGAGTTTTTTTCCGGGATGAGCATACATAAAAGCTAAAAGAAGCTTAAAATTGGCAAATTTCTGCCAATCGTCACCCGGCATTTTATTTAAAAAAGAACCTTTTCCGTGTACCACTTCATCGTGTGACAATGAAAGAATAAAATTTTCTGAATATTGATACAGCATTGAAAAGGTCATATCACTATGATGATATTTTCTGTGAACGGGATCTTTGGACATATAGCGAAGGAAATCATTCATCCAACCCATATTCCACTTAAAATCAAAGCCAAGACCACCGGTATGGACAGGATGACTTACGCCGCCCCAAGCTGTTGATTCTTCAGCTATCATCATAGCTTTAGGAAAATACTTACCAACGATGGTCGATAATTCTTTCATGAACTCTATAGCAGCAAGATTTTCATTTCCGCCATATTCATTGGGTATCCATTCGCCTTCTTTGCGACTGTAGTCCAGATACAACATAGAAGCCACCGCATCGATCCTTAATCCATCAACATGAAATTCTTTTAACCAATAAAGAGCATTGGCTATCAAGAAATTTCGGACTTCGTTACGTCCATAATTAAAGATCAAAGTTCCCCAATCAGGATGTTCTCCTGCTCTGGGATCTTCATGTTCATAAAGTGCTGTACCATCGAATCGTGCCAAAGCAAAATCATCTTTAGGAAAATGCGCAGGAACCCAATCCAGAATGACGCCAATATCATTTTTGTGACAATGATCTATCAGATAACGGAGATCATCAGGTTCACCGAATCTAGACGTTGGAGCATAATAGCCAGTAACCTGATACCCCCAAGAAGCATCATAAGGATATTCCATAATTGGCATTAATTCAATATGTGTAAAGCCCTTTTCCTTGACATAATCAACAAGCATGGGAGCAAGTTCTCTGTAACTATACCATTCCCAACCGTCTTTTTTACGCCAGGAACCCAGATGAACCTCATAGATGCTCATGGGCTTATCTATCATATGTTCGGGTCTAGACTGCAAATATTTTTTATCTTTCCATTTATAATTTGATTGGTAGATGATAGAGGCATTACCCGGACGAAGTTCTGAATAATTTGCATAAGGATCAGCCTTCAGTTTTAACTGTCCATCTTGAGTATAGATCTCAAATTTATATTTTACGCCTATTTCCACTCCCGGAATAAATATTTCCCAAATACCGGAAGATCCTAATTCGCGCATCATGTGCTTACGACCATCCCATAAGTTAAAATCACCTACGACAGAAACACGACAAGCAGAAGGTGCCCAAACTGCAAAAGAAACACCCTTTATACCATCAACTTCCCGTAGATGTGCACCCAGTTTTTCATAGATAAAATGGTGATCACCTTTAGCAAAAAGATAAACATCCTCTTCGGTCAAGAGAGGCATAAACTGGTAGGGATGAATATAAGTAAAGGTATTGTTATCAGGAAAAACGGCATGGACTTCATACTTTTCAAAAGATTCCAATTCGAAAGAAACTGACCAAAACCCAGGAAGCTCATCCGGCTGCATCTCGAAAGTCTTTTTACTTGTAAGAAGTGTAATGGACACCGCTATAGCATCAGGTTGAAACACTTTTACAATTTTGTTGAGATCCTTATCTTCATGCATACCTAAAACTGCGTGTGGATCGTGACACTTTCCATCAAAAATTTCTTTCATATCAGATTTGAGGCTCATGATTATCCTTTCTCATTTTTGCGCTCAATAAAGCGATCATTGTTTTTACATCAGTTATTTCACCACTTTGCACTTTTTTGACAGCTAATTCCAAAGGCAAAGAGAAGCATTCTACAAATTCATTATCATCTGTATTCATCTCGCCTTTAACAAGATCAAAGGCCTCGTATATATGGATCACTTCATTACTGTAACCAATACAAGGATGAATTGTTGTTAAAAAACTAAGTCTGCCGGCACAATATCCTGTTTCTTCCTGCAGCTCCCGCAGACCGGTTTCTTCGGGGCTTTCTCCCGGATCGATTTTGCCCGCAGGCAATTCAATAAAAACTTTCTGTAGGGGATACCTGAACTGATTCAATAGCAGAACATCTTGATTATCAAGGTAAGCTACTATTGCAACAGCACCGGGATGCTCAATATATTCCCTAACCGAAGTCTTGCCATTCGGCAAAAGAACTTCATCTTTACGGACATGTAAGAGAGAACCATCAAAAACAACTTTGCTGTTCAGCTTGTTCTCCTTTAAAGTATTCATTTGAGGAATATACGAGATAATATGATTAGTGACAAATACTATTAGAAATCAAAAAAAATAGATTGTCCTCACACTGAGACTCAAAGGATAATAAGGCAGTGTTTTTTTTTGTTTACAGAAAGGAAGATTTAAAAAATAATATGTAGGCTGAAGCCCGCTTATACCTGAGTAATTCAACAATGAAGATCTTGAAAAGTAAATCATCAAGGATCTTGTATGGGTCATTTGTCTCTTGTGGGGAAAATATCCCCGGCTTCAACTCAGAATTGGAAATATAAAATATCGTTTTTTAAACACCTAATAAGGCATTGTAATTAAGTAAATATTTTATCATATTTTCATGAATATTTCCTGAAATAAAAAGGCTCATTTTTTATGTCCTCAAAAAAAACTGAATTTCACTACCCTGCTCATCATCACTCCACCGCGAAAAGTGCTGTTAAGAAGAAAAAATCTTATTTTCGTCCTCTCATTTTTTCTTTTGTTTTCTTATTCTCTCTTATTCTCCCACTCTCCGCTTCCCCTTCCGATTCTCTCTCTTATAAAATTGGTCAAATGCTTATGACCGGATTTTACCCGGGCAATAATTTTGAAGATACACTCTATTATGATATTGAACATCGCAATTTGGGTGGTGTGATTCTTATGGGCTACAATCTGGACAACCCGGATCAGATATGCAATCTAACTGCAAACCTGCAAACTTTAGCTGATATACCTTTATTTATTTCAACAGATCAAGAAGGTGGAATTGTAGCCCGGCTCGATGAAAATAATGGTTATTCCAGAACTAAAGATGCACTGACATTGGGACATTTAAATAATGAAACTACAACACGTGATCATTCGGCATTAATGGCCGGTTGGCTGGCTTCTGCAGGTATAAATACCAATCTTGCACCGGTTGCTGATGTTAATGTATATCCAAGTTCACCTGCCATTGGGCGTCTTGGGCGAAGTTTTTCTGCCGATCCATTTGTCGTGAGCAAACATATTTATTACTTCTATGATGAGATGAAAAATAAAGACATTATTACAAGTCTCAAACATTTTCCGGGACATGGTTCAGCTGTAGGTGATTCGCACGATGGATTTACAGATATTAGCAATACTTGGTCCGTACAAGAATTAATTCCTTTCACCAGCATGATCGATACGGGATACACGGGCATGATCATGACCGCTCATTTATATAATGCTAATATTGATAGCTCATATCCTGCTACATTATCAAAACCTACTCTAACAGGAATACTGCGCGACAGCTTGGGATTTGATGGTGTTATCGTCACAGATGATATGCGAATGGGCGCTATTAACAACAACTATAGTTTTATAGAATCAGTCACACAAGCCATAGATGCCGGTGTTGACATTCTTTTATATTGCGGAAATGAGAAATACGGAAAATCGGTCCTTAAGCAAATAATAAATGTCGTAAAAAGTGCTATTAACTCAGGTAAGATTAGTGAAAACAGAATAGATGAATCTTACAGGCGAATAATGAAATTAAAAAAAGAGATCAACACCGGAAATTCAGCTATCGATCCTCTTATAATTACAAATTATGAGTTGAAGGCCTATCCCAATCCATTTAATCCAAGAACGAGAATATCTCTGAATCTTAAGCAAGATCTTCATGAAAAAACTTTTATCAATTTCTATACCATTAACGGAAAACTTGTTCAATCTTACCCACTTTCTATCGCCGGAAGCGGCGAATATATTCTTTACTGGGACGCTAAAGATTTCAAGGGGAATATCCTTCCATCGGGGACATACTTATACAGTACAAAGATCAATGGTCGATTATTTAGTGGTAAAGTGAGTTTTATCAAGTAGTAAAAATTTAGAGCTAAGACCTAAGGCAATGATCCTTGATTCCAGATTCCTGATTCCAGATTCCTAATTCCTGATTCCTAATTCCTGATTCCTGATTTCTGGTTTCTGATTAAAAGAATTACAGCTATGATGCTTAAATATTTATTATAATTTTTCTACAAATATATCATCCTGGGGGGTCTAAATGAACCTGGGTTAAAACCGGGATCGGCTTATCCGCTCAATATTTCATTTATCTTGACCAGCTGACAGGTCTTGCTCATTATTTTTATTGCATAAAAATAAAATCCCCCCTAAGTTAAAACAACAGGAGGGATCACGAGCCCCAACAGCTCTTTTTGTTGGAATCTCTGATCCAAGACATTGTGGGAATAAATAATAAAGGAGATTGATATGATCATAGATATCATGTTGCCCCTAGGTATTGTGTTTATCATGTTCAGTTTGGGACTGGGCTTGACACTGGATGATTTTAGAAATGTAATTCAACAACCAAAAGCCTTAGTAATTGGCTTATTAAACCAAATGGTTTTTCTACCATTAGTAGCCTTTGTACTCATTAAATTATTTGATATTACCGGTGCACTCGCCGTTGGACTTATGATACTTTCTGCTTGTCCCGGTGGAGTTACCTCGAACATTATCACTAAATTTGCCAAAGGCGATGTAGCTTTGTCCATATCATACACAGCTGTCGTTTCGGTTGTAAGTGTATTAACCCTGCCTTTGATCGCAGCTTTTGCTTTGAAGCATTTTATGGGTTCTTTGGCACCGGACATGAACATTTTAAGCTTAGCACTTCAAATGTTTCTAATTACCGTAATCCCGGTAGGCATTGGTTTATGGATTCATACCAAAAAAGCATCTTTCAGCAAGAAATTTGAACCTATCGCAAGTAAAATTTCAACAGTTATCTTTGTAGCCATCGTTGTTGCAGCTCTTGCCAGTGAGTGGAGTACTTTTGTAGATAACGTTAAAATCCTAGGACCGGCTACTGTGGTTCTGATTATTGTGATGCTATTGATTGGATATTTTTCATCAAAAGCTTTTAAAATGAAAGAAGGTCAAGCTGTTTCTGTTGCTGTTGCCACCGGCATACAAAATGCAACCTTGGGTATAGCCCTTGGAAATATCATTTTACCCGCAACTGAAGGGATTTCGATTTTCAGTCTGCCTTCAGGTGTCTATGGTATTTTGATGTACTTAGTTGCCTTGCCCATAGTATTTTTATATGTGAGATTGTTTAGGAAGAAAGCTTAGGAGCTCTACTTCGCTCCTTTGGAGCTTCGAAGAGTAAGCTTAGAAGATAAAGTAAAAAGACCAAAAACAAGAGATCATTTTCTTGATTTTCTATTAATTCAACCAACTTATTGACTATATTTTAAAATATCGCTTGCGATATAATAATTTATTGCTTATAATTATATCGAGGACGATATAATCGCAAACGAAACAAAAAGGATGAAACATGAAAACATTATATACAGCTCACGTAACTGCCAGAGGTGGACGAAACGGTGAAGTCAAAAGTCATGATGGTGTTTTAAATCTTGAAACCCGCACGCCTAAAGAAATGGGTGGCGACGGAGGTTTCTTTACAAACCCAGAACAACTATTCGCAGCGGGATATTCTTCTTGCTTTGATGGTGCTTTAAATTTAGTTGCAAAACAAAGCAATGTTGAGCTTAAGGATACCAGTATTACGGCGCATGTCAGTTTTAATCTTGCCGGTGGCAGTGATTTTTCTCTCTCAGTTAAATTGGATGTTGAAATCCCGGGAATTGACGAAAAAACAGCTCTTGAACTCATTGACAAGGCTCATCACACCTGCCCCTATTCTAAGGCTATAGATGGCAATGTCCCTGTTGAAACAAATTTAATTAGGAACGCATAATGAAAACATCTTTCTACGAACTTTCAGCTCTTAGCTTACAAGGCAAGAATGTTGATATGAGCGAATTCAAAACCAAAACGGTCCTGATCGTTAATACGGCCAGCAAGTGTGGTTTTACACCTCAGTTCGAGGGATTGGAAAAAATGTATAAGGATTATAAAGACCGGGGACTTGTTGTCCTCGGTTTTCCTTCCAATCAATTTGCCAATCAAGAACCCGGCGATGAGAAAAGCATTGAAGAAGGCTGCGTGCTAAATTACGGTGTGAGCTTTCCCATGTTTTCAAAAGTAGATGTCAATGGCCCGGATACTCACCCGCTTTACCAATTCTTGAAAGCTGAATTAAAGGGTGATATTAAGTGGAATTTCACCAAATTTCTTGTCGATAGTGAAGGAAAAGCTATAAAACGCTTCTCCCCTATGACAAAACCGGCAAAAATTGAAAAATACTTATTGAAAAACAAAATGATATAAATAAGCCAATAGCTTAAGTTAATATCCATATCACGGGATCAACTATCTACAGGAGCTTTTGTGTCCTACAAACAACTGAAACTCGAAAATCAACTTTGCTTTCGTCTATACGCAGCATCGCATCTCATCACCCGCCAATACAAACCCTATCTGGATGAGCTGGGCATAACTTATCCACAATATCTTGTCTTTATGGTGCTTTGGGAGCATGAAAATCTGACAGTTAATGTCATTTCAAAAAAATTACTGTTAAATACCAATACAGTAACACCGCTCTTAAAGCGCATGGAAACTCAAGGATGGCTATATAGGGAAAGAAGTAAAGAAGACGAGCGAAAAGTCATTGTAAAGCTCAGCCAAAAGGGATCTCAGCTTAAAGAAAAAGCGGCAGATATTCCAATAAGTCTTGCAAAATATTATATTCCCGATGTATTATCCTTAGACGAATTTGAGCAATTGAAAAGCTTGCTGGACAGACTAATTCTTGATCTTAGTGAATAAATTATCTCTGTCTATTATTTAGTATCAAAAGTTACAGTTGATAAAAACATTTCAAAAAGTCTAGTATAAATCCCCAATAATATTGCCGGCAAACCCAGACTCATCGAACTATTAGTTGACATTATTATTTGATGATCTGTAAATATTTAGATAAATGACACAGGGACGAATAATTATCAGCCCCTGCATCATTCATACATGAAATAATTCATATCTTTTATTGTTTATTTCAAGAACAACATCTTCCTCGTTTGAATAAATTCACCAGCTTCAAGGCGGTACAAATACACACCACTACTCAATGCATCTCCGGCATCATTTCGACCGTTCCAAATAAGCTGTTTATATCCGGGACCTTCTTCTGCATTAACAAGTGTGCGAACCAAGCGGCCATTAAGATCATAGATACTTAGATTAACTTTGCTTACCTCTGGCAAAGCATATGATATTGTTGTGCTTGGATTAAAAGGATTTGGATAATTGCTTTCGAGTATATAGACACTTGGAATCATCTCGTTTGCAATACCAACCACATTAATACCCATACGTACAATAATATTCTGAGCGTTTGTAATTGTAATTTCTGTTAGGGTTTCCATGTCACGAAACTCTGCTTCGCCTTCAAGAGCAATAGAGGCCTGCATACCTTCCGGCAAGGTGCCGAGCGACCAACTCAGTGTTATGGGCTCGGAACCAGCATTAAGTTTAATCTTCCACTCTTCGTATGAAACTTCTGTAGGTGTGCCACGAATATCGCGTACAAAGTGGTTTCCCAAAACGGTGGTCAGGTCCGGACGTGGCACATAAAGTTCCAGATATTCATCCGAAGGCGGTGTAGGAGGCGCAATAGCATCAAAAGCGGGATCAAATTCGGAGCTTGCCTCCGGTAAAATACCAATCCGCAGCATATCATTCCGCTGAGTGCCGCTTTCCGCTATAAAATCTATCAGAGCATTAGTACTGCTTTTCTTCTGCAAAAGTGCCGGAAGTGGAAGAGCTTTACGGTGAAGTGGAAATTGTACCCAAAGATCTTCAGTAAGTACACTAAGCCAGTATCCGCGACAAAACTCCATTGCTTCCGGAACATAATAACCATGCTCCGGAGCATCACATGCGTAGATGCTATTGATCCAAGCGGCCGTCAATGCCTCTCTATGAGTCTTTATCATTTCGCCTTTTTTAAAGAGCAGACTATCGACATCAACATCGATCAGCAATGGATTGCTGACCAGATTCCAGCCGCTTTCAAGTGCCAGATCGTAAGCCTCCGTCAAAGGTTCACCTTCGACATCTACCCTACCGGCACTCAGCAAGCCCAGCCAATAACCGGATGCTTCTTTCAGAACATCAGCAAAACGATAATGGCCGTTGAAATAATCATAGACCACATAATAATCCGTAAAATCATCAGAAAGATTGTTAGACATACTGTTGTCATCAGGCAAGATAGGTATTCCCAGGAGAGACCAACCGGCAGGTATATCGACTTCCAGGCGATCGCCCGCAATAGTAAATGGATGCTCGCTGGTAGCCATGAGTGTATCGCCACCGTTGCTGACAGCTATAAACCATAACTTTGCCTCACGAACCAACATCACATCCGGTAGCGTCCATGTATAATCATACTTCTTACCGAGTGTTGTGACTCCTTCGTAAATAGCATCATCTCTGGAAAGCAAAATTTCAACGCTTCTCAAATCAAATGAACCTGTAATACTCCACTCAAGAAGATGCTCTTCTCCTGCCTTTAAAATTCGTGGTCCGCTACAGCTTTCACCCAGAACCAGTACTGGTTCTGTGGTATCACCAACTGTAATGCTAAAAGTTCGTGTTTCACCGGCTTCACAATGATATGAGTATCTACCGGCATCGTGCAAGATTTGCTGTCTGCCATCATGCATATCCTCGAGCAAGACCGGTAATCCCACCGGAACACTGAAGTATTTAGCGTCTAGCAACACAGTACCGGTATCAGCGGAATAAACCTCAAAATTCCAGACATACACGGCTTGGCCTGAAAGTCGGAAATCAGCACAGAAATTATTACCCAAAGGATGCTCCCATTCAGGATGTGGAAAGTACAAAGCGACCTGTGTTTCAGGAGCCGCCGGTGCCTCAATCAAATCACGATCATCAAATGTATCCAGTGCATCCCTCGATACACCCAAATAATTCTCGGGATCGTGATGCTCCCCGCGTGATACACCAAGGCGTATTGCCCAATCAGGGGAAATTTCGGGCTCTGTGTTTTCTACCAGAGCCACGGCATCATATTCGTGATAGCCTGAAACGGCAGGACTGTTTATAGCCAGCCGTACAGCATCGACCTTAAATGCAGTTGCCTCAAACATTACCGGGAAAATCCGGGAAATGGGATTAAGGCGACCTGCATCGCCGCTCCATACATTATGCCAACTAGCATCATCAGCGTTGCGAACATAAACGCTATCAACCGCACCGGCGCCATAGGTCTCGTAGATCATCACACCTGAAGCATAAACAGGTGTTTCGAATCCCAATTCGATAAATTCACGTTGATCATCTGCTGTTTCCGGATTCCAGACTAATCCGTTCTTGTTATCATAATATGGATAAGCATCCGGTGGACCCAAGACTTGCTGTGCAGACCAGGCACCAGGAAACATGGTGCTATCATGAGCTTCGGAACTGAAAGCAATGACAGAATGGGCATAATGCAAATCTGAAGATACCGTATCCGGTAAGATAGACCAAACATCGTTTAACACCGTAAAATCACCAACCGTCATACATCGATTCGGTTCACCATCCCATTCGCCACCTTCCCATCCGGCATTGCTATAGAATTTATATTCATAACTTCCGGGCATAAGCCTCATACTAAGCGTCCATAAGCCACCACTAACGTACTGCATTTCATAACTTGGATAGCTTCCGGGCTCCGGCCAATACAGGCCCATGTGTTCTCCATGCATATTTCCGCTGATATAAACCTTATCCGAATATGGGTCAAATCCATCGATATTATTCATATCCAGATGGAAAACTACCCAATAATCTGATGGAAAATCCTGTGGAAGGTTTTGGCCTCCTACATCGCGTTGCCACTGCAGGTAAGGATAATGAAAACCTCCAATGCTCCAGTGAATATCAGTATTCCAAGCGGCGTAGATAGAATGATCTGTCAACATTTCATTACTGCTCTTTCCCTCACCGGCGGCAGAATGCCTGATGCGGCTACAATCCATGTCCCAGTAAGAATTTACAAGCGTATGTCCATAAGCATATCCGACCAATCCTCCCTTATTGCTATGGCCAAAAACTTCGCCAAGTGAATAAGAATTATTGATTTCGCCATGGAGCAACAAGCCAACCAATCCGCCACTATTGTAAGAACACTCAACATCTTTGGTAGCGTAGCAATTAATGATCTGTCCGCCCCGCTGCAAACCCACCAGTCCACCTGATGATATATATCCCGAGACCATATCTCCTGCAGCGTAAGATTCCCTAATAGTTCCTCCATTCCAACCAACAAGGCCGCCAGTATAATAGTTACCGCTCACGGTGCCAGTGGCACAACAGTTACTGACACTACCCATGTTAGTAGCCAACAGTCCCCCGGCAAGACCTTCTGAGCCCTCGGTATTGTTCAAAGTCACATGCGCCACTGAATAAGAAAAAATGATCATACCTTCATTCCAGGCACAGAGTCCTCCAATGCGGCCACCGGAGTGGTCTGTGGAGATCGTACCACTGCTACTGCAATACTCGATACTGCCGAAGTTCAACCCTACCAAGATACCACATCGGCTGCCGTGGTCATTGATCATAGCGTTTTCGACGCGCAGCGAAGTAATATTTCCATCGTTGGCACCAAACAGTCCTTTATAACCTTCCGCTGTAGAACTCATTGTCAGATTGTTGACGGCATGGTTGTTGCCATCGTAATGACCTTTAAATGTCATATTTTTATCGGGATAGGTACCGATCGGAACCCAGCCTTCGCCGTCGCTCCAGGGACTAAGACCCAGATCGATATCGGCGATCTGACGAAAATATACGCCTTCGGCCATATAATGCCGGACACTATCCAGATCCTGCGCCGTAGCGACAAGATAAGGATCTTCCATTGTTCCCGAGCCACCGGAGAGAATATCATCATTATCCGGCGGTAGCAATTGTCCCCATATATCGCTGACCTCCATCGTGCTAACAACATCGATCTGTCGATTGGGTTCACCGGCCCATTCGCCGCCGTCCCAGCCTGAGCCTACAAAATATTTATATTGATAATTACCGGCTTCCAGCTCCAAGGTTTTCCTGTAGATCAAGCCCTCACCAGTCATTTCCATTGTCTGCTGTTCGGGAAGTCCACCCGGAGTTGCCCAGCCACAAAAAGAGCCGGTGATCATGGGATTTTTACCCATACTCGGGTCAAATTCTGGATGCGTGCTCATATCGACCCAAAAGGTGACAGCAAAGGTCGATCCTTCCTCTCCGTGGATATAAAAATCAGAATACCCGCGCGCTGTAATATAATATCCCTCACTACGTGCATTTGCTATTCCTGTGATATTCATCAGGTCCGATGGGATTGTATCACCGATATATTCAACACCATAAAAACTTGCACGAAACAGGACGGTATCAACACCGTCAGTGATGGGATATACTCCACCGTTCTCAATGGTAGTCATACCATCAGCATCGATAAAGCGAACATTTTCCAGCTTGATCAGTTCGGATTCATACGCCTCAAAATTATTCTTAAATTCCGGTAAACTGATAGTTTGAACTGCTATGGGCGGCGCGTCTGTTGTCAAGGCATCACTACTGGGTACATATTGTAGCATATTTCCAAAGCTACTAAGACTGCCACTGATCCCGGTAATACCGTCGCCGGATATAAACGCCGTGCTAATATTGCCGGCATTGTCGTCAATCAAAATGGCTGCACTTTCATCCTGGATAAATTTTTGTCCGCGCCAGGCTTGGGCAAAAGTCACTTGCGCCTGTCCGCTGTATAAAGCAGGACTCCCTTCCGGAAGGGCACGAAGGTCGCTGAGGGAAAAGACCTCTGTCACTGCCGGTGGTTCTGTCACGCTAGGATGTTCTCCCAAATATAAAAAAGTATTGTTCGGATAGACCTCCCATTCAGAATTGTCTGCATCTGTGCCGGCCGAACTTGGCCAGTCCGTATTACCGCTCATAATCCCGGCTTTACGTACAAGGGTAAAATCTTTTGTCGTACCCCTACCCGCAACGCTCCAAGAATCTCCCGGATCATTTTCGGGATCACCGATAATGTCGATCAGTACCCAAGAAGCGCCATCTTCACTCAGAGCTTCCAGCCCCCGCGCGTCATTACCGTTAAAATGCACAGGACTTACTGCAGACCAAGGAATAATTTCATCTGCATCTTCGTATGCAAAAAGTGCTGGATTCGCCTCATCAGCAAGCATAACCCACACATCACCCGGCGCCAGCGTAGCACTGCCGGGAAAATAGTGATATTCATTCCAACCGCGGCCATTCTGTGCGATAGCGATCCTGAACAAATGCAAGGAAATAGTATCCGTTTCGCTGGCATTGTAAATTTCCAGAGCCTTGTTGCTGCCAGATCCTTCGATGTACTCAGAAAAGAATAGCTGTCCCCATAGCATTCCTGTAAGTACCATCCCTAAAATAGCAATAATCCATTTTTTCATTTTTATTCTCCTTTATCTTATTATTTTGCAAACTTATTTTTCTCATATTTCAAAATTTAATGCGCATAATAAAAAAACCGAGCTACAAGGATTCCTGGCTAATTATTTTGGATCACAGGGGCTTTATAATTGACTGGTCTTAATCTCTATTCCCAGCAATTAACAATTTTCCACCTTAGTTCAAACGGTGTTATATCAGTAAGTGCTACACCAACCTGACTGAAAATCTGTTACTCTGTCTTTCTTTTCTCTATAATATGTTTGTTAAATAAATTTACAAAAAACTAATATTTAGTCAAGAATTTTTTTATTTATTATTAGAATCCTTTGCATAAGCTCCCATCTAAGCATTTGTGGATAAAATTCCCCTTTTCTTCTTTAAATATCTTGCTAATAATCCATTATAGGCGGCGATATTCGTATTGAAAAGAGAAATTTTCTCTCACAAATCAGATCGTGTTAGCTTATGCAAAGGATTCTATTAAATAGGGATCAGAAAACAGAAATTAGATGTCAGGGAATAAGAAATGACTAAAAACAATCGGCCCTGCAATTACAAGTAAATGAAAGTAACTTATGTTAGATTTTACTGGAAATTTAAGCTAAAAGTATTAGCTATGTATTGACATTAAAGTGTTACCCATGTCCTGACTTTACCATCTTTAAATAAGCCTTCCCAACCTCTTAACGCGTAGCACGTGATTTCAGATAATATCTTCCATTTTCATTTTTAAGATCGATCGGCATATCAAATACCTTTGAAAGATTTTCAGAGGTCAGAATATCTGCTTTCTTGCCTTGTTGGAAAATGCTTTTATTATACATGAGGGCAATATGAGAGATCTCGGGAAATATTTCTTCGAGATGGTGAGTGATCAGTATAATCGTGCTGTGTTTGGATAATTTCCGCATTGTATGAATAAATTGATCCTGGGCTTTTATATCAAGTCCAACGGTAGGTTCGTCTAAAATAAAAGCCTGAGGATCGTGGATAAGTGCCCGACCGACAACTACGCGTCGCAATTCTCCCGTGCTGAGTTCTCCTATTCGCCTTTGCTCAAGATGCGAGATCTCAAGAATTTCAAGAACTTCCCTGACTTTATTAAGCTGTTGATCACTGAAAAGCTGATGCGGGAAAACACCAACGGAACTATAAAATCCGCTCAAGATAGCCTCATTAACTGGAATAGCTTTAGCATGATGATAAAAATAATTATGCAGGTCATTTGTGATGATCCCAAAATAGCTTTTCAAATCAAAAATATGCCAATTTTCCTGACCAAAAAGCTCTTTCTTGTAAAAGTAATAGGGATCAGGATATAGCTCATTACTTATCAATTTTATCAAAGAAGATTTTCCACTTCCATTGGCTCCTAAAATAGCCCAATGTTGACCACTTTTAATTTTTAAATTTACATTTTCAAGAACGGGTTCTGTGCCATAGTGTGCATGAATATTTTTAAAATCCAGAATAGGAGTATCTTGCATGTGTCAATTCCTTTTAAACTAAACGCAAGAAATCTCGCAAATCCCGGGCTGCTTGTAAAGAAATATTTTGAATATCTTGGAATATTTCACATAAAGAGAAGAAAGTTTTTTCTCAACTTAATAATTAATATTTTCTGTTGTTACTGTGCAAGCTCTTTTATAAGTTTGTTTATAAAATTAAAAACATCAAAGCAGAGCTATGAAAAATACTTTAATCAGAATGTTTCAGATCTTGACACTTACCCTACTGGTCTTTTTAGCAGTCAGCACATTTATGCCCCTAAAGTCTGAGCCTGGATTTCTTTATCTCAATCGTTTTTATGATTCCCCCTTGAATCTTTTCCTCTGGCTGATGCTACTAGTTATCTTGTTTGTTGCTGTCCTGTTCAAGGGTATTCGTTCATCCCGGCAAAAGATCCTGCATTTCTTGTTAGCTGTGATCATTATTCTTTTTATTGTTGACAAATCAAGCAATGAACGCTTTTTCATAAAGATCAGAGAGGGTGACACCTTTATGTTGAATGAAGTTATCACATCAGAAAATGAAATATATACTGTTGGCATTAAACTCACGCGTTTTGAGATCGATGTTCATGATGATAAAGAGACCCCAAAAGCATACCGTAGTTATCTGCAAATGAATGATGAAGACTTGGTGCTTGAGGTTAATAAACCGCTTGCCTTGGGTTCTTATCGTTTGTATCAGTCCGCTTTCGAAAGAGATTATTATTTTGATCTTAAGATCGGGGAAGATGAATTTAAAATAACCTTTGGCGACACGGTCATCAGTTCATATGGAAATATCGTTTTGCAGGATTACGATCCCCGCAACCGGCATTTCCGTTTATTAGTTGCGGGAGAAGTGCGCTGGCTTCCGCTCAAGACCGAGGTTTTATACGACAATTCGAAATGGCAAATTTCACCTAGTGGGGAGATCTATACTTCCGTGATCGAGGTCGTTGAAGTGAAGGGCTTGTTCTGGCTCCTGCTTGCCGGGATTCTCTATTTGCTCGTAATGGGATGGAGTTTTTGGAAACCCAAAAAGCAACATAGGGAGGAAGTATAATGGAAACTATCTTTCTGATTATTGCCTTTGTTTTATACCTTGCTTCCGCCTTACTTCGCCTATTGCCTGTTAATAAGCGGTATTACAAATTGTTACTACTATTAGCGGGATTATGCCACCTGGGACTGTTGATCACTCGCTCAGTGATCGCCAAGCATCCGCCATTTACAAATATTTATGAAACATTCCTTTTGTTACCTTTCCTCATCTTTCTCCGGATGGCCTTGTGGCCAAAGCAACATAGAGGATACTATGGAAAGATCATGAACTTTATTATAGCTGCTTTTTTGATGGTCGCCATGATCCTACCGGCGGACATCAAGGTTCCCAGGCCCCTGATGCCGGCACTGAACAGTGTTTGGATGTATATTCATGTACCGGCTTACTTTTTTGCCTATATGGCATTGATCGCAGCCTTAGTTTATGCTGTGCTGATACTTATCAAGAAAACAGATAACTTTGGACAGCTGGTAAAACGATTTGACGATGAACTCAAGATCGCATACTTTTTCTTGAATGTCGGACTGATCACCGGAGCGGTCTGGGCTTATGTTAGTTGGGGAGACTATTGGTCTTGGGATCCCAAAGAAACCTGGGCGCTGATCAATATTTTTGTTCTTTCTTTTGCTTTGCATTTAAAAACACCCTCTCCACAAAAAAAAGCCTTGATCTTGATCATCACCGTACTAACCGTTGCCTTTACTTATTGGGGTGTTACATATATTCTCAGCGGATTGCACAGTTATAAATAAAGACAATGTCAATAAAGCTTTGTAATTCTTGGCTGAGTTGCTAAATTAAGTAAAATAATAAATAGCAGGGAGATAATATGAAACTTATGCGCATGATTATACTCTTTTTGTTATTATTCAACATAGGTCTTTCAAAAACACCTGCCGGTGAGCAAGCCTTTGGTACGCGGAAATATTCCGATTATGAAAAACCCGAAAGCTGCAAGAGCTGCCATACCAGAATTTATCAACAATGGTCGCAGTCCATGATGTCTCAAGCCTACACACATCACTGGGATGAGATAGAATACTGGGAGCTCGCCGTACCGCATGCTGAAAAAGATCCAAGTTTTAAAGCTGCTGCTGATGGCTGTAATGGCTGTCATGCTCCTCTGGCATATTTAGCCGGTGATGTTCCTCCTCCCCGCCCAAGTGAAAATTCAAGAGCAAATGAAGGTGTCAGTTGTGATCTTTGTCACACTATTACCGGCATTGATGGTGATCCATTTAACTTCAATTGGATCTCAGAACCCGGTAGAACCAAGTATGGTGCAAAAGAGGGGCTGGAATCGCCTCATCATATTACTCAATTCAATGATGTTTATACCGTCGCCGATTATTGCGGGGCCTGTCATAATGAAAAAAACCACTTTGGCTTAATGGTCAAATCCACACAGATAGAATGGGAAGAAGGTCCCTATGCCGAACAAGGTGTTGCCTGCTTTGTTTGCCACATGCCCAAAGCCCCTGGCAGAAGTGCACCCATGGCCGAAGAAGGCATGGTAGCCCAACATATTTTCTTGGGAGCGCATAGCGAAGCCAAACTAAAAAGTACAATCGAGGTCTCCATTCATCCGGATGAACGAGAGATCCTTTATGATGGTGCCGTGATCTTTCAAGTAGAGCTTTTTAATGCTAAAGCGGGCCATAAAGTCCCCACCGGATCAGTGGAAGACCGTCTTCTCTGGCTGGATGTCCGGGCCATCGACTCTGATGGGAAAGAATACCATTTAGCAGTGGACAAGAAGGGATTTGAAGGCGAGGAATACACCATTGCTTCCGATGAACTGGCTTACAGTGATATGGGCATTCCCCTCGGCATCAAAGATTTTAAAGGTGTTCAACGTGATGGTATTCCCCTTGGAAACCGTATTTTCCGCATGCCATACTTTGACGAAAAGGGCGTAATGACCATCCAACAGTGGAATACACGTTCATTTGGCGTGGATTACCGCATCGGACCGCGCGAGACAAAACTGGAGCATTATACTTGGCTTATGCCGGATGATATTGCCTTTGGTCCGGTAAGCATCACGGCACGTTTATATTATCAAAAACTTGTAAAATCCGTTGCAGATTTTCTAAAGGTCCCCGCCGAAGCAAGCGAACTGATACTAATGAATGAAGCTTCAACAACCATTGAAGTCTTTGACTAAGGAGGAGAACATGAAAAAAACTACAAAAATACTATTGATTTGTTTGATCGTTTTTTTTACGACACAAAGTTTGATAGCCATTCCAGCCTTCGCCCGGCGTTATAAATACTCATGTACCACCTGCCATGATCCTTTCCCCCGTTTAAAAGATTACGGAGATGAATTTGCCGGGAATGGTTTCATCGAACCAACAGAAGAAAAAGACCGCGATTATATTTCGGCAGGAGAGGACAAACTTTGGCTGAACCGGGTCTTTCCCTTTGCCGTGCGTTTTGATGTCTATGGATTGGCAGAGACGACCGGCGACGTCAAGCTCGATCTTCAAACACCTTATGGCGTAAAGTTATTAACAGGCGGGGCTTTGTATAAAAACATAGGATACTACATGTATTTCTATCTTTTTGAAAGAGGTGAAGTTGCTGGACTTGAAGATGCTTTTATCCATTTTGACAATGTGTTTAAAAGCAATCTGGATATTTTAGTAGGTCAATTTCAAACTTGTGATCCACTAATGAAGCGGGAACTTCGACTGACCTATGAGGACTACAATGCATACAAAGTGAAAATCGGCAATTCGAATATCAACCTTGCCTACGACAGAGGACTGGCGTTTGCCTATGGCATTGATAAGACCGGAACAGATATTGTTGCAAGTATTACTACAGGCAATGGTATTGCGGAAGCCGGTATCGACAAACGCTTTGATTCGGATCCTTATAAAAACTTCATGGTCCGACTCGCACAAGGTATCGGTGAGCATATCAGTATCGGCGGGTTCTATTATAGAGGCAAGGAAGATAGAATAGTTGATGATGTGTTAACGCCTGGATTGTCCAACACGGTTACATATTATGGACCAGACCTTGTTTTAAATATGGGAAAATTCGTTCTGACGGGTCAATATCTCCAGCGGATCGATTCCGACCCAACTTTTACCGGAAGTGCATCGCCTATAAAAACCCATGGTGTTGTCGGTGAACTTGTCTTTGCTCCCAAATATGACCGCTCCAATACTTACTGGACCTTATTATATAACCGCATAGATTCCGAATTAGATGCCCATGATTATCATACCATGGCATTCAGTGGCACCTATCTGATAGCCCACAATTTGCGAGTGATCGCAGAATATATTTTCGATCTGGAAAATACGAACCACATGTTTATTATGGGGCTTTCATCGGCATTCTGATCTGCCTTTTGGAGTTTATAGCATTGCTGTCCAGGAAGGCAAATTTTTGACGCAAAAAACTGTGTTGATTAAATGAGTTCTATAGTTGTTCTAAATAATGTCAGTTTATCCCTCAGCTGAGAGATATGAAGGATAGGCAGCACTCAGGTTTTCTCTATAAAACAAAAACCGCCCTAAAGCATCAGAGCGGTTTAATAATTTATATAGAGATTTGAGCTCTTTCCTGATTCCTGGTCTCTGATTCCTGGTCTCTGGTCTCTACTATTTCAACATAAGCATTTTATTGCTTTCAACAAATTCATTAGCATGAATTCTACAGATATAGACACCACTTGAAAGAGAATTACCATTAAAATCTCTGCCATTCCAGATAAGATTATAATGACCTGCTTGCTGATCTTGATATGACCAAGCATACACCTGACGACCATCCATGGTATAAATTGCAATAATCACATCCATCTTGTCATAAAGGTCATAGGCTATATTAGTCACAGGATTAAATGGATTTGGCATATTCCCCAGTAAGGAAAAACCTTTGGGTAATGAATTATCAGTCGCAATAATTGTTACAGATTTATCATTATGCTTGATTTCTTTATTTGCAAAATCCACGTCGGCTAGTGTATAAGTGTAAGAATAGCCTGACATCACATCCGTATCGGTGTAAGAATAATAATGAGTTTCACTTGAAGTACCGGCCGCTTCTAAATTTGCGATCACAAGATTATTTCTATAGATTAAAAATTGTGCATTATGTGTTTCTGAAGCAGTTTCTCAAGTGAGCTTTATACCCTGGTGAGTTCTTTCTGCTGAAAATTTGACAAGCGAAATCGGAAGTGGAACCTCAGAAAGATCATATTCATAGGCTCCCATATCAACAACGGCACTACTATTATCATCACCATCAATCACTCTGTTGTTTCCAACAAGATCAGTTATAAGAACTGGCGGAACAAGCGCATTTGACCCCGCATCAATAGCTAAAGATGTATTTTCTAAAGTATAATCACCATTTAGATTTGGCGTATTAACGCCTGTTGGTGCTATTGCATCAATAAAGCTTGGGTTTGATGTCAAGCAATTGCTTGCATTTAAGGCGCCGCCACTCACAATATTAATATCACCTGCTTCGTTACCATACAAGGAATAATCAACATTTGCTGTACAAACTGTAGATATATAAATATTATTACCACTACCGCTGGTGTTTCCCCATAAAATGGTATTCTTAATATTTACGGTTGTTGTATTGACTATACTTATGGCGCCACCACGTTGTCCGGAATTATTTCCACTAATTGTGGAGTTAATAATTTCAGCTCCAGCTTCAGCATTATAATATACTCCTCCACCATGTTTTGAAGATTTATTGCCGGAGATCAGGGTGTTGACCAGTTTTGAAGAGGCATAACGACTATAAAATCCACCCGCCTGTTCGGCCGCTTCATTTCCACGAATAATACAGGATGTCAAAATTGAATGATGCCTATCATTAAAGATAGCTCCTCCATATACAGCGTAATTTTCTTCAAAAACACAATCGCTTATCTGAACATCTGAATCATCACGATTGTCATCATTACCACTTTCAATGTAAACAGCACCACCATACAAGGCTTCATTATTCCTGAAAGTACAATGTTCAACCATCATCTGCCCCGGATCGAGTCGACTTCTTATTGCCCCTCCCTTTCCGAACATCGTATTGACCGAATTATCCGTAAATATACAATTGAGAATAATGGGACCTTCTGCAGCATTTGATGTAGCACTATAAATTGCACCTCCACCATGAGTTTCTGACGTACTTAAAACAGTATTTAAGGTAAAAGTACAATGATTAAAAACTGGCGTATTGCGAAAATTATAAACAGCTCCACCTAGAGTTGTCGCCGTATTGTTTTCAAAATCTGAATAGCTGATCGTTGGATTTGAATACCTGGAATTATATACAGCAGCCCCTAAAGCAGCTTCATTATTGCTAAAAATACAATTTGTAATATTTGGATTAGAATAACCGGAAGAATAATTATTAAGCATACCACCGCCATGTGCGTCGTCACCGGAGCCAACTGCTTTTCCATCCGAAATAGTAAAACCATCTAAAATTGTGCTGGCTCCTAATGATACACCTTCATTTCTAATTACATGATAAACAAAAACAGAACTTCCAAGATCACCGCTTAAAATTGTTTGATTTGTCGAAAAATCACGATTATCAAGATCATAAGTCGACATATCTTCGTTACCAACAAGCCCTCCATAAACTGCTACACCGTTGACCAATTGAAAGGTTTTGTAGCTATCGCCTGTGCCACCGACTTCATTACTTGGCAGATAGGTTCCTTTTGCGACATAGATCTTATCACCTGAGGATACAAGTGATAAAGCAGATTGCAAGGACGTATAGGCATTAGCCCAAGTGGAGCCATTATTACTACTTGATGCATCAGATTTTACAAAGTAATTGCTTTGTCCCATCAAAACTGATGACAGTAAAAAAGCCATAACAATTAAGATAACTCTTTTTTTAATTTTATTCATAACTCTCTCCCATGTTTTGTATCATTTTAATTGTTATCACATGTAAAACCAATAAAATTATATCTATAAAATACAGTTTTTCAATTCTCATTTTTTAACTAAAATTCCCTCAATAATTATATATATTAAATAGACAGTGTGTTTTTAACATGCTCTGGAATAACATCGGGTGTTCAAGCCAAGGAGGAAATATCTATGGTTAATGACTATAGTGCATACATATTTGATCTAAAGAAAGAAAATTTCGATTCCTTTGCTGAACTTATCACACAAGCATTCCTTTCAGATGAGCTTGCCCAAAAAGAGGGAACAACTGTTGTTTTTGATACAACAACCTTCCGTAGGATATTTGGCTCGCCTTATCTTGAGAATCAGTTAATAATAAAAGTCATCCATCAGCCGAGTGGAGATATGGTTGGCTTTATGGGCGGATTACCACGCAAGCTTAGTTTCAATGAAACCTAGATTCAAGTAGTAAGTGCAATTTTATAATTCTTAAAAAATACTTCATTTGGTGTTAAATAACCAAGCGTTTTTCTAGGTCGATTATTCAGCTTTTTCATCGCCATAATTATCTCATCATCAGT
>Ga0265294_10000190_pt1 | contig 77043 bp, 73 predicted proteins | sample MunlanPumphouse3_FD_192504 | JGI IMG/M metagenome (GOLD analysis project Ga0265294, IMG submission 192504) | Groundwater microbial communities from a municipal landfill in Southern Ontario, Canada - Pumphouse #3 | ecosystem: Environmental > Aquatic > Deep subsurface > Groundwater | place...
CTGTAGTCAGATTGACTGTCATATGTGTAGCCGGGTTGTCGATTCTCGGATCTGCGATCTTCTGATAGACAAATTGTGCATCCCTGATCTTTGTATCGATAAAATATGTTTTATAGTTTGAGAGATCCGGACCGATATTACCACCGCCCACAGCACCTTCTATATTGTGACATGCAACACAGTTTCCGTACTGTTTCGGCTCTTTCTTCCCATCTTTCTCTATAGACTTGACAATCCCCTCCGGAGGTGTTTCTTTGGCTTGATCTCCGTTAAGGTTGTGAAATATATATTTCCCTCTGGCAATCGATGCTGTATCATTGAGATTACATGATTTGGGGAGGGTATAAGTTGCCGGCGGCTTTAGAAGATCTTTTTCAAGGATCTTTGTTGCATCAGGCATCTCATATGTCTGGGTCAAATCTGATGCATTGACAGCTGTTAATGCTGTTATTAACAGCGCAGTGCATGCGATAAATTTGACTTTCTTTTGCATTGACACTCCTTTAAACTTTAATTTCAAAAAGCATCTTAACAAAGAAGTGTAAAAAATATATAAATATTTTAAAATAAAGTAAATTAATTTTTTATTTATAAAATTTATAATAAAAAATGGTGCCTTTATTGGGCTGGGAAGAGACTTTTAGTATAATCCCCTCTTCATCGATAATCTCTTTGACAATAGCAAGTCCGATACCAAATCCTCCTTTGGCCTCATTCTCCCTATAATAACGGGAGAAGATCTTATCGATATTTTCAATACCCACACCATGATCTTTTACAGTAAACTCTATGAATTCATCGTCTTCGTTGACGGTGATCTCTACTTCACAGTTGTCATGGCTGTATTTTATCGCGTTGGAAAGCGTGTTATCTACGATACGCTGTAGCTTGGTTTTTGAGAAGTGATAGATAATATTTGGAGAGATATCTGTCTGCAATATGATATTTTTCATATTTGCCACTTCCTGAAAATAGTCTACTCTGTTCTGAACAAATTCACCAAATTCGATCTCTTTTTTCTGATGTTTTACCCTCCCCTGTTTGATCAGGTATTCCATATCACTGTATATCGTAGCCAATGTTTTGGAAGCAGACTTGATCCGCCACAGATATTTGTTTTCACCGTATTTCGCTGCGAAAAGGTCTGCATTAAGGTTAATGATACTCAACGGTGTATTGATCTCATGCATGGAATCTTTGATAAAGTTGTCCAGATGGTTGTTCATCTCTTCAAACGGAGCAGAAAAGTTTCGAAGTAAAAGCAGAGAAAAGATAAAAAGGACAATAATAATCGCTGTCAATACACTGAAGGCCAGAAAATAGATCCTGTTAGAGGTATGTTTTTTTGCGACAAGAAGATAGGTGGCGCCAAAATAGTAGGCATCTGCAAATGCATAGATATAATAAAAATTGTTCTGCTGACGGTGAAACCCTTCTGTAAAAGTATGGGGTTCAAACTCTAATGTACTGAATATACTCTTGAAGTTCTGATCATAAAGTGCTGCACTATACTCCTGATAGCGCGGGAAATGATAGACTTTATCGCTGTTTTTATAGCGCTGCATGGAAACAATGATCTTTTTTGCCTGTTTTTCCAGAGAGAGTTCCACTTTTGCTTCATCTATCTGTAAGAGCAGAATAATATAGGTAACCAAAGGAATGATAAGCATTGCTGCGATCATTGCCGTATAGATCAACGCATATTTACGGGAGAACTTTCTGGAATCAAAGATCAATACTGTATCCTACACCGCGGATATTTTTGATCAGATCGTGATCAAGCCTTTTTCTGAGGTTTCCTACCTGTACACGGATATTGGATGGATCAATCCACTCTCCCCATATCTCTTCCCAAAACATCTGATACGATACCACACTCCCCCGATGTTTCACCAGAAGTTCCATGATCTTGGTTTCTGTTTTTGCCAGCTGAATTGTCTCTCCCTGTCTTTCAAACTTCATCTTGTTCAAATCATAACTATAACCGTAAGGGAGCGGAATCCTCTCTTCGTCTGAGCCAAAACAGTGCAGTTTGATCACCTGATCAATACGGAGCTTCAGTTCAATAAGGTCAAAAGGTTTACGTATGTAGTCACAGGCCCCGCATTCATATCCGTAGGTCAGGTCATCAATATCGGTTAAAGAAGTGATAAAGATCGCCGGTATTTTAATACCTTCTTTTCTAAGTTCTTCAAGCATTTCAAAACCGTTTTTTCTTCCGTGCACTTTGACATCCAGCAACATCAGATCAAACACTCTCTCAAACACGGTATCAAAAGCTTCATCGGAGCTGGGGTAGTGTTCAACTTCATAACCAGAATCCTCCAAAAACTCTTTCATGCTTGTGGCCAACATCTTTTCATCTTCCAGGATCAATATTCTCATTCTATCACTCCATTCTTCTTTTCCTGATACTTATTGTCCAAAATAATGTCTATCAACTCATTTTTTTCATAGAGGTTTAAAATCTCTCTTGCCTCCTGCTCCAATTCACGTTTGTCTTCTTCATGCAGTTTTGAAAGCAAACCTACAAGATCACGGTCGTAACCACTTTTAAAACTGCCGAAGTTTTGTCCATTCAACTCCAATGCCTGTTTGATATCTTCTTCTGAAAACTGTCCGAAACGTAAAAAATTCTGTGAATCTGCCTCAAAGTTTCTTAGGGAATTTTCAGAAAGTACAAGCAAATATCCTCCTATCTCATCCCCTTCACCGTTATACATCGGTTCCCATAGAAAAAGTCTGTTATCCTGCATGAAAAACTGCTTTGCAAAAAGCTTGTTTGTCTCGATATCCTCTATACGACGTTTCAATGAAATATTATAGTTTTGATTTGCAATGACCCTTCCAAAGAGTCTCGGAAAATCTCTCATGAGTGAGGCTTTTTCCAGATACACCTCATCCATCAGAGCGAACAGCTCTATGCCTTTGGAACGGAGTTTTACAGAGAATTCATCGATCAGATGGATCACCTCCAGATACCCCAGCAGTTTTTTATTGCTTCTGATAGGTATGGTGGATTTAAATGTGAGCAGACGGCCTGTCTCCATACCGACTTTGGGCTGTTTGTTGTTTTTGAGTGTCTCCAGGTCATCCCGGAACCACCAGATAGGCATTCCTTCAAAACCTTCATCCCAACTCCTTGCCAAGATAAAAAAGTCAGGGGTAAGTGCCTGTAGGCGAAGCGATGTCATGTGCGTATGCTTTTTAAAGCGTTCTGTGATATTACGAAGTATCTGATATCCATTACTTTCATCCTCCTTTTGCAATGCTTCTTTCAGATCACCATTCTCCGCCAGCGCAAGAGAAAAAGAGAGCAGTTGCGCCATCTCACTTGAAAGTGCCGAACGAAACTCAAATATGATCGTATCACTTAAGGCTGCGATCCTGTCATCCTGGGTACGACTAAAAAAGAATATACTTGAAGAGAGCAGTATCAATAAAAGAAAAAACATACCTATTAATATTGTTTTATCGTATTTTCTCATTCTCTTTATTATCCATCTTAATTTATAGTTTAAAATTATAAAAATTATTAATATTATTTAAGGTATTTTTATTTAATAAAGAAATGATATCACACTATTCTAATAATTATTTGAACACCTCCCACACTTACAAAAATATTTACTCTCCGTTTACGCTAATCTTATATTATAATTGTAAAACAATATACTACTAAAGGAATAACTATTCATGGAACAGTTTAAAACCTATGCCCTGATGATAGGGCTTACCCTGCTCTTTATATGGTTTGGCGGGATGATCGGCGGGCGAGGAGGGATGATCATCGCCTTTTTGATCGCCGCGGGGATGAACTTCTATGCCTACTACTACAGCGACAAACAGGTACTTAAACACTACCATGCGATCCCTGTAGACCAACATGATGCCGGGGGACTTTACAGGATCGTAGAGAGACTGACACAGCGTGCAGGACTCCCGATGCCTGCACTCTATATCATTCCCGATCAGCAGCCCAATGCCTTCGCAACGGGACGCAACTATGAAAACGCTGCCGTGGCAGTCACCGAAGGTCTGCTCAACCTGATGGATGAGAATGAGGTAGAAGCGGTGATCGCCCACGAACTCAGCCATATCAAACACTATGATATGCTTATCGGCACCGTAGCTGCGACCATCGCAGGGGCGATCAGTATGCTGGCAAACTTCGGGATGTTCTTTGGCGGTGACCGAGACCGACCGAACCCTGTCGTGATGATCGCCCTGATGATCATCGCGCCGCTTGCCGCAACGGTCATCCAGATGACCATCAGCCGAAACCGAGAGTTTATGGCCGATGAAGGGGCTGCTCGTATGACAGGGCATCCCGAGTGGCTTCAGAGCGGCCTGGCTAAGCTGGAGAATTATGCCAGCGGCATTGCGATGCATGATGCCGACCCGCAGACAGCACACATGTTCATCATCAACCCCTTTACAGGCAAAGACTTCTCGCTGCAAAATCTTTTCCGTACCCACCCGACGACACAGGAGAGAATCGACAGACTGGAACAGTTGAAGTATTAGACCATCATTTAGTGCGTTGGGAAACGCACCTTACACTCTATCAATAAATATCTGTCGCTCGAACGACCTTGAAAGCGAAGCGATTCGAGAGAGCGACGATTTTTTTGCTTCGTTTTTTTCTAAAAAAAATGAAGAGAGTAACACCGCCTCACAATGAACAATAAGGAAGTTAGGAAAAACTAAAACAAAAAACCAACAACCAAAATTGTGTTATAATCATCTCAATAAAAAATCACAAAAAATATCAATACAGAAAGAAAAAAATGACCCCTTTTGCCATACAACTTATGAACGGTTGTCTTGCGTCGGATATCGAACAGGAGAACCAAAATACCTTTCAAGCCCTGCAGAAGGCCGGAGCTATCGAAGAGGTGGACGGCCTGTGGAGACTGGGCTCGCTTTACCGTGCAGGCCGTCTCTACATGGGTAAAGACGGACGCGGCTATGTCGAAGCGGAGTTCAAAGAACAGCGGGACCTGCTGGTCGAGCCTGACCATCTGGGGGATGCGAGGCATGGCGATACCGTCGTGGTTAAGCGCATCATTGCCAGACGCGGACGTGCCAGCGGCAAGGTGCTGATGGTCATTGACAAAGCCCATCTTTTTACGATCGCCTATACGCACAGGGACGAATCGGGCAACTTTATGATCCTGGATATCCGTACGGGCGAACCCACTTATGCCAAAATGGAGGGGATGGACCTCAAAGCGTTCAAACTGGGTACGGTACTGAAGGTCGACATCGATACGGATAACGTGTTAGAGGTATTCGGTACGCTCGATGACCCCAAAGTCGATGAGAAGATCTCACTGGCACTCTATGAACGTGAAGATGCATTTCCTGAAGCCTGCGTGACTGAAGCGGTCGAAGTAGAAAGTGAAGTGACCAGAAGCGAACACCCTGACCGTGTAGACCTTACAGATCTTGACTTCTGTACGATCGACCCTGTCACCGCAAAAGATTTCGATGATGCGATCTACTTTGACCTGAAAAACTACACACTCTATGTCGCAATCGCCGATGTCAGCCACTATGTACCCTACTTCACCGAAATCGACAAAGAGGCCAAAAAAAGAGGGTTTACCACCTACTTCCCGCATAAATCCTTCCCGATGCTCCCGCGTGAACTGAGCGAAAACATCTGTTCACTCAAACCAAGGGTAGATAGACTTGCCTTCGTCTCCAAGATCGAACTGGACCCAAACACCCTGAAACCTCTCCATGAGGAGTTCTTTGAAGCGATCATCCACTCCAAACACCGTTTCAACTACGACCAGGTTGATGAGATCATCGCCACAGAGGGGCGTGATACGGAGGGTACGGTTGCCAGACTGCTTACCTGGCTGCTGCCGCTGCAGAAGATCACCGTCAGACTCCGCAATACACGTCTCAAAGAGGGGTTTGACTTCAGGACGGATGAGACCAAGCTCACGATCGATGCCAATCATCTTCTCGTGGGTACCCAGATAGAGACAGGAACCCCTTCGCACTCACTGGTCGAGGAGTGTATGCTGCTTGCCAACCAGGCTGCTGCCAAAAGGTTTGCGGGGGAGGAAGAGGATCAACTGGGTATCTTCCGTATCCACGAACCGCCTCAGCTCTCCAAACTCGAAGAGCTGCTTGTCCAGCTCGCCTCTGTGGGGCTTTATGTAGAAGAGTACGAGGATTCGCCTTCGCTGATCCGTGCGATCCAGAAAGAGGCCGAGAAGATGGGGCTGGCTGCCGAAGTGGATGCGATGCTGATCAAATCCTTGCGCCAGGCGAGCTATGCGGCGCACAATGTCGGCCACTTCGGCCTGGGCTACAGGTACTACAGCCACTTCACCTCGCCGATCCGCCGCTACTCGGATCTCATCCTCCACCGCATGATCAAAGCCCAGCTGCAGGATGATGAGCAGGAGATGGAGTACCTGCTGAGAAATATCGAATCGCTCTGTGCGAGAGTCAGTGAACTCGAACGCAAAGAGGTCAAATCCGAATGGGACTTCAGGGACCGTAAATTTGCCCGATGGGCCGCTACCAGGATCGGCGAAGTATTCGGCGCCGAAGTGGTTGAGATTGGGGAGAGCGGTGATGCCAAAGCCGTACTCCATGCCGATGTACAGGGAGTGACCGTACACCTCAAAGCAGATCAGGTTATGCTCTTTGACCATATCAAAGTACGTATCAGTGAGGTAAGCATTCCGCAGGCATTTATCCAGTGTGAGTTTGTGGAGAAACTGAGCCGTGAAGAGACGGAGCTCATCTGATGTATCAAAAAGAGTTCAACCAGCGCCTTCAGAGTACACTCCCCAAAGCGCTGCTGCTGTACGGTGAGAACGACTATCTGATCGACTACTATATCGATTACTTTATCAAAAAACTCGATGCCAAAGAGAGTATGCTCTCCCTCTATCACGATGAGTGGGATTTTGAGCAGGCCAAAGCGTTCTTATCGCAAAGTTCGCTCTTTGGGGGGACCAATCTTGTGGTCGCAAAAAGAGATAAAAAGATCCCAAAAAAAGAGCTTGACCTGCTGGTGGAGCTTGCCAATAAAAATGAAGACAACTACTTTATCTACGGCTATGGCGGTGCAGCCAAAGATGCCAAAAGCATGCAGGCATCCTTCAGTGAGAAAAAAGGCGGCGTCTGGGTCAGGTTCTTTGAACCCAATATCAGAGAGGGGGTAGCCACGCTGCAGCAAAAAGCACAGCAGATCAGGCTGGATATCGATCACTATGCGCTGCAGCACCTGATGCTCGTACTCAACAACAACCTTGCACTCTGTGCCAATGAGCTGGATAAACTTGCCATCCTGGGGACAAAGGTCACCAGCAAAGATATCGACAGGCTGGTCTACTCCACGGCACCACTGGCGATCGAACAGCTCCTTATCGAACTGTTTCAAAAAAAACCGATCACCGATACGATCACCAGACTCCTGGAGCTGGGAGAAGACGAGGCATCGATCCTACGCGCCACACAGTACTTTGTCAACCAGATCTTTCTTTTCCATGCCTATATCAAGCTCCACGGAGGGGTCGACTCAGCAGCGATCCTGGGATACAAGCTTCCCAAACAGATCGAGGAGCAGAAAGCTTCACTTGCCCTCCGTGTCAAATCAGCTGCCCTGCTGAAGATCTTCGAACATCTCCTTGAGAGCGAAATAGAGATCAAAAAGGCTCCTGCAACACAACGGGAAGTGCTCCTCTACAGTATGCTGATCAAGATACAGGGATACCTTTAGAGTGAATAGTGAATAGTGAATAGTGAATAGTGAATAGTGAATAGTGAATAGTGAATAGAATTTATCTAAGCATTTCAAGATGTCAAGTATATCCTGCTAAAGGATATGGATTTCATCTTGATGTTTCCCATTGTTACACTCTCTCTATGGTATCCTAAACTTGTTGTAAGATTTTTATAGTAAAATAATGCTTCCAAAATTCCTGCTCATTTTTTGGACAGATACTTTGTAACCAGGCTATGACGAAATAGCGTATCTGAATATATGGGCTATTAAACCAAAAGGAAACACATGAATTGTTATGAAACACTCTTCGTAGTAAAGCCTACACTCACAGAAGAAGAGACAGCAGCACAAGTTGCCAAAATCAAAGACGTACTTACTAAAGAGGGTGCAGAGATTCTTGCAACTGATGATATGGGTATGAGAAAACTTGCTTACCAGGTTCAGAAAAATGACAGAGGATACTACACTGTTGTTTACTACAAAGCGGAAGGTTCTGTGATCTCGGAATTGGAGAGAAACCTTAGAATCAACGAAGATGTGATCAAGTTCCTCACAGTAAAATATACTAACAATAAAGAGATGGCTCAGTTCAACAAACTTGTTGAAGCAGCGAACAAAAGCGAAGCGAAAGAGGCGTAAGCCGTTCGCACACAACTAGGAGCAACCCTATGTACAACAAAGTTATTTTGGCAGGAAACCTGGCGAGAGATATTGAGATCCGTTATACACAAGGCGGGAGTGCGATCGGGAAAACCGCGATTGCAACCAGCAGAAGATACAAATCTCAAACAGGCGAGCAGAAAGAAGAGGTGATGTTTATCGATCTTACCTTCTTCGGAAGAACTGCTGAGATAGCAAATCAGTACCTGAGAAAGGGAAGCAAAGTTTTAGTAGATGGCAGACTGACGCTCGAGCAGTGGACAGCGCAGGACGGTAGCAAAAGAAGCAGACATACTGTAACAGTAGAGAATCTGCAGATGCTGGGCAGCAGAGATGAAATGGGCACTGAGAGTTCATACCAGAACACAGCGCCTGCAGACAACTATGCACAGCCTGAGCAGTCATACAACGCACCTTCGCAGCCGCAAAGAGCACCACAGGAGCAGCAGTCAAATCATACCATCCCGGAAATAGACATCAGTGAAGATGAAATACCGTTTTAGGAGAACATAAACCATGGCAGAAAGAAGAAAATTCAAAAAAAGATATTGCAAATACTGTGAAGCAAAAGTAGACTTCATCGATTATAAAGATTTGGCACAGCTTAAATTCTCACTCTCTGAGAGATTTAAGATCATGCCAAGAAGATTGACCGGTAACTGTAAAAGACACCAGGAGATGGTAACCGTAGCGATCAAAAGAGCGAGACAAACAGCGCTTATCCCATACATCGTTGACAGAAAGAACGTTGTAGAATCTCCATTTGAGATGATCAAGTAAGATCCTTTCAACATATCTGCCTCCATAAGGCAGATATCTCTCTTTCCCCCTCTCATCTATCTTATATTTTTTAAACAAATCATGCTTTATAAATGGATATAATCTTAATAGAGTTAATTTGAGGGGTTGTTCTGATGAAAAGATTATTCCAAATCATGTCTGTACTTTTTTCGATTCTATTGGCTGGATGCGGAGGCGGAGGAGGTAGCGGTAGCAGTACATCCAGTCTCCCTCGCTTCACCTCAGAGAGTACGGTATCCGTACCGGAAAACAGGCTTTTTGTCCTCATCCTTCATGCAGACGGTCAGGATAGCATCACCTACACTATCTCCGGAGGAGAGGACAGTACAAAATTCTCTCTTGATGCTCAGACAGGCATATTGACCTTCAAAAGTGCGCCGGACTTTGAAGACCCTGCAGATAGTAACGGGGACAATAAATATGAGCTCAACGTTACGGCTACAGATACCTACGATAACCAATCGGAACAGACCCTCATCGTAATCGTAACCAATGTGATCGAAAACCCCGACAGCGACAACGACTATATCCCGGACAATATCGAAGAAAAGATAGGAATGAATTCCAGTAACCCTGACCAGAACGGAAATGGTATAGTGGACGGACGTGATACAGAAGGGGAAAAAGGAGATCCTTTTTTTGACAGGCAGTGGCATATCGAAAGTTTAGGTACAGTGACAAATGAGAGCGGTGTAGAGAGTATTAAAGGATATGACCTTGGTCTTTTGAAACTCTACCATGCCTACATGGGATATAACGATGGTGCGAATATCATCGTACAGGTCGTTGATACCGGTGTAGATGCCGACCATGAGGACCTGAAAGAGAATATAGACCTTTCACGCTCCTACAAGGGAAAGAATGTAGGTGATGATCCATCTCCTACTACTACACTGATCAATAATACCTATGATTATAGACACGGGACAATGGTAGCCGGTATTATCGCTGCAAGCGCTTTCAACGGTAAAGGAGTCAGAGGGATCGCACCCTTTGCCAAAATCGCGGGAAGCAACTGGCTGGAAAACCAAGACCCTACGATACTGGAAAAGGTCTGGCTTACCAATGGGATCGCAATAAGCAATAACAGCTGGGGATCGGAATTTGATACCGATACAGACTATGAGGAGACCATGGCTCTGGGCACCTCGCGGCTCAGAGACGGAAAAGGGTGTATCTATCTCTTCCCTGCCGGAAACAGTCGTAATATCGGAGGGAATGCCAACCTCCAGTACCAGCTGAGTAACAGGTATGCCATCACGGTTGCAGGGCTCAAACATGACAACACCCATGCAGACTACTCCAGCCCGGGCTCCAATATCCTTGTATCCGGCTACAGCGGAAACAGTACTGAGGATAGCCCCACGATCGGTACGACAACAGTCATGGGGGCCTCCACTGCCCAAACCACATGGGATGAAGATATATCGAAAAACTATACTTTCGCCATGAACGGGACCAGTGCCGCGACAGCGACAGTCTCCGGAGCCGTGGCGTTGGTACTGGAGGCGTGCCCTGACCTGACCTGGAGGGATGTCAAATACCTTATCGCCAAACATGCAAAACAAATTGACAGTGCCAACAATAGTTGGGTCCAAAATGCTGCCGGCCATTCGCACAGTATCGACTACGGTTTTGGCCTGATCAATGCCCAGGGGATGATCAACGACTGCACCACCACATACACCAACCTTCCCCAGGAGCGTTCTCTGAGTGTTACACAATCATTCAATACTACAATTGCCGATAATAAGATGAAGCGTTCATTTGAGATTGGGGTACTTGGCGATATCACGGTGGAGTGGGTCGAGGTGACGATAGACAATGACTCCTCTTATGCATCGGATTACAGAGTCGAACTGATCTCTCCCTCAAATACCAGAACGACCCTTATTGCAGAGACTCGAGAGAGCCCAAGTTACTATGGAAACTGGATGGATGGCGGGTTCAGGTTCGGCAGTGCTGCTTTCCTTGATGAGTCCTCTCAGGGTACATGGCGTGTTGAGATGAGGGATATGTTGCCCCCTGACAGCGGTACACTCAAAAACATAAAGATCAAAATCTACGGACACTAGGAGATAAGATGAGAAGATCAACCCTGTTTATTGCGTTAATGATCACTTTTGCCAGCAGCACCTTTGCCTCTTCAAAAAAGATGGAAACAAAGAGTACAGAAGAGAACTACCGGACTTTTACGGTACTGGATAAAGGGGTGAAACGTACAATGGTCATCCCCAAAGAGAGCCGGTTCGAGGGCAAAATGTCGCCCTACAGCGCCAAGCAGATTGAAGCACAGGAGGGGATCGTCATCCAGTTTGAAGATCCTGAAACAGTCGACATAGAAGCATTTGAAGCGAAATACCAGCTCAAACTTGTTTCAAAGATGGTCATAGGGTACTATATCTTTGAAAACCGATCCAAACTCAGCGATATCGCCCTGATCGAGAAAATACTAAAAGAGGAGACCGGTATCAAAACACTGAAACCAAACTGGAAGAAGCGCAACAGACCGATGTAAATCCAGTCCCGAAAGATGGGGTTTAGCTTTTCTGCAGCACGACAAAAAGCTTATCGGCCTCACCCATCTCATAGAGTTCCACCTCTTCAGAAGATACGAGCTTGAGTCCTTCATGCGAGGTCAATGCTTCAAGGGTATGGTAGTGCTGAGTGATCCTTTCCTTGGATTTAACAAAAGCGTCCCCTCTTTTTTCAAAAAGCGTCAGTTCCATCTCATAGGTCCGCCTTTCAAAATCACTGTCGATAGCCAAAAAACGATCTTCATCATCCACAATAAAGGCCCCCACTGCGACATTCTCAAATCCGAAGAGAGTGTTCACATCAAAGAGGAAGTAGCCGCCTTCATTGAGGTGCTCAGCGATACAGCCAAGAAATCTTTGCAGCGACTTGGCATCCAGGTAGTTGACCATATCAAAGACCGCGGTGATCACATCATACCTGCCCTCCAGGTCACACAGGTCGATACACGCTGCATCGATCCCTTTGCCTTTTGTGCGTTCGACCATCAGAGGGCTCAGGTCTATCCCTTTGGCCTTCTCCAGCTTTAGCGCTTTTTGCATCTGCAGCAGGAAATCCCCCGAACCGCATCCCACATCCAGCAGCGTTTTGGGCCGGACTGATTGCAAAAAAAGAAGATAGTGGGCATAAAGGCGAGGTATTGCCCCCTCTATCCCGAGAAGATCTTCTACCTTGGCATAGAGGTCAAGTGAATCTGAAGTGTTAGTTGTCACGCTCTACCACTGCTTTGATCTTCTCATAGAGAGAAAGGATCTCGTCTTTTTTGGCATAGTAGCTGTTTTTATTCGCGATAAGGTATGCTGAGGAGTCCATGATCTCTTCGGCTACTTTCAGACCGTTTTCTCTCATCGTGCTGCCTGTCTCCACGATATCCACGATCGCATCGGCAAGGCCGACCAGCGGTGCCAGCTCGATAGAACCGTAGAGCTTGATCACCTCTACCCCCACCGCTTTCTGGGCGAAGTAGTCCTTGGTGATATTGACCATTTTTGTCGCGATTTTGATATTCGGACGGCTCCAGTCCAGTTCATCTTCATTTTTGATACCGATCGCCACTTTACACTTACCCAGCTGCATATCAAGAAGCTGAATGATATCCAGCTCCTTTTCGGTGATCACATCCAATCCCACGACACCGATATCCGCTGCACCGTGCTCTACATAGGTCGGTACATCCTGATTGCGCACATTCAAAAAACGGAACTCACCCATATCCAGAATCAGCTCACGCCCCTCAAACTTAAACTCTCCGCCGAAGATCTCTGCAAAGATCTCCAGCGTCTGTTCCGCGATCCTTCCCTTTGGAAGTGCTACTGTCAACATGGGTTACTCCTTTTGAGTAAAAGTGAATAGTGAATAGTGAATAGTGAATAACTATTGTATGTATTGCTCCGCAATACTTCTCTCTTTGTAATGTTTTTTCCCATATCATCCCTTATACCAAACAGATGCTTTCCAGCAGAAAGCAAACCATCATTTCTAATTTCTAATTTCTAATTTCTAATTTCTAATTTCTCACTTGCGTTTAACGCCTGCATCATCCCTTGAAACAGAAGTGATTCATCATAGATCGCATCTTCAAAAAAGCGGCTTAAAAACGCTCCGTCGCCTCCGGTAAAATAGAGGGGGTGATCATCCCTGTACTGATCAATGAGTGCTTTTATAGACGCGATTATACCATAGCTTATCCCATCTTTGGTTGTAACGGGGAGTTTATCGAGGTCTATCTCCCCATTGATCGGGGTATCGAGTGCCGGGGATATCCTGCGATAGCTTTCAAGATAGGCATTGATCCCGGGGAGGATAAAACCTCCCCGGTAGATACCCTCTTTCACGATATCCACGGTGATCGCCGAACCCGCATCGACGAAGAGGCCATCCCTGCGGCTCACACAGAGTGCCTTTCTGTCCACACCCATAGTCTCATAAGCGCCTTCAAGCACGATCTTTGAGGCGATATCTTTCCACTTTTTGATCTGCGTAATTTTTTTATCGAGATCCTGGTTGACAGAGATATAGCAGAGTTCACGTTCTTGATAGCGATCGATTGCTTCCTCATGACCCATATGGAATATCTTCCCTTTATCCAGAATATGGATATGAGTATTGCCGATATCGGCCAATAGTCTCTTTTCCACCTTCTAGACTCCTTCTGCCCAAACTACCCAGCCATGCGCTTCCAAAAGTGCTTTGGCCCTGGAGCATAAGGGCGCATGGATAAGGATATATTTCTGTGTAATCCTCGCCTCTATCCGCTGTTCAAGCTTCTCATACAGTCCCATAAGATCGAGTACTTCTTTCTGGATCACACGGCTCTTTTTATCCAGTTGCATCACTAGAGTATAGTACCCTTTCAGGTCAACTCCCAGGTAGATCTCCACCTGCTTGCGGGAACCAAGCTCTTTGGGTTTGATCTTTTTCAATGACTTGAAGATAAGGTGCTTGTGTCGTAAATATTCTGTGATCTCTTTCATACCGGTATAATACCCTATTTAGCTCAAAGGATGGTAGCTTCGCATTGTCTCGGCCAGATTCTGTTTTTGGATATGGGTATAGATCTGCGTGGTCTCCAGGGAACTGTGTCCCAGCAGCTCCTGCACCACGCGCAGATCTGCTCCCCCGATGATCAGCGCCGAGGCAAAGGAGTGACGCAAGACATGCGGTGAGACACCCAAATATTTTTTGACGATCTTGAAGGCAGAGATGCGGCTTAGTACCTCTCCTCGGTAATTCAGCCAGAGATAAGGGCTATGCATCTGCTCATGTTGAAGATAGGTTTCTAGTGCCTCGACCGCAATCGGGGCGAGAGGCACCACCCGCTCTTTTTCACCCTTGGCAAAACGTATCTTCAGCCACCCCTCAACGATATCTTCCCTCTGTACATGCAGTGCTTCGGAAATACGGCAGCCGCTTGCATACAAAAAAAGTATCAATGCATAGTCACGCATTCCCGTCAGCGTAGAACGGTCGATCAGGGAGAGGTATTTCATGATCTCTTCGCTGCTGAGATATTTGGGGAGATTCTTGGGCACTTTTGCCATCGGTATCCTGATCTTCTTTGAGGTAAAGTCATGCTGATGGCAAAAGTGGAAAAAAGCGTTGATCGATGAGAGCTTGCGGTTGAGCGTACGTTTGTTTGCATAGGATGCCAGGAAACCCAGCACATCATTGGTATCCAGCTTCGTCAATGCCTTGTTGCCGGAGGCTTCAAGCTGTTCCAGGTCGGAAATATAAGAGGAGATAGTATGAGCGCTAAGCGCCCTGGTGACACTCAGATACTCTTCAAAGACAACAAGTATATCGCTCTTACTCATAACCCAGTTTTGAAAGTTCTATGACATCCCCGTCTTTATAGAGTTTCGTTCCTGAGATCAATGCAGGACGTTTTACCTCGCCGAGATCATAAATCCTGCTTTTGGTCAGTGTCTTATCAAGCACGATAAGCGAACCCTTCTGGTCCAAGGCGTAGACTTTCCCGCCGATCACCGTGGCCACGGAATAGTGTGCAAACTTAAACTTCGTGCGCTTCTGCTCTTTCAAGGCTTTGTCCAGCTGAATCACCTCACCCTCTTTGGTAAACAGATAGATCATACTGTCTGCTACAGCGACTTCGGAGATATTTGCCGTATACTCCTGTTCTCCGGCCTCACCGAGCGAGAAGAGTGTTTTCGGTGTTGCTGCCACCAGTGTATCTCCTGTACGGCCAAGATAGATCACGTTGTTAAAGGCATCGGCACTGCTGAGATAGACCACTTTGGCACTGCTGGCATTCCGACTGTTCACGATGACAAGCTTTCCGTCCAACATAGGAAAGACTACAAGCTGATCGATAAATATCGGCGTTGCTGCTCTTGCATCGATGGCATAGGTCTCATCCGACTTCTCCTCCATCCTCTTTTGCTTCGCGTGGATGTCGTAGATACCAAAAGCGTTGTTGTTGAGGATATAGGCGATCATCCCCTCCTTGACCGCTGCGGTTACTACCGGAGCATCAAAGGTGATCTGGTGTGTAACTGTTTGGCTACTCTTATCGATCATTTTGAGGGTACCCTCGATATTAGATGCCAACAGATAGCGGTCGTTCTCACTCAGGAACCGATACCCTTCACCAAGGTCGATGGAGCGCAGCCCTTCTTTTTTGCTGATATAAGAGCGGTTTTCCAGTGTAGCACCCTCCCTGCTCACAGAGACGATCTTGCTTCCATAGCTGCTTGTTACCTTCGAAGCACTGAATGTCTCTTCGGGTTCAAAATATTTTTTACTGCTGCAACCGGTAAACATCAAAGCGGCTGCAACCCCAGCCAGTATCAGAGATTTCATCACTTCGCCTTTATCGTGGAGTGTTTCATAAGCTGTGCCAGTGCAGCAACCGGTGAACGCGGATCAATCATGCCGAGCGTTTCCTGTGCTTTTGCCATCTCATTATTCTCTATCGCAAGGTATGCCTCTTCGAGCAGTACCATTTCTTTGTAAAGCGCAGAATCTGCTGTTTTGTTTTCCATCACGGCAAGGGTATACCTGCTTGCATCAGAGATGACGGTATTGCTGCTTTGGGAAAGCGTGTTCAATACTGCTTTATCTTCTTTTTTTGCAGCTTGTGCATAGCTGTAGAGTTCAAAAAGTGCAGGATTTTTTTCTTTCAGCGTATTGAGCGCCGCACTATCTTCAGGATTTTGCTGAAGTGTCAAAAATGCGTTGTTCGCCTCGGACAATCTTCCCTCTTCTATCCCGGACATAATACTCTTTCCGATAAAGAAAAGTGCCAATAGCGCAACCACGCTCCAGATCGCAACCCTGTATTTTTTATAGAACGTTTCCAGCTTAAAGGCACTCTCAAGTACCTTTTCATCACTACTCAGTTCCTGTTTGACCTCTGCAATATTCACTGCAATCTCCTAAGACAATTTTATATGGATATATTATACCTTTTGGAGTTAAGATTTGGGTTAGAGTTTACCCGGAGAGATCATGAAATTCTCCGCTTCGGTTTCCTTTCAGACCAAACCTCTATAGAGGTTTTCCTATCGAGCATTTCCCTCTTTGGGCACTTCCTGGTATATCGTTACCGTCCGGACACCCCAGTATCTTGCTCTTTTGAAATCATCTCCCATATAGAGATCGATTCTTTTCTTCCATTTGGGGTGCATTCTGTCCAGTACGACATACTCTCCTTCGAGCCCCTCTATCCTTACTTTGCTTCGATAGGTCAAGCCCATTTTGAGCAGATCGGCAGAGACGGCAATGCCCCGGCATGAGGGAGTCAAGGGATCTCCCCATGCCCCGATAGGATATTTGGCATTTTTTCTTTTAAGCCGGGAAGTGTATGCGGTGGCGTGTACCTGCATCTTTCTCATCTCTTTTTTTTGGGAATGCTTTTTGGGAAGAGGAAGCTCCCCTGGAGCAGCATGCGACGGCTGCGGTTTCGCGCACCCCGCTGTAAAAAAAGTGATGAAAAGCAGTACGGAGAGATATCCTGCAGGGTGTTTTGCTTTCTGCCGCCTCATACAAATTCCATTCTTTTTAGAGTTCTACGATCGTAATCCCGAGATTGCCGGGCATTCGGTAAAACTTTTTGATCTTCGGATGCTTTTTCAGATACTCGGTGACCAGTTTTGCCAGTACACCGCCTCCTGTCCCGTGGATGATCTGCACTTCACCGAGATTGTTTACCATCGCATCGGAGAGGAACTTGTCCACCGTTTCAAGCGCCTCATCCGCATACATCCCAAGCAGTTTAACAGAAACGGACGCTCCTGTTTTTTCGACCGACACTGTGGCCTGCTTGGGTTTTTGAGGTGCTTTGGCCTTTGGCTCTTCACCGCTTCTTTTCAGCTCTTTAAGAGGAACCCTCATCTTCAACCCGTCTACTTCTATCGTCGCTTCTTTGCCGCGGATGGAAAGAAGTTCGCCCTTGTGGGATCTGTATTTGATCCTGTCCCCCTCTTTGAGCGGCTCTTTTTCTTCCGTGCGTACCTCTTTGGGCGTAAAGCTTTTATGCTTGTGAGCTTCGGTAAGCAGCCGTCTTCCTTCGCTTGACTCTTTGGCTTTCAATGCCTCCTGGGCTCTCTTGGTCGCTGCATTGTAACGGTTTTCAAGTGTGGCGATCGCTTTTCTGTGGTTCTCCCGGAGTTTGAACTCCAGCTCTTCAAGGTGGTGTTTTTTCTTTTCTGCCGCAGTGAGCTCTTCTTCGACTCTCCTGATCTTCTCCCGCATTTCGCGCTCGAGGGCTGTGGATCTCTCTATGAGATCATTCAGCTTCTCTTTATCCTCGCCGTATACCTCTCTGGCACGTGCCACGATGCGTTCGGGGATGCCATAGCGTTCCGCGGTCTCAAAGGCATAGCTCTTTCCGATGCTCCCCTGCAGGAAGGTATAGGTAGGCAGCCGTTTCTCCTCATCATAGAGCGCTGCGATCAGCTCCACCTGCTCATCGCTTGCCATAAGGGAAGCCAGACGTTTATGGTGTGTCGTGACGATAAAGGTGATCCCTTTTTTTCTCAGCTCATCAAGCAGGACCCTGAAAAGGCTTGCCGCCTCATCGCTGTCTGTCCCCAGCTCGATCTCATCGACCCCGACGATCGCATTCTCTTTGGCAAAGAGTTTTGCGAACTCCTGCATACGCCCCGCAAAGGTGGAGATATCGTTTTTCACCGATTGAGGGTCATCGATCACCGCTTCAATACTTTTGAAATGCCCCACTTCGCTCTTGGCCACATTGCACCGGAACGGCAGGAGATATTTCGCCATATAGACCGCACTGAGCAGGGATTTCAGAAGCATCGTTTTTCCCCCGGCGTTCACCCCGGTGATCAGCATCACCTCTTTGTCCAGATCGATCGATACCGGTACGGGGTCTTCGATCGCGGGATGGGCAAACCCCTCGAGTTTGATGCGTTTGGATTTGCTTGGCAGGATAAACTCATACTCCTTGCTTCGGGCAAACAGCACGCGTGCCTGGTAATGGTCGAACCTGTCATACTCTTTGTTGATAAAGGCTAAAAAACGTTCCCATTTGGTGAATTTTGCAGAGATCTCTTTGCAGTAGCGGTAGATCACCTCCTCTTTGCGGCTCAGCAGTGCGGACTCTTTCTCTTTGAGATGGGAGATGCTCTGGGGGATGATATAGAAGTGGCCCCCGGAACTTCTGGCTGCCACGGTCGCCTTGATCACATTATTGAAGCCCCCTTTGACCAGAAGGGTCTCCTCTCCCCCGCTGAAGTGCACCTGTGTATCCACCAGGTAGTCTCTCAGTTTTGCAGAGTGTGTCAGTTTGTAGAGCGTCTCTTTGATATCGATCTTGTTCTGTTTGATCGATTTTTCAAGGCCGTAGAGTTCAGGGTCGCGCTCAGGGTTGATCTGTCCTTCAGCGGTAAAGTAGTCAATGATCTCACGTATCTCATCAGGGATCTCAATACCATGCAGCCATGAGGAGAGCGGTTCTGGAAAAGTGTGGGATTTAAGACGGTTGAAATAGGAGATCATCGTCACAAATGCATAGATCTCCTCCACGCCGAGTATCGCCTGTTTCTTGATCAGATTGAGCTCAAGGTCAAGGTTTTTAACTGCTTTCGGCGGAGGGAACTCTTCGGATGAAAGCGCTTTGATATAGCGGAAATGCTGATTGATATCACCCTGCATGACCACCGATTTTTCTCTGGCAAAAAAAAGTTTGAGCTGAGAGATGTACCCGTCAAGGTCAAGCTTCTGGATGATAGATTTTTGTTTTGATTCTTCTTGTTTCACGCAATACGTTCCCAAAATATTTATTGGTAGAATTATAACACGTTTGCTTCATATTCGGATTTCTGTCGGCAACCCACCCAAGGCAGTGCACAAACCGATAGAGAAATCAAAGCGTTTTGCATCAGTGCGCAGTATCTATCGCGGCTATGCTTCGCCCCTGATCTGGTAGGTGATGTCTCCCGCACCGAATGCCGTGATGAGCCCGCGGGTGTACTCCCGCACCACATGCCCCTCTTTCAGGACCTTGACGATCCCGTCCTTCTTTGTGACAGCATCCGCCATCAGAAGCTTGTAGCGGCTGAATGCCCCTTTGAGGTCAATATCTATCTCGAGCTCACCCGCCGCCCAGATCGGAAGGATCACCAGCTCATCCACCCCTTCAAAACACTCGACAAACCCGGAAAGATTATCCATCGTGCGGCTATATTTGTGCGGCTGCCAGATCACATTGAGCTCGCCGAAACCTCTCAGCTTCTGATAGATCTTCAGCGCCTTGATGGTTGCCTTGATCTCGGTGGGGTGATGGCCGTAGTCATCGATCACGACACACCCCTCTTTATCCTGGATGATATCAAAGCGCTTCTTGATCCCTTTGTAGTTTGAACAGTTCTTCCGGATCTCCTCAAGGGGCTGGCCAAGCTCCAGTGCAGCAAGTATCGCCAGTGCAGCATCCAGCGCGATATGCTCTCCAAGTCCGAAAACCTCGAATGTCCCAAGATCCCGCAGCTCGAACTTTGTATGGGGTTTGCCCTCTACCAGCGTAAATGCAATATTTTTGATATCCCTGCTCGGATAGAGCTTGACGCTTTCCATCTCCAGGGAAGCGAGAAACGCATCTTCGGCGTTGATCACACGTATCTTTGCAAGGGATAAAAAATTTTTATAGGCATTGTAAAAAAGCGTTTCGTCGTACTTGTAGTACTCCATATGTTCTGGCTCGACATTGGTCACGATCGCCAGATAAGGGTTGGAGTTCAAAAAGCTCTCATCGCTCTCATCCGCTTCGAAGACCACTTTGTTGTTGTCAGCATAGCGTACATTGGAGCCAAACTCTTTGCTGATCGCACCGATCAGCGCATTGGACTCGGGAATAAGGGAAGCGAGCATCGCTGATGTGGTACTTTTGCCGTGGGCACCGCCCACCGCATAGACCTCTTTTTTTCCCAGGATGAACTTCAATGCTTCTTTTCGTGAGAGGAGCGTGATGCCCAGTGCTTTGGCTTTTTGATACTCGACATTGGTCGGGCGTACTGCCGCAGAGTAGATGACGATATCAGCCCCCTCCACAGCATCTTCATGATGGGGAATCGTGATCTTCGCAGAAAAGTTTGTTGCCAGGTCATTGGTGATCTCGCTCTGTCTGATATCAGATCCCGAGATCCTGTGCCCGTCATTGGCAAGAAATTTCGCCAGTGCAGAGAGTCCGATGCCCCCGATCCCGATAAAATGTATTTTCATGCCTTCATCCTCTTTGATAAAAGCATTGCGCAGCAATGCAATCCTTCACTATTCACTATTCACTCCTCACTCTTCACTGCAAAAGGGCAAAGCCTTTTGGCTATCTGTTTTCATCAAGCACTTTAAGCTCTTCTTCTCCCTGTTTCACATACTTGGAGAACATCGTAAGAAGGATATCGGTCGGCTGGGTGAAGTTCTGGATGAAAAATGCCAGAGGATCATGCACGTCGACACGCTCCATATCCACCATACTCTCCACAAACTCCTCAAAGCTTTTGCCCGCCATCACTGCACAGGCATGGACCATCATCGCATCTTTCAGCCCTGCATGGTCCATTGTGTAGTTGAGTACCAGGAACATCTCCTTGGCACCCTTCATGTCGTTTTCGCTGTAACGCTGCATCGCATGCTCGTAGATCGCGCGCGCGGTTGCGATATCCTCAACATCGCCCATATCGAACGATTTCCTCTCGGTAAGCTTTTCCGCAAGCTTGTCAAAGGCATTGTTGACAATGAAGGTGAAGATCTCGTTGATCTCCTCTTCAGGCGATTCGATGATCAGCCTGGCATCCAAAAGCTGATACCCTTTTGCGATACTCTGCTGATCTCTGCACTCTTTTTCCAGTCTCTCTATATTTGCCAGGAACTCAGGGTCTTTTTTCAGTTCCTCTGCGTGAATGTCAGGCATTTCGTTATTCATTTATCTCTCCCATACACATTTTTATTCGTTCTAATGCTTCTTTGGTTTTTTCCGCATCATAGACCAGTGCCAGACGGACATACCCCTTGCCTTCCTCTTCGCGTCCAAGGAAAGAACCCGGCAGCACTTTAAGGTTATACTTCTCGTAGAGTTCTTTGGTAAAGGTGATCTCATCACCCACTTTCAACCAGATATAGAAGGTCGCTTCCGGGGTATCGACTCCAAGCAGCTCTTTGGCTACTTCAAAATTCTTCTTGTATTTTTCCCTGAAAAGATCAACGTGATCCTGGTCTGCCCATGCAGCAGCAGCGGCATACTGCATCGGCAGCGGAGAAGCGCAGCCTACATAGGTACGGTACACCATATACTCCTTCAGTATCGATGCATCCCCGGCGATAAATCCTGAGCGGAGTCCGGGAGCCGAAGAGCGCTTCGAGATCGAGTTGATCACCAGCACATTTTTGAAACTCTCATTTCCCGCTTCGATACTGGCATTGAGCAGTGAAGGGAGAGGATCGCCAAAATAGAGGTCTGCATAGCACTCATCATTGAGCAGTACAAAATCATGTTTGAGCGCAAGTACCACCCACTGCTTCATCTGCTCCATCGTCATCACCGATGAAGTCGGGTTGTTCGGCGAGTTGAGGATCACCAAGTCTACTTTGGCCAACTGCGCTTCATCTATCTCTGGCTGGAAGTTGTTTGCTTCGTTGAGATTCAGATAGACCACCTCAGCCCTGCTTGCCTTTGCCGCCCCCTCATAGATCTGATAGAAAGGGTTGGGGAAGACCATCACTGGATTTTCAATATCATACAGGAGGAACTGGGGAAAATTGAAAAGTACCTCTCTCGTTCCGAAAGTTGGGATGATCTGCTCGTCTCCGAGCTCCAGCTCAAAACGGTTTCTGAGATACTGAAGCATCCCCTCTCTAAGCACGCTTTCCCCGGCTGTTTTCGGATACTTGTTCAACAGTCCGCTCTGCTCGCTGAGTGCATCCCGGATAAATTCCGGTGTCTCAAACTGAGGTTCGCCGATCGTTAGACTCAGCGGTGAAAACTCCTCGTTTGGCGTAATGTTTTCCAGCAAGTGGCTCAATTTTTCAAAAGGGTAGGTTTCGAAGTTCATTACAGTCCTATATGCTCTATAAATTAAAGAGTGATTATACCGTAATTACCTTGCTACAATAAACGCACCTTTGTTGAACTTCTGACGTATTTTAACCAATGCACTTTGGGCACTTTCCCTGTCCGGATAGCCTCCGATCAGTACTTTGTAGCGCTCTTCATGTACCACGGTATAACGCAAACCCGCCTTTTCCAGTTTGGAGAGGTAATGGCTGTCCGGCCGCTTGGTCACTGAAGCGACCTGTATATAATAACCCCCCGATGAGAGCTTCTTTTCCTGAGAAGCAGGGGATGGCTGTTTGGGCGATGCGGCAGGAATCTCTTCGGGTGCCGCGGAAGCACTTTTGCTGCCTGACTCATACGGGGCTTTTTTCGTCTGTGCCAGCCAGTTGATGATACTGTCCTGCAGTGCTGCCCCACGGAACGTTCCCTGCCTGGTATTAACAAGTATCACGACACTGTAATAGCTTCCGGCCCTGTTCTTCACATACCCCCCGATATTTTTGACATATTTGAGCGTCCCTGTCTTCATCCAGGACCTGTTCTGCGCCGGTTTGTAGCGGTAGCGCTTTTTGATCGTCCCGTCCTTTCCCCCTATCGAAAGTGTCTCCATCCACCTTTCTCCCAAAATCCTGTAGGCACTTTCGTAGACTGCGCCAAGCATTCGCGCAGACATTTTTGAACGCCGGGAAAGCCCTGATCCGTTCTCCATGAAAAACTCCCCCTCAGGCAGTGCATGCTGAGTTCTCAGCAGGTTGGTAATGGCTTTCCGTCCTTTCTCCACCGTAGCCGGCGCGCCATAGATCTTCGCACCGGTAAGCAGCAGAAGATGTCTGGCATAAAGGTTGTTACTCTCTTTCAGTGTTTCGGAGACGATCGCTTCGAGCGGCTCGGAGTAGTGCGTAAAAAGCAATTTGGCACCTCCGGGTACCCTTGAGAGCCTCATTTTTCCACTGATCGTTATCCCCTCATCCTCCAATGCCTCTTTCAGTGCATAGTAAAAAGCATTATAGGGCTTGGAAACGATCATACATACCTTGCGTTCTTTGCAGTGCTTTGAGAGCTCGCCTTGAAGTATCAGCTGGGGAAGAGGTGACTGCATCTCCACTTTCGAACCTGCCCAGGCATATTTCCCGCGGCATGATCTGTCGACGAATTTTACCTTGTTGACGACCTTGTAGCTGGGGTCCTCTATCTCCTTGTAGACAGATCTGTTGCGGGGCGTGATACCGACCGTCGTGGTGCGCTCATTGAACATCATTGCATCAGGCATCGCGTTATAGGCACTGTAGGGGTAGTTGTCAAAATGTGCACTGTCCTTGTCTCCCACATCAAAATAGCTTCTGTCTATGATCACATCGCCGTTGATCTGCCGAATGCCGCTCTGCTTGATCTGCGCGACGATATCGGGCAGATCCTTGGAACTGAGTGAGGGGTCACCGTACCCTTTGATGACCAGGTCTCCCTCCAGTTTTCCGGAACGCAGATATCCGTTGAGATAGAACTCTGTAGGCCAGCGGTAATCAAACCCCAGCTTCAACAGTGCCCCGTAGGCTGTGGCAACCTTGATTACCGAGGCAGGCTGGCGGGTCGTACCCGCATTCAGAGAAGCGACTACACGGTCGGTTTCCAGTTCTTTGATAAAGATACTGACATCTTTGCTCGGCAGTTTGGACTGGTTCAGAAAATGCGCGATATCCGGTGGGAGAGCAAAAAGCCATAGCGAAACGCTCAACCACAGCAGTATAATACTTCTCATTTCATCTCCTCACAGGCATGAAGCAGTCGCAGCATCGCTTCGCGGATCACCTCTATTGAAGTACCGATATTCAAACGCATAAATCCTTCTCCTTCTTCTCCGAAACTCACTCCCTCATTGAGCCCAAGCTTTACCTCTCTGATAAAAAATTCCGCCAGCTTCTCCGCAGAGAGCCCCAAACCGCGGCAGTCGATCCATACCAGAAAAGTGGCTTCAGGCTCCATCACTTTCAGAGGAAGATGATGGGTCTCGATAAATGCCTTGACAAACAGTACATTTCCCCATAATACGTTCTTTACCTCTTCCAGCCATGTTTCCCCTCCCTCGTACGCTGCCATCAGCGCCTCGATACCGAAAGGGTTTCCGTTTGTGATGCCGGATTTCTCTTGTTCCTGGACATAGGCATCCCTCAACTCTCTGTTCGGTATGACCGCATAGGAGGTATTAAGCCCTGCGATATTAAAGGTTTTTGAAGGGGCATTCAGCACAACAGAGTGCTGCCGTACTTTTTCAAAACTTCCCAATGCATAATGCATCTTTTTATAAACAATATCGGCATGGATCTCGTCTGAGACAATGATCACCCCATTTTCCAGACAGATATCGATGAGCTTTTCCAGCTCCTCTTTGTTCCATACCCTTCCCGTAGGATTGTGGGGAGAACAGAGCAAAAACATCTTCGCCTCTCCGGCTTTGGTTGCAAAATCATCAAAGTCGATCTGATAGCTGCCGTTTTGATAGATCAGCCTGTTATTTAAAAGCTTCCTCCCCTGTCTGCGTACCGAATCGGAGAACGGCGGGTAGAGTGGCGTCTGCACAATAATGCCCTCACCCTCTTGGCTGTAGGCATTGATCGCGAAGTTGAGCGAGGGGACAACCCCGTGGGCTGGTACGATCCACTCGCTCTCTATCACCCACCCGTAGCGTTTGAGATACCACCCCTTAATGGCATCAAAATAGCGTTCCGGATAGACCGTATAGCCGTAGATCGGGTGTGACGCCCTTCGCTGGAGTGCCTCCTGTACACACAAGGGCGCAGCGATATCCATATCGGCGACCCATAAGGGCAGCAGATCATCCGTACCGAATTTCCTGGCCGCTCCATCCAGTTTCACCGCATAAGTTCCCTCTCTATCTACCGCTTCCACTCTCATCTCGCTTTCTTTTTTTCCAAACGCTCATCTGCGCTATCGTGTATTGATGTTTTCTGGCTGTCTCCCGGATCACAAAAGGGATATCCTTGGTATCTATCAGCTCAAAGTCACCGCCCAGATGATCCAGAAGACCATCCAATGTAGTGACAGCCCTCTCTTCTCTTTTGTAGCCACCGATCCACTTCTCTTTAGGAGTGTACTCCTCCATCCATGTATTCGGAGAAGTCAAAACCAACACCCCCTCCTCATTCAGCCTCTCAGCCAACGTATCAAGAAATTTGCCCGGATCATAGAGCCTGTCGATCAGGTTGCCCGCAAAGATCAGGTCGAAGCCTTGATGAACGGGCTTAAGATTGCATGCATCTCCCTGCCAGAAGCTGACCTTATGGGCGACATCTTCCAGACCGCAGTTTGCGAGGCTCACTTCCCGGGCAGACTCCAGATCGCCCTCAATAGGGATACGATAGCGTAAGACGCCTTTTTCTTTCAAAAGCTGTGCATACTGGATAAAACGCGCAGAAAAGTCTACTCCTACCACTTCATCAAACTCACGTGCCAGTTCAAAACTGCTGCGGCCAATCGCACATCCCACATCAAGCGCTCTTCTTTTGGGTCTGCTGCCCATATATTTCAATGCAAGTTTAGCACATCTTTGAGGATAATTGAGTACACCAAGATAATTTTCTCCCCAGCCGAAATGGCAATACTGTGCGATCAATGCATCGCTCCTGTAGGCTGAGATCTTGATCTCCTCTTCATACCGGCTCGCTACATACCTGAACCCGGCAAACTGGTAGAAGTGACGCCTGAAGGCATATCGGCTGCCCTGGGCTGCCAGGTTGCCGCAACTGATCCATGAGCCTCCCTTGATCAGATTGTGCTTCCCGTCAAAAGTAGGCACGGTAAAATCATCATAGATCGGATGCACCTTAAATCCCTCATAGGGATAGATAGGCGTCCGTGCCCACTGCCAGACATTCCCGATCACATCATAGAATCCGCCATGCCCATAGCGGTCTACCGGTACGCTTGAAGCAGCATCTGCAAGTGCGATATTGCCCGGGGCTTCTTCTCTCCAGGAGAGAAACGGGGGTACCCCCGAATAGTCTCTTAGACGGAAATACTCATCCTCCGTCGGCAAGCTTACCGTGATACCCAGTTTTTCACTTTTCCATCGACAGAATGCTTCGGCCTCCAAATAATTTACCTCTACCGGCCAGTTCAGCGGCAGGGGAATCTCTCTGGTCAAGGTGCGCAATCTGTAGCTCTCTCCCGTAGCGATCCAAAAACGCGGTGCCGATGCCTTTACGTAGGTACGCCAGGCATTTCCCTCCTCGCTCCAGAAGGATGAACGCTCATACCCTTTTGCTTCGACAAACTCCAAAAACTCCTGATTGCTTACGAGATATTTTGAAGCCTTGAATCCCGGCACTTCACAGGTATGCTCCCCATACTCATTATCCCATCCGTAAAACGGAGCGTGCACCGCTGTCCCCGCCTGCACTTTTCCGCCCGAAACTTCAAGCAATCTGTTTTGGGGCGCTTCTCCGACATCCTCTGACACTTGCCATGCTTCATGCTGCCTTACTGATTTCAGTGGAAGCTGGCGTATCAGTACCGCAGAAGTCTCCAGGTGGATATTTTCATGCTCAATCCCCATCAGGAGGACCCACCAGGGGGATTCCTCTGTGATAGGGAGCATCAGGGGAAGCCTGTCGATTACTTCGTTGACGACCTCAAAGACTTTCTCCCGATACTGCTGTGTCTCCTGGAGGGTTGGCCACGCATAGTGCTTCCCATCCAGATCATCCCAGCTCATCTCATCGACCCCAACGGCAAAGATCGACTCAAGATGGCTCTCTACCCCCTGGTCTATCAGTTTTGCAAATTTGAGTTTATTGATGAAAAAAACAGCGGTATGCCCATAATAGAAGATCAGCGGATGCCGAAGGGGATCGGCTTTCCGGAAATAGGCACTCTCCTCAGAGATCACCTCAAAAAGTGACTCGTAACGCCGGTAACAGAGTTGAAAATAGCTTTTGATCTCTTGACGCTTGGCCTCGGCATCAGTTCCGCCAAGCAGAGGGGCTCTCAGCATCAACTACTCTTCTCCTGCATATCAGCCTAAAACTCTGCTTTCTCTTTTCCGCTTTCGATCATAGAGATGAAGATCGTATAGAGGTTGGCGATGACCGCGCCTATCACCAAGCCTACAGCCATCTCGACATTCCCGTAAAACTTCATCGCAAAAAATGCAGGGATCAGGTGGAGGTCAGCGACCAGTGAACCCGCCAGAAGTTCTACAGAGAGGAGGTTCCTGACACCGATCTTCATCAGCGTGGATACCACATTGACCGACCCTGCAATAAACAGTGCCACCAATGAATGTTCATATAAAAATGCTGCTGATGTGGTTAACGACATCAGCGTAAAGAACATATAAAAAACTTTGCCCCAGTTCATTCTGACTCCTTAGGTCTCTTTGTTGCTATTATAGCGTACTATGCTAATTTGCTCAAAAGCAAAGCTTCTGAGCACGCTGCTGTCCTCAGCGGACGGCTCGCAACGCTGGCGTTGCAACTAAAGATTATAGCCTACCCACTCGTACATTGCTAATTTGCTCAAAAGCAAAGCTTCTGAGCACGCTGTTGTACGAGAAATCATTTAGTGATTTCCTGTATAAGTCCGTTAGACAAATCCTACGACTCGGCATTTCACAACTTTTCATTTAGTGAAAAGTTCGCATCAGGCTTTAGCCTGGAAGTGCCTCGCTTGCACTGCGATTTAGTCGCTTGTCAGCGGACGGCTCACAACGCTGGCGTTGTTATAGTGTACCCTGTTCGTACATTGCACGCATCTTCTCTTTCTCTTTTTCCCGCTTGAGCTTTTCAGCCTCTTTGGCCCTAAAGTCGCCTACCGAGAAGCCAAGCCACAATAATATCGGTGAAGCTATAAAGATCGATGAGTAGGTACCTACGATCACACCGATAAGCAGTATGAATGAGAATCCGTTGATGATCTCTCCTCCAAACAGGAAGAGTGTCAATACCACAAAAAAGGTGGTCAGGGAGGTCAATGTCGTACGGGAAAGCGTACGCGACACAGACTCATCAATGATGCCTCCCAGATCAGGGTCTTTGATCGTTCTGATCCCTTCACGGATACGGTCAAAAATGATGATCGTATCGTTGAGCGAATAACCGAGGATCGTCATCAGTGCCGCCAGGATATCCAGGTTGACTTCCACGCTGAAGAGCACGATCATACCCATAGCGATCGTCACATCGTGCATAAGTGACAGCACCGATGCCACGGCAAAACGCCACTCAAATCGGAATGATACATAGATCAAAATACCGATGATCGCCAGGACCATCGCCATCAGCCCTTTTTCACGAAGCTCTGAGCCGACCTTTGCACCGACTATATCGACACGTCTTACCTCTTTGAACCCCTGTGTCTCTTTGAGCAATCCTCTGACCTGGTCACTGATATCCACACCGACGTTCTGTGAACTCGTTTTCGTTTTGATAATGATCTCATCCTCTGTACCGAAGTAGGTAACGTTCGCACCTTTATAGCCCTCCTGGTTACCCAGGATCTCTCTGACCTCATCGATCGGGGCTTTCTGGTCATACTGCACCTGGATCACCGTACCCCCGGCAAAGTCGATCCCCATATTGAACCCCTTGGTAAAGATAAGCCCCAGGGAGGTAATCACCAAAATGATCGAAAGTATTCCAAAACGCTTCGCCTGAGCCATAAAAGAGAGCGGTTTTTCATATTTAAAAAGTTGCATTATTTACTCCCTTTTATTCCAAACCAGTAACCCAGTCTGTTCTTATCCATCTTTGGCAGAATCCACTGGTAGATACCGTGTGTACCCAAGATCGCCGTAAGCATCGAAGCCATGATACCGATACTCATCGTCAGCGCAAACCCTTTGATCGCACCTGTACCGTATACATAAAGCACCGTTGCGGCGATCAGCGTCGTCACGTTCGCATCCCAGATCGCCGTAAAGGCATTTTTGTATCCATCTTCGATCGATTTTGCGATCGATTTTCCCTCCTCAAGCAATTCACGAATACGCTCATTAATGATCACATTGGCATCTACCGCCATACCGACAGTAAGCACGATCCCCGCCATACCGGGCAGTGTCAATGTCGCACCGAAGAGTGACATGATCGCCAGGATCAGAAAGAGGTTCCCGATCAGTGCCACATTGGCAACCACACCTGCTATACCGTAGTAGACCACCATAAAGACGACAACAAGCGCAAAACCAAGTAGCAGTGCAAGCGAACTTGCTTTGATGCTGTCTGCACCCAGGCTTGGTCCTACACTTCTTTTCTCCATCACGTAGACGGGTGCAAGCAGCGATCCTGACCGTAGTGCGATCGCAAGATCATGCGCCTCTGCCATCGTAAACTGGCCGGAGATCTGCACGCGCCCCCCACCGATACGTTCACGGATATTGGGTGCGGAGTAGACCTGGTTATCCAGTACCACCGCCATGCGCTTGCCTACACTGATCGCCGTAAAGTCGCCGAATATCTTTGCACCCTGCCCGTTAAGCGTGAAGTTGATCACAGGCTGGCTGTTCTCATCAAACCCCACTTTCGCATCGGTGAGCATCGAACCGTCGAGTACCGGGATCGCTTTGAGCAGGTACTTTTCTCCGGTACTGACATCAGGAAGGATCACATCGCCATAGCTTTTCGCTTCTCCCGCACTCATAGTGTGTACACGGGCGATCCTCTCCTCATCCACTGCCATCAGCTGGAGATGTGCCGCACGCGCGATAAGTTCGCGGATACGCTGCTCATCCTCCTGAGTCTTGATGCCGGGAACTTCGACCAGGATCTTCTCTTCACCCTGCTTCGCTACCGTAGGTTCCGCCAGACCAAACTCATTCAGTCTGCCTCTGATCGTATCGACTGCCTGGTCGATCGCATTTTTTCTGGTACGTTCAATCTCTTCGGCAGTCATCTGTAGTGAATACTTCAAAGCATTCTCGTTGAATGTTACCCCTTCAAGCTGCTCTTTGAGGAGCTTGTTAACCTTGGCAATATCATCCTTGTCAAGGATCTCAAAAGTGATCACTCCCGTATCTTCATCCAGATTCAAAGCATCAAAAATGATCTCTTCATCATCAAAAAGATATTTGATGCTTGCCGCGATGGATTTGGATTTTGAAGCGATCGCAACTTCGTTTTTGACACCGAGAAGCATATGAAGCCCCCCTTGAAGATCAAGCCCAAGGGTGATCTTCTTTCCGCTCTCGCTTTGCATTAAAGACGGGATAGAAAAGACCACCCCGAAAATCAGTGCAAAAGCGAAGATGATCATTCTGTGATTAAGCATCGCTCTTGGTTACCTCTTCTTTTTTTGCCACATACGCTCTGTCAAGCCTGACAATCGTATCTTCATTTAGTTTGATTTTGATAAAATCTTCTTCAGTTTTCACGATTTCAGCGATAAGCCCTCCGGTTGTAACGATCTTGTCACCTTTTGCAAGGCCTTCAAGCATCTCGCGGTGTGCTTTTTGCTGTTTCTGCTGTGGTCTGATGATCAAAAAATAAAAGATCGCAAATAAAATGATAAGTGGTAAAAATGAACCGATTACACTACCCTGTTGTTCCATGGATATCCTTCAATGAATAAAATTGGACAATATTTTAACACCTTTGATATAACAAGAGGCTTGCTGATCGCGTTTCTCTTATCTGCTTTTATTTACCTGCATTATTTTAATGTTTCTATTCCGCTTATCAATACGCTGCTGGGGATATCCGGACTCTCTCTTCTGCTCGCCTCGGCACGCAGGAGCTGGTTCTGGAGCGGCGCATTTGTAGGAGTGTTCTGGTTTTGGTGGATCATCCTCAGTTTCAAACACTACCAGATGCCCTGGGCGATCCCTGTCGGGCTTCTGGTCATCGCTTTCATCTATGGCATGATCTTCTGGACCATCGCCTATCTGAGCGAAAAGCTCTCCTCACGCTTCACCCCAAGGGCACTTGTCACTTCGTTCGGGCGCACGCTTCACTCTTCACCGGAGCAAAGCGATTTGCCCTCCTCACTCCTCGCTCTGACACTTAAAGCCCTCGGGCTTTTGAGTCTCAGCTATATCCACCCTTTAGGATTCGACTGGCTCAAACCTGAACTCGTCTTTGTGGAGAGCCACCTGGGGATAGAAAAGTGGCAGTTTGCTCTCATTCTTTTTGCACTCGTTATGACACGCTGGCTGTCACGCCCTTACTCTCTCCTCCTGGTCCTACTGGCCTATCAGCCGCTACCTGAAGGAACCCCTCTCCATGACAATCCGATTCAGATCATCTCTACAGCGATCCCCGTTGAGGAAAAGTGGCAAGAGTCACGTCACCCGCAGCATTTTCAGGGCTTTTTTGAGCAGATCGACAGGGCGATTGATGCGAATAAAACGCTGGTCGTCCTGCCCGAGTCGGTCTTCCCTGTCTATATCAACCGCTCCCAGGAGCTGATCGACGAGCTTGAAGCACGCGCCCAAAAGATCGCTATCGTTACCGGAGGGCTCTTTGCCGATGGCACGGTGCCCCACAACTCTGCCTATATCTTCACCAAAGATCGCATCCTGGTAGCCAATAAGGTCGTACTGGTGCCTTTCGGGGAGAGCAATCCACTGCCTGATTTTCTCAGCAACTGGGTCAACGAAGTCTTTTATGACGGCGCGGTGGACTATGTCGCCAGTGCGGAGATCACTGACTACACGGTCAGGGGCAAGGTCTACCGCAATGCGATCTGTTTTGAGGCCACCAGCGAAACGCTTTACCGGGGCCGCCCCGAACAGATGATCGTGCTGAGCAACAACGGCTGGTTTGTCCCCTCCACCGAGCCGAGCCTGCAAAAACTGCTGCTGCTCTACTACAACAAAAAGTACGGTACGACCATCTACCACAGCATCAATATGTCACCCTCCTATCTCATCCGGGATGGCATGGTCATGGAGACAGAGTAGTGTGCGCGATCTTCGGTATCGTCGGGAAATATGACCCCGTCAAGGCACAAAGAGCCTTTGAGACGCTCATCCACAGAGGAACGGATGAGAGCCATGCTGTCAAAAATGAACAGTGCTTTCTTGGGGTCCACCGCCTTGCGATCACCGCGATAGATACACCGCATATACAGCCCATCTGGGAAGAGGGGCTCCTCTTCGCGGTGAACGGCGAGATCTACAACTACCGGGCATTGGCCGAAGAGCTGGGGATCGAGGCCCGCAGCGATACAGAGGTCGCTTTTATGGCATATAAGCAGTGGGGTGACCGTTTTGCGGAAAAACTGCGCGGAATGTTTGCGATCGCGATCATCGACGAAGGCAAGGTCAAACTCTTCCGCGACCCGTTCGGCAAAAAACCGCTCTACTATACGGTGAGTGGTGATCAGATCATCTTTGCCAGCGAACTCAAGGCGATACACGCATTAAAACCTTTGGAGTTTGACAGAGAGATCCTGCCTTGCTATCTCTCCTACCAGGCTGCCGTGGCACCCTCCACCTTCGACAAAAACATTTTTCAGATCGCTGCAGGCTGCCGGGTGGAGATCACCAGAAACCGGGAGGTCTCCGTACACCGCTATTTTTCCATACTGGATACCCCGGTTGCACTCCATACCGCGCAAGAGGCGATCGGTCAGATCCACCAGAAACTCATCGAATCCGTAAGGCTTCGGCTTCCCGACGAGGTAAAGTACGGTGCCCTGCTTTCAGGGGGTCTGGACTCATCCCTCATCGCTGCCCTCGCGGCATCACAAGGCCCCCTGCATACCTTCAGTATCGGCTATGAGGGGTATGAGCAGCATGACGAACGTCCCTACGCTGCAGCAGTGGCACAACATATCGGCTCGGTACATCACGCTTACAGTTTTACCCAAAAAGATTTTTTAGAGAGCCTTGAGCAGATCCTCGATATCCTTGATGAACCCTTTGCCGACCCGGCGATGGTACCGCTCTTCTACCTGATGCGGCAGATACGCCGCGAGGGGATCAAGGTGGTGCTGACGGGAGACGGAAGCGATGAGCTCTTTCTGGGCTACCGTACTTACAAAGAGTACCTCGATATCGAACAGCTCTCGGCTCTCAAACACAAAAACTGGCTCAAGGCCTACCTCAAATCACACTTCTCCATGCATAAAGAGTGGGAGTGGTACAAACGCATACTCGAAGAGAAAACCCTTTTCCGCTCCAGTGCCGAGCTCTTTACGGACCTGCAGCAGAACAGGCTGCTGAAAATGAACATCAAAGACAACCGCTCCCTCGATATCATCGCCTCATACCGTCAAGAGTTTGAAGCGAGCCAACGCAGCGCACCGGTGGATTGGTACAGCTTTCTGGACGTCAAGATACAACTGGGTGAGGTTTTTCTGCGCAAGCTTGACCGCATCAGCATGGCGCACAGCATCGAAGCGCGCACGCCGTTTTTGGACAAGGAGCTGGTCAAGTCCGTCTTTGCCATTGCACCTGAACTCCGGGAAGAGCAGCTGCCCAAAGGGTGGATCAAAAATATCGCCGCGGCCTACCTCCCTGAAACGATCATCCACCGGAAGAAAAAAGGCTTCAACTACCCCTATCTGGAGTGGCTTCAGGAGAGCGATCAGCTTGAGGTCATTACCAAGGTACAGAAAAGGCATAAACTTTTCAACGACAAACAGCTGGAGTGGCTTCTCTCCGAGGGGGAACAGGGAAGATTTCAGCATCAGATCTTCTCCCTCTACATCCTCTGCAGATGGATAGAGAGAAAACTAGGCTGATTGACTCGCTGTGATGATTTTGGATAAAATGCACAAAAACCGAAGCAGGCAATGAAGTTCAAAAAATTCTTTATCGCACCCATCAAGGGCTACCAGTACATCTCCCGCATGCTGCCTGCCAATTGCCGCTATTATCCCACCTGTTCGGAGTATGCCAAATGGCAGTTTGAGTTCAATGCACCCCACAAAGCGCTGGCGGCTTCTTCCCTGCGGATACTGCGCTGCAACCAGCTTTTCAAAGGGGGTATCGACTATCCTCTGGTAGATTACTTCCCTCCCGGACCTCTCAATTTACTCGATTTTAATCATTTTTGTGGCAAAATAGTTATAGTTTACTGGCTTGTACCCAAAGCCGGGAGATCCCAATATTATGTACTAAAGGACTTTGATGCCACAACAATTGAGCCTCCACACACCGCTTGATATGCACCTTCACCTCAGAGACGGAGAGATGCTGCACAATATCGCCAAAGCCAGCGCCCATACCTTCTCCGGAGCGGTCGTGATGCCCAACCTTGTACCCCCGGTGACCAGCAGAGAAGCGCTCATTGCCTACAAGGCGCGTATCATGGAAGCGATCGGGGATGAACGCTTTGAGCCCTATATGACGCTCTTTTTCAAACCTGAATATAACAAGGCATTTCTGGAGTCGGTCCGTGAGGAGATCACGGCGATCAAACTCTATCCTGCCGGGATCACCACCAACAGCGAGGGAGGAGTAAGCGGCTTTGATGTAGAGAAGCTTCGCCCTGCACTCACTGCCATGAGCGATCTGGGCATCCCTTTGTGTATCCATGGAGAGACCAACGGCTTTGTAATGGACAGAGAGGCAGAATTTGTTGCTATCTACGAGAAGCTCGCAACCGCTTTTCCCGACCTGAAGATCATTATGGAACATATCACGACCAAAGAGAGCGTGGAGGCACTGGAGAGACATCCGAACCTCTATGCAACGATCACGCTGCACCACCTCCTTATCACGCTGGATGATGTCGCCGGCGGGATGCTGCAGCCACATCTTTTCTGCAAGCCGATCGCAAAACGTCCGCATGACAGGGAAGCGCTGCTTGCAGTGGCACTCAAAGCGCATCCGAAGGTGATGTTCGGTTCCGACTCTGCACCGCATCCGAAAGAAGCCAAAGAGGCATGCGGATGTGCAGCGGGAGTATTCACCGCACCGATCGCACTGCAGGTACTTGCCGAACTCTTTGAGAAGCATGATGCGCTGGAGAGGCTGCAGGATTTCATCAGCGGGAATGCACTTCGTATCTATGGCGTTACACCGCCTGCCAAAGAGGTAGTACTGGAAAAAACACCGTTTGTCGTCCCCAATGACTACAACGGCGTTGTACCGATGTATGCGGGAGAAGAGATCGCCTACTCGGTCAAAGAGGTAAACCTTGGAGAGTAAACTCAAAAAACTTGTAAAGGGCCACAGCGCTTTTCAGAAGGTCAAGTTCAAAAAGAACGAAGAGCGTTTCAGGCGTCTGGTCGAAGAGGGGCAGAACCCCAAAGCGCTCTTTATAGGCTGCAGCGACTCGCGGGTGATGCCCGATATGATCACCGGCGCCAAACCGGGCGATCTTTTCATCATACGCAATATCGGCAACTTTGTGGCACCCTACAAGCCTGATGAGGATTACCACTCTACCGCCTCGGCGATCGAATATGCCGTCAGCATTCTGGAAGTTTCGGATATCATCGTCTGCGGGCACTCCCACTGCGGCGCGATAGAGGCGCTCTACAAGGAGCTTCCCCAGACAGCCGAAAACCTGCATACGGTCAAATGGCTGGATCTCGGAAGGGAGGCAAAGAGAGTCGCTTCGCTTGCTTACAAAGACAAAGACCGCGCAGAGATGCTGCGCTACACCGAAAAGATATCGGTCGTATACCAGCTGGAAAACCTACTGACCTATCCGGGAGTACAGCGACGTGTGGATGAAGGGAGCCTCTTTTTGCATGGATGGCATTATGACCTTGAAAGCGGGGTCATCGAACATTATGACGATGAAAAATTTGCATTTATCCCATTATGCCAGTAACGCTCTGTCATTGAAAAAAAATAGGATAGAATATTATATTATTTCCATAAGGAGAACGTTGTGTTGGCAAATGACATTACAGAACTGATCGGTAACACACCGTTGGTCAAAATCAATTCCCTCTCCGAAGAGACAGGGGCAACGATACTGGGCAAATGCGAGTTTATGAACCCCACCTCATCCGTCAAGGACAGAATCGCTTTCAATATGATCAACGAAGCGATGAAGGCCGGCAGGATCAACCAGAAGACCACGATCATAGAACCCACTTCGGGCAATACAGGCATCGGGCTTGCGGCGATCTGTGCGGCAAAAGGACTCAAGCTGATTTTGACGATGCCTGAGTCAATGAGTGTGGAGAGACGAAAACTGCTTACGCACCTGGGTGCCAATCTTGTACTTACCCCCGCCGTCAAAGGGATGGGCGGAGCCATAGAGAAGGCTGCCCTACTTGAAAAAGAGTTGGAAAATGCCATCGTATTGCAGCAGTTTGACAATCCTGACAACCCGGAGATACACAGAAGAACGACTGCCCTGGAGATATTGAAAGATACGGATAACCGATTGGATATCTTTGTCGCCGCTGTGGGAACAGGAGGAACGCTGACAGGTACCTCAGAGGTACTCAAAGCACATCTGCCCGATACCTATTGTGTAGCGGTAGAACCCCAATCCTCTTCCGTACTGTACGGCAAATCTCCCGGACCGCACAAAATCCAGGGGATCGGTGCGGGATTTATCCCCGGTGTACTTAATACAGAGATTTACAATGAAGTGATACCGGTAGCAGATGATGATGCATTTGCCATGTCAAGACGCGTAGCCAAGGAGGAGGGTCTGCTGGTAGGGATCTCGGCGGGTGCCAACCTCTATGCCGCTGCACAGTTGGCAAAGAGACCTGAGAACAAGGGAAAAACCATCGTTACTATACTCTGCGATACCGCTGAACGCTATTTATCCACCGAACTCTTTGAATAGTCCATGCCATGCAATCAACCGACCTTCTTTTGGAAACCATCAGATGCGAAGGCGGGACACTGCATCATCTGGCCTACCACCAAGAAAGAGTGGACAGAAGCAGAAAGGAGCTCTTTGGCCTGACCGATACCCTGGACCTTGCTTCCCTGCCCAAGCCCCCCGATGAAAAACTCTACCGCTGCAGGGTACGCTACGCAAAAAAGATAGAGTCGGTCGAATACATTCCCTATACCCCGAAAGAGATCAGAACCCTGAAAGTTGTTCCTGCAGAGATCGACTATCGCTGCAAATTTGCTGACAGAAGCCAGCTGGAGAGGCTCCTGAGGGAGAACCCGGATGCAGATGATATCATTATTGAGAAAGCGGGGCTGATCACTGATACGACGATAGCAAACATCGCTTTCTTTGACGGAAGGCAATGGATCACGCCAAAAAAACCTTTACTGGAAGGTACCATGCGAGCTTATCTTATAGACCAAAAGTTCCTTAGGGAAGAAAATATTCCAAGCGATTTGCTGGACCGGTTTGAAAAAGTAGCTTTAATGAATGCTATGTTAGGATTTACGATTCTAAATAACATCAAGATTTTGAAATCATAAGGCAGCCCATGACGATCAACCTTTTTCAAACACCCGAATTCGGAACTATTATGGAAACGCATCTAAGCAAAACCCTTGCCTATCTTTTTGAAAAAGATCAGGAGTTTGCCATCGTCTGCGAGATCAGACATGTCACCTTCTTCCCCGAACTTCCTTTAGATATCTCTGAAACACTCAAAGATACGGTACTGTTTGTTTTAAGCGGCTATACCTTCCAGAGTGCAAAGATCGAACAGGGGATCTTCTCTTTTGAAGCAGGATTCGGAAGTGAAAATTTCGGTTCTACCGTCTCCATGCCGATACTGGCGATCAAACAGCTTTTTGTAGAGGATACCCTTGCAGTGATCAATCATGCGGAAGTTGCTTCCAAAGTTCTCTCCAAGGAAACTTTAGCACAAAGTTCCATGGAAGCACTTCTTAACAATCCGAAAAATAAAAAATTTCTGAAAAAAAAGTAGGAAGACCTACACTGCGACTTAAGCGTCACAGTGTCCGGTAAGGATGTAGTTTACCACATTCTCTACATAGGCGTTATGCTTGTTCTCTTTGGAGTAAGCGATATAGAAGTTTCTTGTCATCGTGTAGCCGCGGAGTCTGGCTTCAAACAGCTCCCCCCTGTTCACCTCTTCTTCGATCGCATGCTTGGAGATGATTGAAACAACAGGCTTCTCTTCATTCTTCTCTGCTTTTTTGATCGACTGCAGCACCGCCGTAGTATTGCTCACTTCGCTGAGTACATTGAAACTTTTACAGGATACACCCAGTTCTTCGAATACATCGGTGACCACCTGTCTGGTATGCGAACCTTCATCGCGGCAGATCCACTGAAAATCATAGAGCTCTTCTGTTTTCAGTATTTTAGGGATCGGCACGTTACTGACTACCACCAGTTCATCTTCCAGCCACTCTCTGTAGATCAGATCACTGTCAAATATAGGAGATTCAATCAATCCCAGGTCAAGCTTTCTGTCTTTGAGCTTCTGCACAATATTTTTACTCAGGTCGATACTGAGTTTCACATCGTTGTTGATCGCTTTGCTCATCGTGTTGAGACACTGCCCTGGGATGATATAGGTACCGATCGTGAACGATGCCCCCAACCTGAAGGTGATCTCTTTGTTGATGATCTTCAGTACCTCGTTCTCAGAGGCATGGATCTCTTTTTCAAGACGCAAAGCGATCTTGTAGAGCTCATCTCCTGCCGCGGTAAGCTTGATCCCGTTTTTCTTACGCTCAATGATCTTCTCGCCCAGATATTTCTCTATAAACTTTATCTGCTGCGTTACTGCGGGCTGGGAAATACCAAGCTTTGCGGATGCCTTTGAAAAGCTTCTCTCTCTTGCAACAGTCAGAAACGTCTCAAGTTTAACAAAATCTTTTAACATTGATTTCCTTTTTTTATCTATATAGTAAGTGACTATCACCGGTACTATATAAACATTTGATTCTGAAAAATATTATAACAAATTATACTTAACAGTACATAAGTTGAGCTTATTGGTATATACATTATTATTTTTTTATTTTTTCCCATGCATAAAGAGCTCTAGTCATCCTTAATCATTTTAAGGGTATAATTGATAGATATCAGGAGTGAAACAAGAGACTATATGGAAACAATTATCAATCAGCTCAATCCCTCACAGCGTGAAGCTGTAGAGCATATCGACGGCGCATTGCTTATTCTCGCAGGTGCTGGTTCCGGGAAAACAAAGACCCTTACAACACGGCTCGCTTACCTTATTGGGGAAGTGGGCATCGACCCTGCCAGCACACTCACCCTGACCTTTACCAACAAAGCAGCCTCGGAGATGAGGGAGCGTGCACTTAAGCTCATGCCCCGAGAGTCCACCTATCCTCCTTTGCTCTGCACTTTTCATAAATTCGGCTTGCTCTTTTTGAAATTCCATATCGAAAAGCTCGGACGCAGCAATAACTTTGTGATCATCGACAGCGATGACAAAAAGCGTCTTATCCGCAGCATCGCCAAAGAGCTGAAGATCGATCTCAACATCTCCTTTATCGCTTCAGAGATCTCAAAATACAAAAACTCTCTGCTCCCTCCCGAAGTGGTCAAAAAGAATGCAGAACTCTCCGACTACAAAAAAGTCGCTGAGATCTACGAAAAATACCAGGAGAATATCGAAGAGAACAACCTCGTTGATTTCGACGATCTCCTGATGTTGACCTACAGGATACTCGATGAAGACTCTGAACTTAGAAAAGAGACAAGCGAACGCTACCGTTATATCATGGTCGATGAGTACCAGGATACCAATGAGCTCCAGTTCAAGCTGCTCGAACATCTCTGCAGCGAGCACGGCAACCTTTGTGTCGTCGGGGACGATGACCAGAGTATCTACGGCTGGAGGGGTGCCAACATACGGAATATCCTGGAGTTTTCAGATAATTTCGAAGGGACAAAAGTCGTCAAACTCGAAACAAACTATCGTTCTACAGAACCCATTCTGGAAGCGGCAAATACGCTCATAGAGCACAACTCCAGACGTTTGGGCAAAAAACTGGTCAGCCATAAAGGTAAAGGTGAATCGGTAAAACTTCTGCACTCGCTCGATGAGTCTATGGAAGCAAAATCCATTGCCCATGAGATACAGGCGCTTTTAGACAGAGGAGTGGACCCCGAAGAGATCGCCGTACTTTACCGTATCAATGCACTTTCAAGATCACTGGAGGAGGGTTTTACCAAAGAGGGGATCAGTTTCAAACTGATCGGAGGAATGCGTTTCTACGAACGTGCCGAGATCAAAGATATCATCTCCTATTTCAGGGTCATCTCCAACCCTTTTGATGATTTCTCCCTGCTGCGCATTATCAACAAGCCCAAACGGGGTATCGGCAAAGCCTCTATCGAGAAGCTGCAAAAAGCCGCGTATGATGCACATCTTTCACTCTTTGCCTATATTCAAAAGATGGTCTCAGGAGAACTTCCGGCCGCCGTCAGCAAAAAAGTTGCGACAGCCCTGGAAAAACTGGTAGAGGATATCAGCTTTTTACATGAAGAAATCTCAGGTACGCTTGAAAACTTCATCACCCTCTTTGAAGAGCGTATCAGACTCAAAGAACACTACGCCGCAATGGTGGATGGATTTGAACGCATCATGAACATCGATGAGTTTTATGGGTATTTCAGAGATGCCGTCACCAAAAACCCGGAACTCCATCTCGATGAGTTTCTCAATGATATCTCCCTGCAGAGCGATCAGGACCAGATCGAAGAGAATGCCATCACGATCATGAGTATCCATGCCGCCAAAGGGCTGGAGTTTGAACATGTCTTTGTCATCGGCATGGAAGAGGAGTTCTTCCCGCTGCTGGGCGAAGGGTGCAATATGGAAGAGGAGCGCCGGCTTGGATATGTAGCGATCACTAGGGCCAAGTCCGACCTCACGCTGTGTTATGTCGACAGCCGATTCTATAAGGGACGCCGCAAAATGATAGACAAAAGCCGTTTTCTGGGCGAAGCCGGCCTGATACAGGATGCCTCGCTCAAGATCACAAAAAGCTCGGCGTTCAAAAAAGGCGATCTGGTCAAACATAAGATCTTCGGTATCGGGCGCGTACAGGCAGCCAACAAGTCCGGCAAAGAGTACAAACTCCTGATCAATTTCGGCGGAAACAAAAAAGAGATACTCAGCTCTTTTGTACAGCCGGTCTAATCGTAGGTCGGGGTGTCCTCACCCCGACAATAGTTATATTAAGAAAGCTGTCGGGGTAGGGATACCCCGACCTACGAAGGAATAATGTGACATCTATTCAATACGTCATCACCAAAGTTTTGCATAGCAAAACATACCGATACTATTCACTATTTACTATTCACTATTCACTTGATCCCAGTAAGGGATCACGATGAACCGTCTTTTTGTTGTCAACAAACCCATCTTCCGCAGCTCCAACAGCTACATGGGATACGTAAAACGCAAATACGGTACCAAGAAAGTAGGCTTTTCGGGCACACTTGATCCTTTTGCCACAGGATGCCTGATCGTCGCTACGGGTGTCTATACCAAACTCTTTCAATACCTCGATAAAACCCCCAAGAGCTATCGTGCCACGCTCTGGCTCGGGGCGAACTCTCCGAGTCTTGATATCGAAAATGTCGATTCTATCAAAGAGGTCTCCCCCTTCAGTGAAGAAGAGATCCTGGCTGTGCTGCATTCGCTGGAGGGCGAGCTGACCTACTACCCTCCCAAGTTCTCCGCCAAAAAGATCGGGGGAAAACGTGCCTATGAACTCGCACGCGAAGGGAAAGAGGTGGCGCTTAAAACGATCACCTCTACCATCTATAAGATCAAATTGATACACTATACCCACCCCTTCGTACATTTTGAAGCAACCGTCAGCGAAGGTACCTACATACGAAGCCTCGGGGCCATCATCGCAGACAGACTGGGAGTGGATGCCACACTCTCCTCTCTGCACCGTATCCATGAAGGGGCATTCAGATATGAAGAGGAGAAAGCGGTCAACCCATTCACACACCTCGCTATCCCTGCCAATCTCTACACCGGGGATGAAGACTACCTGGAGCTTGGGAAAAAACTCTCAGTGGAATATTTTGAGAACCAGAAGGATGGCACCTATCTGATAGAGACCTCCAACTTTTTTGCCATTATAGAGATCCATCAGGGTCAGGTCAGCTACAGGCTGAACCGGATACCGAAGTTTGAGGAGCATTGATCTTTTTCTTTCTTGAACATTAAAAATAAAAAGGTAAAATTCTTACAAATCTATAGCATTTGAAAAAGGGGAATTCATGCGAAAAAGTATCTATGGAGTATTAACTCTTCATACCTTGTTTCTACTTGGATGCGGAGGTGGCAGTACAGGCAATCCTACTACAGTGGATATTGCCGGGTTGATCGAAAATAAAGATTTCTACAGGGTCGTTGCGGAAGAAGGCCGATACTACAGAGAAAACTTTGATGGCAATGGGACCATCAAAGATATCTATTACCTCTCGGATGACTCTCCTGATGGCAATACAACAGTTACTTATTCGATAGAGAACCGTTATCTCTATATCACCGAAAGTGATAAGTCCCTCAGGTGTTCGGTCCAGGATAACAATACTTCCGTTATATTTAAATGCGCGCGAACCGATAGGAGTGCCAGTGCCGTCCTGTCAACCTCTAGATGGCTTACGCTTGAAGATGCAAAAGCAAATCCTGAATGAATAAAAGGTAATCCATGTACACTATCAACGCCCATGCCAAGGTCAATATCTTCCTGAAGATCACCGGACACAAAGAGGGATACCATACGCTGATTTCACGCTTTATGCGCGTGGAAGAGCTCTACGATACTGTTACTTTCGAACCCTACCTCTGCGAAACGTTTACGATAGAGGGGTGCGAAGGTGTGCCTTTGGAGTCCAATACGATCTACAAAGCCTACACAACCCTCATCAAGCATACAAACAATCCCGATATAGAAACATTTTTTAAAGCCTATAAAGTCATCGTCACCAAACGTATCCCGACCCAAGCAGGCCTGGGCGGAGGAAGTTCGGACGCGGCGGCATTTATGCGTCTGTGCAACGAGGTGTGCGGCCTTAAGCTGGAGAGAGAGACACTCTCCATGCTTGGCAGCAAGATAGGCGCCGACCTCCCCTTCTTTATCCACAACTACCCTTCTGCCAATGTCAGCGGTTTTGGGGAGATCGTGGAGCCTTTTGAAGAGGAGACGCTGCAGCTGGAGCTTTTCACTCCCGATATAGGATGCGATACCGCCAAGGTCTATCAAACCTTCAAAAAACATCTGCTCAGAGACATCACCCCGGAGCGTTTTGCAGGGTGGGAGAAGATGGATTCAAGAACGCTCCTTGAGACAATCGCCGATCCGGTGATGCTCAATGACCTTTACGCTGCCGCGTTGATCGCCTATCCGGAGCTGGGAGAGATTCCGCAGGCAAAAGAGGGGTGGTTCTTCTCCGGCAGCGGGAGTACTTTCTTCAGGCTCAAATAATCGCTTTCCGCTCTGCAGGATAAAACAATTTCTCTTTTGTTTAGTCCAGATGGATCCTTCTTTCCGAGAAGACATACTCTTTCAGGAAGAACGGATCCGTCACACCGATGGTTTGAGCCATTTTTTCACTGATCAGCCGGTAAGAGAAGGTATATTTTGCATAATTCGCTCCCTGAGGCACATCAAACACATAATCCTGGGCAGTGTTTCCCGCCAATCTCGTATCCTCCACCTTGGATGTTGCCAGGTGAGGGATCGTCTCCTTCCCTTTCCCATCCAGCCATTTTGCCGCGAGAACCTTCCTCTCCTCGCCCACTTTTTGATCTGCTTTGTCAAAATAGGCTACATTCAGGATAATCTCCCTCAGCCCGTACCCGGTAGGGATCGCATGGGGTGTTTTGTTTTTGAGCGTAAGGATAAAACTTTTTCCTCTTACAGCCGTTTTGATATCGATGTGATCAATCATGATATTGCTGTTGTCCACACTTGCAAAGCGGTGCTCCCTAACTATCCTCGGTTTGGGGATTCCTCCGTTCTTGCTGTAGTTGGAGGCAAACCCTTCAAACTTCCCGCTCATATGACACTCCCTGCACCCTTCGGCAGAACCCGATGCATCATACTCTTTTCCTGTGGCATAGACTTCTACACCCTGTTTGTTTGACATACTGTAGTGGCAGACAAAACAGAGTTTAGGATCATCTGATGCAAAATGTTCCCTCTGTGCTGTTTTATGATACGGCGAATCGGCATCATCAAACGGACCGAACATTGTTCCCTGCTCTCCAAACTTCACGCTGTTCATTCCCTGAGAACCTTTCGATTTATCCAGATGGATCTCATCGATATTGTGGCATACCACACAATTGATACCGTTTTTCATGTTCTCCGTATTGAGTACTTTCTGCATCTCCTGCTTGTTCTCTTCGATTCCCATCAACAGCAGGTACTTATCTTTATCTTCCACTGTTTTCTTTGTAATTCTCGGATTATGGCATTTGGCACACTCAACCTTCACCTCATCAAGGATCAGTGTTGGGTTTTTACGGACCATATACTCCAGGGATTTTTTGAAAAGATCATTTTTTGAAAAGTGCGAGTTTGCGTGCCTTGAGCTTTCCCATCTCTCGGAGATATCCATATGGCAGGCATTACAGTTCTCATTGGTTTCCCATTTTTTATTGATCTCTTCAGCCTGCGACACCATGACAGCGGCCAACATAGAGAGTACCCATACCCAAAACATTTTCATCCTTCTTCCTTCCTTCACATGATGCAATTTAAACCGGCAAAGCAAAAAGAGCTTCAATGCCTCTTAGCAAGCAAACTCCTTATTCTGTCCCGCACATTGCATTTGGCGCCAAATCATAAATATTATATTCGATTATAGCATGGTGAGATTAATTCACAGTTGATTACTTCGCGATAGAGCAGACGCTCATTATGATATAATATCATCAAAAATATTTTGATAAAAGGAACGTTTTGGCTATCAATATCGTCGCACAAAACAAAAAAGCCAAACATGATTATGAGATTCTTGAAAAGTTCGAGGCCGGGATAGTCCTTAGCGGGGCAGAGGTGAAAGCATTGCGGGCAAAACGTGCCAACCTGCAGGACGCCTATTGCCGCTTCATCAAAGGTGAGCTCTTTTTGATGAATGCGCATATCGCCCACCTTGAGACTGCCAACAAACACTTCACCCCGGATACCAGGGCACCAAGAAAACTTCTGCTGCACAAAAAAGAGCTTGAAAAGCTCTATGTGAAAGTCCACAAAGAGGGTCTGACAATCGTCCCGTTGATGATCTACTTCAATGAGCGTAACCTTGCGAAGACAAGTATCGCCATCGCCAGAGGAAAAAAACTGCATGACAAACGTGCCGATCTGAAAGAAAAAACCCTTCAGAGAGAAGCAAGCCAAGCGATAAAAAACCGTTCCTACTGAGCCTTTTTCGAACGTTTTTCTTGAAGTTTTGCATACGCAGAGAGATCTCTTTTCATCATTTTGATCTGTGCAGCATCTCTTTGATCGCTTTATAAAACTGTTTTATCTTTGCAACAAAAGGGCTCTCTTTGGAAAAGTATTTCATCTTATAAGCTTTGAACCACGTTTTCAGTCCTTGTTTGAGCTGATGAAGTCGGTGGATGATCTGGATATAGATTTCACATGACTGAAGCCAATCAATCGCATCCATGATCTTCCCATAGCCCCACTTGAACCAGCCAAACTGCATGAGTTTATCTTCGGTCACCCTAAAGAGCCAGAAGGTAAATGCCGCCACGGGTATCTTCGCAAGATAGAGCACCAACCCCAAAACAACCTGCCCGCTGACAAAAAGTATACCTGCATAGATACCGAATGCCTCTACTATCACTACCAATACTACAAAGATACAAAGTATCAAAGAAGGGTTGGCACTATGGACCCTCACCTCGATACGCTGCAGTATTTTGAGTCCATGTACATAGGTATAGATCGGCTTGGCGATACCTTCCCATATCAACTCTTCAAAGAGAATATATATCATCACAACAACAAGCTGCAACAGTGTCATGATTTTATCTTTGATGGCAATGAACATGAAAAAGCGTCCCCGGTAGCTCAGTATTAGATAATTATAGCAGAGTACAAATGAATTTACCTACGTGTGTACAAGAGAGTATTACCTCTCTTGTACTTTCACAAACTTCAAATACAAGATGGGAAGTACGATCAGTGTGAGCACTGTAGAACTTATCAAACCATTGATCACTACGATAGCTAGCGGACGCTGGATCTCAGAGCCGGGCCCTGTCGCAAAGAGCAGTGGGATAAGGCCGAAGGCAGCGATAGAGGCGGTCATCAGAACAGGCCGCAGACGCTTGACCGAGCCCTCAATGACCGTATCGATCAATGAGTAGCCATTGTTAAGGAGATAGTTAAAATAGTTCATTAGGACTACACCATTGAGCACAGCGATCCCAAGCAAGGCAATAAAACCTACAGAAGCAGGAACAGAGAGATACTCTCCGCTAAAGTATAACCCGGCGAACCCACCGATGAGTGCCAAAGGAACATTCACCAGTACGATCGTAGCCTGAAGCAGGGAACCAAAGGATACAAACAGCAGTATAAAAATAAGGAAAAGCGCGATAGGGACAATAATAGCCAATCTGCTTGCAGCTCTTTGCTGATTCTCAAACTCTCCACCGTAACTGAGATAATACCCGGCCGGAAGTTTCACCTCTTGGGCAACCCTCTTTTTAACCTCTTCAACAAAGCTTACCAGGTCACGTCCTTCAACATTGGACTGTACCACTGTTTTACGGTAACCATTTTCATGCTCTATCTGTACAGGGCCTGCTGTGGATTCAAAATGTACGATCTGACTCAATGGTATCGCAGTGCCGTCTTCAAGCGGATAATAGAGACGTTGTATTTTTTCCAGTGAATTCTGCAGTGACTCCTCACCCTTCACCATCAATGCGATACGACGCATACCTTCCTGGATGATTCCCACTGACTCTCCTGTCACCATCACTTGCAGAAAGGCATTCAACTCCTTCTGTGTGATACCGTGATACCCCATCACTTTTTGGTTAAAACTCAGTTCGAAGAACTCCACACCTTCATTCGCTTTTTTATAGACATCTCTGCTTCCCGGAGTGTTCTCAAGAATTTTTTTGACCTCTACGGCGATCTTTTCAAGTTCACTGTTGTCACTACCGAAGATATCTATGGCAAGATCGCCTCTTACCCCCGTCAGCATTTCCGAAACACGCATCTCGATAGGTTGTGTAAAGCTATACTCAATCCCGACAAATTCATCAAGTACTTTCCGTATCTCTTCGATCACAAAAGCCTTGGACGGCTCTCTCCACTCCTCTTTCGGTTTGAGTACCAGGAAGGTATCCGTATCATTCAAACTCATCGGATCAAGCCCTAACTCATCACTTCCCGTTCTGGCAATGATATTTTCTATTTCGGGAACTGTAGCCAGCAGTCTCTTTTGTACTTTCAAGTTCAACCTTCTGCTCTCTTCGAGAGAGATGGAAGGCAGCATCTCCACCCCGATAATAATACTCCCCTCATCCATTGTTGGCATAAACGTCTTACCTGTTTTGGATGCCAGGTAGAGTGAAGTGATAAAGACAATAAGCACCGAGATCATGACGATCTTGGCATGTTCGATAGCAAATACCAGGCTCACACGATATTTTTTCAACAAGAACTTTACCAGAAAAGATTCTTTATCCGGACGTATTTTAAGTATAAATGAGCTGAGTACAGGAATAATGGTCAACGCCAGTATCAGAGAACTGAATAGCGCAAAGATAATACTCAGTGCAACCGGTTTAAACAGTTTGCCTTCCAGCCCTTCAAGCGTAAGCAATGGCATAAAAACAATGATGATGATCAATACACCGGTGATAATAGAGGGCGCCATCTCTACTGCGGCGTGATAGATGATATGTATCTTTTTTTCTTGTTTGTTTTTTATATTCCCAAGTTCTGCAGTGATATGTTCTACCATGACAACCGCAGAGTCTACCAGGATACCTATTGCGATTGCCAACCCGCCCAGACTCATTAAATTCGCGGTCAATCCAAAATACTGCATGGCCATAAAACTCATCATCAGTGCAAACGGGAGGATCAGCGCAACACTGATCGCTGATGCAAAATTACCCAACATTAAAAGCAGAATCACTACAATGAGGATCACGGCTTCAAAGAGTGCACTTTTAACCGTATTCGTAGCCAGGTTTACCAGCTCGGAACGATCATAAAATATATCTATCTTCACATCTTCAGACAACATAGGCTCTATCTGTTTCAGTTCAGCCTTCACTTGATCAAGCACTTGTGCGGTATTGGCACCTTTTAACCCGAGTACAAGCCCCTCTACGGCCTCACCTTCACCGTTTTTTGTTACAAACCCTGAACGTGTCAAGTAGCCGATACGTACATCTGCGACATCAGCCACAGTGATCACCTTGTCTCCCTGCCGTGCAAGCGGAAGCGTTTTGATCGATGCGATAGTAGTCAGTTTTCCTACGCTTCTTACAAAAACTGTCTCAACACCGGAGGAGACACGGCCTGCTCCGTCATTTTGATTGTTAGATCCAAGTGCTCCGGATAACTGTTGTAGCGTGATACCCAGGGCGCGCATCTTTGCAAGGTCCGGGACAACTTCATAGGTTTTTACTTTTCCTCCCAGGGCATTGACCTCTGCTACCCCGCTGATAGAACGTATTTTCGGTGCGATAATCCAATCCAATAACGTACGTTTCTCAGTCAGTGACAACTTCTCTGATTCGATGGTGAACATCAAAATATCACTTAATGGTGTCGAGATCGGTGCAAGTCCGCCCTCTATATTTGAAGGAAGCTCCTCTTTGATATCGGCCAAACGTTCACTCACCTGCTGTCTTGCCCAATAGATATCGGTACCGTCTTTAAAATCTATGGTGATATCGCATAAGCCATATTTAGAGAGTGAACGCATCATACTTTGATGTGGTATACCGACCATCTTCATCTCAATAGGAATGACGATACGCGACTCTATCTCTTCCGGAGTCATCCCGCTGGACTTAAGAATAATTTTTACCTGCGTCGGTGATATATCGGGGAAAGCATCGATCGGTAGCTCTTTGTATGCTTTCACTCCAAAGCCGAGTATAACGATCGCAAGCAGTGTAAAAAAAAGCCTTTGTGCCAGTGCAAAACCGATAACTTTATTCATTTTCATCACCGATAAGATTTTTAAGGATAGCCACCGATGATACTGCTACAGGATGATGATACTTTTTATCATCCGGGATATAGTAGGCATATTCATCTTCAGCACTTATCTCTACAGGAACAGGCGTATAACCTTTATCATTTTTCACAAAAAGTATTTTTTTTGTACCAAGATTAATCACTGCATTTTTAGGGATTTTAAGCATAGGTTCTTTGATAGAAATCACTGTACCGGCCCTGAGACCTGATTGCAATGTTGCATCCTCCGGTACCTCAAAGCGAACAAGCAGGGTCTGGCTCTCGGGCTCTATCACTGAAGCACGTTCCACTACTTTTGCAGCAAAGGTTTTCCCTGTGATCGTAATTTGTACCGACTGCTCTTTTTGTAAAAGATTGGCATAACGTGCTTCTATTTTGCTTTCAATCCATTGTCTGCCTTCCTGATAAATAACAAACAGTGTTTCAGCAGATGAAAGATTTTTACCCGGTGTAGCGTTATGGATCGTCACGGTACCGTTATAGGGGCTAACGATATCAAGCGTTTGGGAAATCTTTAACGTTTGAAACAGTTTCTCAAGTGTCTCATCATTCGCCCCGTAACCCTCCAGCAATGCCCTTGAAGCATCACGTTTGATTCGCAGAACTTCGAGTGCAGCTTCAGCAGAAATACACTCCTTTTTAGGAATGATCCCTTCCTGGCATAGCAATCGCTTTCGCTCAGTTATCGTCATCTGCTCCTTTAAGTCGATCACCGCTTTTATCGCTTGTTGCTGTGCATCTATCCATGCGCTTCCTGTCACTCTGGCTAAAAGCTCACCTTTTTTTACCTGCTGATATTTGGCGATATAGAGTTGCTGCACCATGGCGTTAAAAGGCAGAGAGATGCTCTGTATCAGCGAGGGGGGCGGTGTTACCTCCCCGATAAATTCTCCAAGGGGAAATAGAGGAGAACTTTCCGGTATCTGGGTTTGAATATCCCAATTTTTCTCCTCAGCCGGAGTTAATGTGATCACCTCTGCATGGAGATGTACGATTAAAAAAATGATGAATGCCACTATAAATTTCATTATTTATCCTTTTTTTCTATATGTGTGTAGAGCTGAAAAAGCATATGGTAATAGCTTTTTTGGTTGGCATAATACTCCTGTTGAAGCTGACGGTATCTCTGTTGTGTCAGCAGATAGTCTATCACACTGCTCTCTCCTGCGTTGTAACTCTTATCTATCAGCGGAAGAAGATGATTTTGATAGTTTTTCAGAGTCAAACGCAGTGACTCGATCAACATTACTTTGTTTTTTAATTCAGACTGTAGCGTAGATAGATCATTTTGTTTTTGTATCATCGTATGTTCATACCTGTGTTGCAGTGCACTGCTCTGATGCAGTGCTTCAAGACGCTTCTGCTCTGAGCGCTGACTGGTAAAACCCAAAGGGATGGAAACCCCTAAACTGTATCTGTCCATATCCATCTCTTTATCGTACTGCATTGAGAGCTCAACGGATTCAAGTGACGTGGCGTATCTCTGCACTTTTTTTTGCAAACTCTCCATACGTTTCCGGTAGGCATCCTTCGTATAGACAAAATGATTCCCCCTTGGCAGAGCCTCAGCGTTTATAGGATAGATATCTGCACAAAGCATCGTTTGGTTGTGCTCCAGATGACTAAACCTGAGAAGATTTTCCCTGGAAATATGTTGCTTCCTCTGAACTTCTTTGAGCTGTGCATAGAGTTGCTCTTTTTCAACCTCCAAGCGGATAAGCTCCACCTTGGAAATCTCCTGATATGTGTATGCCTTCTGCTTTTTTTGATAGAGTTTCAAAAAGCTTTCATAGGATCTCCTGACACTTTGGTAGATATTTTTATCGATACAATGCTGATGATAAAGGTTTTTCAATCCATTATTAAAATCAAGTACTGTTTTCTCTTCTTCAGAGTAAATCGCCTGATTGATCAAATGGTTGATATCCGCTTCCTGTTTACGTATATCACCCAGCATGACATTTTGAGATATGCCAATAGAATACTCTTTCGCATTCTTTCCGATCATAGGGTCAGCTTGGGAGATGGTGCCGTAGAGCTCCAGGGGTTGTGACGCATTTTCTGCTTTATGCAGAGCTTCTCTCGATAACTTCTCTTGAGAAATCGCTTGTCTCAATGAGCTATTCTGATTCGCTGAATCCAAAATCATCTCCAGTGATATGCTTGAAGCAGAGAGACTTTGCAGAGACAACAGAACAAATAAAATAGTTTTACCCATTTATTTTCTCCTCACAAACAACGACTCATCAAGTGTATTGATATATAATTGACGTAATTTCATAAATCTATCCTTTTACATTTAAGCCGTAAATAAACGTTTTACGGAATTGATATTGGTTTAAAAATTAAATAACGGGGTAATAAAGAAAAAAGGATTAGGCTATAGGAGGTTTGACTTGTTTATCTTCCAATAAAATAGTCTGTACCGTTCTGTCAAAACGTATGGGTTCAGTTTTAAAAGCGGATGGGGAGATCAGGTGAACAGGAGAGAGAATTGCAGTGAAGTGGAAAAGATAGTGAAACTCACCTATATTACCACATTCACTATCTTCTGCCTGTTCCATCACATATTTGGAAATAGTCTCACAGACAGACTGTTCATTGATCGCAATAAAAGCATCATGTGCGATATTGAATGACAATGACAGGATCAAAAGTAATTCAATGACTTTCGCTTGCATCTCTACTCCTAAAATATAATCAAAATATAGCATATAAGAGTTAATTTATCCTTTTAATTTAAAAATTTAATAAAAATTAAACAATCATGTGCAGGGGATAGTTCTTTTGATTTGTTGCAGATTTTGATGTTTGGGTAAGTATATATAACAGAAGTTTTGTTTTAGTTTAGATTTTGAGGTTATAGAGAAGGAGTCACGTCCAGTAAATGACTGAACCACTCCTTCAAAGATGAAGTAAAATAAACCGAAAGGATTATTTTCTTCTGAGTTCTTTGATACGTGCAGCTTTACCTTTAAGTGCTCTTTGGTAGTAAAGCTTCGCTCTTCTCACTCTACCTCTTCTTCTCACTTCGATGTTCTCGATTGTGCTTGAATAGAGTGGGAAGATTCTTTCAACACCTACAGAGTTTGCTCCCATTTTTCTTACAGTAAACGTCCTACCGGTACCTTCACCTCTGATTGAGATACAAAGACCCTCATAGTCCTGAATTCTTTCCTTCTCACCCTCTTTAATTCTTACAGATACTTTTACTGTATCACCTGCTCTGAAATCAGGGATGTTTTTACCTTCTAGTTGCGCCTGTTCGAAGCTCTCGATGTATTTATTTCTCATGTTTTATACCTTTTTTGTATAAGTCCGGACGGAAAAACTTTGTTTTACACAAAGCCAAGTCTCGTTTAAAGTCCGTGATTTTACTATGATTACCCTTTAAAAACTCTGAAACCACTTCACGTCCACGATAATTTATCGGTTTTGTAAATGAAGGTGCTTCCAAAAACGCTCCTTCATAACTCTCTATGCTCAATGAGTCAATATTACCCAACACCTCTTCAATATTCCTGCTGATTGCATCGCACATGACCAGACTTGGCAACTCACCACCGGTCAGGATAAAATCCCCGATCGAGAATACCTCATCCGCATACGCCTCAATCACCCGTTCATCAATCCCTTCATACCTGCCTGAAACGAAAACAATATGCTCTTTCCTTGCCAACCGTTTCGCATCATTCTGCCTGAACGGTTTTGCCACCGGGGTCACAAAAACAATATGCGCATTAGAGGATTCATTTTTGATCTGCTCCAAGGTATCCATCAGCGGTTGGGGGGTCATCAGCATCCCTGCACCGCCCCCGACCATCGGTGCGTCCACTCTCCGGTGTTTATCTGTAGTAAAATCTCTCGGATTGAAAAAATCAACCGATATCCTCTTCTCCTCAATGGCCCGCTTCAAGATACTCTCACTGAAATAACCCTTGATAAGATCTGGGAAAAGTGTTACAAAAGAGAAGTGCATCTTTTTAGCTTGCCTCTAAAATATCTTTGGCATCCTGAGTGAAAATGGTTTTCTTATCAGTATCCGCATTGAGAATATATCTAGGGATATAGGGCAGAAGGAAGTTTTTGGCAAACCCTTCTTTCAGCAGCGCTGCATCCGTTTTGATTGCCAGGTAATCCACATCCAGCATACGCTGGATATCCTCTACTTCGCCCAGAAGCTCGTCACCCTGCATGACCTTGCAGCCGATAATATCAAACCAGAAATGTTCGCCTTCGCCCAAAGCACAATTCGCTTTGGTTTCTGCTTCAGTCGCATAGATCTTTGCATTGGTGAGTCTCTTCGCTGCATCCAGGCTCTCATACCCCTGAAAACGAACGGTCCCTTTGTTGGGGTTGATATCCGACAGTGTCAGCTCTCCTCGGTCGCTGTGATAGGTCTGGCCTACCTTGAACTGTTCCGGGAAATCAGTATGCAGATGAATCTTGAGATCACCCCAAAGCCCTACTGTGCGCCCGACTTGAGCGATAAAAAATTTTTCCATTATGCGATTGGTTTTACATTGAGCCGGTAGTTCTTACCGTACTTTGCTTTACAGCCGGAGATGACTGTTTTGATCGAGTTGATCATGCGCCCCTGCCTACCGATAAGTTTGCCGACATCCTCACTATTGGCAAAGATAGTGATCTCATCCAACCCTTCATCTATCCCGGTAATCTCTACCGAGATATCTTCAGGATGGTCCACTAAAAGTCTCGTGTAAGCGATGAGGAACGCATCTATCATAAAAAATTATTTTCCAGTAATTCTTTTTACTGTCGGCGTCATTTGCGCACCAACACTCAACCAGTAGTTCATTCTCTCTTCATCGATCTTGATATCTTTTGTTTCACCGATCGGGTTGTAGTAACCAATTGATTCGATCCAGCCACCGTCTCTTCTCTTTCTGCTGTCTGTCACTACGATTCTGTAAAACGGCTTCTTCTTTCTACCCATTCTTGTCATTCTGATCTTTGTCATTTTAAGTCCTTATGAAAATATTTTTTTATTTGTGTAATCTCAGAGGATTAAGATTTACGTGATAAATCCTGACAACTGCTCTTTAATGACTCAGAACACTCATCAAGACTTTTGGAACGCAATGTTACCACAATATATATAAAGTTTTTATTAAATCAAGGTGCAGCCACTTGCACCTCATTTTAGTGTGGTTTAACGAGGCATGCCGGGAAATCCGCCGCCCCCCTGCATCTGCTTCATCATATCCTGCATCTGTTTCATGCCGCCTTTGCCCGAAAGCTTTTTTGCCATCTTCGCGGCATTTTTAAACTGCTTGAGCACACGGTTGACCTGCATCTGGTCCAGTCCCGCACCCGCAGCGATTCTTCTTTTGCGGGTATTGTTGAGGAGGTCCGGGTTCTCTCTCTCTTTTGCGGTCATCGAAGAGACCATCGCACGGATCATTTTTATCTCTTCGGAGTTTTCAATGTCTAGGTCGCCCAGCTGTTTTGCCATGCCGCTCATCCCCGGGATCATTCCCAGCAGGGATTTCATCGACCCGAGCTTCTTCATCTGATCCATTTGCTCAAGGAAGTCATTGAAATTGAACTGCCCTTTCTTGATCTTCTGGGTCATTTTTTTCGCTTCTTTGGGATCGATCGCGGCAGCTGCTTTCTCTGCAAGCGATTCGACATCCCCCGCTCCCATCAGACGGCTCACGATACGATCGGGGATGAACTGTTCAAGATCCGGCATCTTCTCGCCCGCACCAATGAAACGGAGCGGTGCACCCACCTGCTCGCTGAGTCCGAGTGCAACCCCTCCCTTGCTGTCGCCGTCAAATTTCGAGAGTACTACACCTGTAATACCGATCTTCTCTTTAAAGGTCTGTGCCGTCCTCACTGCATCCTGACCCGTCATCGTATCGGCAACATAAAAAAGCTCATCGGGCTGTGCCACCTCTTTGACACGCGCCAGCTCCTCCATCAGCTCTTCATCGATCGCCAAACGCCCGGCGGTATCGATCAGGACCACATCATAGAGCTCTTTTTGCGCCTTCTCCAACCCCTGCTTGACGATCGCTTCTGGAGACGCATTTTCATCCGCAACCAGATCAATCTCTATCTGCGATGTAATCTGTCTGAGCTGCTCTACCGCCGCAAGCCTCTGAAGGTCGGCTGCGATCACCAGGACTTTTTTCTTCTTCTGCTCTTTGAGGAAATAGGCAAGTTTCCCTGTCGTGGTCGTCTTCCCGGAACCCTGAAGACCGATCATCAACACCACGGTCGGCGGTTTGGAGGCAAAGGTAAACCCTTTTGGCGCCCCCTCGATCGTAAGTATCCTGGTCAGTTCCCTTTGAAGGGCTGCCATAAACTGGTCCTTGCCGATACCGTTTTTCTTGGTATCCAGCTCTACCTCTTTGATCAGATCTTTGACCACTTTGTGGTGCACATCCGCTTTCAGAAGCGATTTTTTCAGTTCGGCAGTCGCTTTCTTGAGCGCTTTCTCATCATCATGAAAACGGATCTTGCCAATGGCATTTTTAAAACTGTCGGTTAACGTATCAAACATTTTTTACCTTGAATTCTCGATTATATTAATGTGATTTTATCCAATCTTGGCTTATAGGGCCTATTTGTACCTGCGGATATCCTGAGGCTCCGGTGCTTCAAAGGTATAGTCAAAAATGGACATCTTCGCCGAATGCAGCAAGATACGCTTGGACTTTGTGACCGAACCATACTGTTCATCACCGACAATCGGATGCCCCACACTAGCCAGATGCACACGTATCTGGTGTGTACGTCCGGTGGTGATCTCTACCCTTACCTTGGATTTTTTTCCCTGCACTTCATCGGGCGTAACCCTGGTATAGGCTTTTTTCCCACGTACCGGGTCGATCTTTGAGAAGGCTTTGCCTTTTTTGATCGTCAGGATCGGATCATCGATCTCCATCGTGTCATAGACCACACCTTCCACCCAGGCAACATACGCTTTTTTTACCCTGCGGTTCTTGAACTCTTTGACCGCTTTGTCAATGAATTCCCGGTTCTTTCCCAGTAGCAGTACACCGGAGGTATCCCTGTCCAGTCTATGGAGCAGTTCAGCACCCTCTATCGCATCCTGGATATCATAACTGTCTACCTGTGCAGGCTTGTTGACAGCGACGATATCCTCATCTTCGTAAAGCACTTCTATATCACTCGGGTGCTCGATGCGGAAATTTGTTTCGGTGTTGATCTGCGCTCTGGCGATCTTTACCTGTTTGTCTCCTACAAAGACCAGTCCGCTGTCTATCAGGGCTTTTGCTCTGTTCTTGGAGATACCCTCCTGTTCTGCCAGTACCTTAAATGCCTGATCTGTTGCCATTTAACTATCCTTATATGTTGCTACCCATTGGCTGAATTTTTCCGTAAGAGGAAATGCTATGATTTTTATTTTGGAAGTTTGCCCTGATTGAAGAACAATCTCGCTTTTGGGAACTTTAAAACTTTTTGAAAGGAACTTCACCAGCTCTTTGTTGGCTGCTCCCTCTACTGCAGGAGCCTTGATACGTATCTTGATCGCTTCATCGCCATAGAGTTCACAAAACTCGCTTCTGCTTGCATTGGGCTGTGCTTTGATGCGAAGGGTTACACGACCCTTATTTATCTCATAAAACATTTTACTTCTTTTAATTGCCGCTTCCTGATACCGAAAGGATACCATAATTACCGGCCATTTACACTTGCTCTGATACTCATGACGCATTTCCGGCCGCTGGTGCAGGCACGGATGATGCACTTTATTTCAAAACAATCAGCGGGATCTTAACGCTTTTGATGAGCTTGGTGGTAAAACTCCCAAAAAGTGCTGTTTTGAGTTTGCCGTGGCTGTAGGAACCGATCGCGAGCGCATCGATCGCATGCTCCTCGACACATCCCAGAATACTCTCAAGAGGGTCTCCCTCTTTGGCGATATATTCACAGTTCAGCGATGGGTCTTGGATCAGTGCTTTGGCCTGCGCGATAAGCTCCTCTGCTTTTGCGATATCTTTGTGGACCGAGACAATATAGCGCTTCACCTCTTTGGAGAGCATCGGCGAAGCGGATACCTCCTCCAGTGCATGGACAGAACCGCCTGTACCGTTAAATGCGATCATGACGCTTTCAACAGGAGTATACGCTTTGTTGATAAGAAGCGTGGGTGCATCCACATCACGGATGATCGTTTCTACCTGAGAGCCTATCTCACTCTCCTCTTCAAGATGCCCCATACCTGAAACACCAAAGAGCACAACACGCAGTTTCTCTTCAAGCTCTTTAAGATTTTCGTAGAGTGTTCCGTGGCGCTGAAGCGTGATCACATTCTCATAACCGCTTGCCTCAGCTTTGGCTTTGAGTGAGGAGAGAAGTGCTTTGCCCTTTGCACGTGTTTCTCTGTTCTTTTCTGCATCCTCCTCGGAGAGTTCACCAAGCAGATCATCCCTCTCGCCAAGGCTGAGATTGCCTGAAAGATCGGTTTTTGAAGAAGCATTCGGGTGCTCAACCGTATTGAGAAGCACCAAGGGAAGCCCAAGCTCTCGTGCGATATGTAAGCCATACTCACATACAGCCTCCGAAAATCTTGAACCGTCCACACAGGCAAAAACCGCCTCTTTGATATCGTTCACATTTTGCATACTTCTAATGTCCCCCCATCACTTTTTCGATCTCTTCAGGTTTATCGTGGATCCCAAATCTATCGATGATCGTCGCACTCGCTTCGTTTTTCCCGATCAGTGCCACATTGGCACCCTCACGACGGAGTTTGATGACTGCTTTATCCAGGGCGTAGACCGCTGAGATATCCCAAAAGTGAGCTTTGGATAAGTCTATCACGATATTTTCTACAACCTCCTTAAAATCAAAAGCGTCATAAAACTTATCGGCACTGTTGAAAAAGACCTGTCCGACAAATTTGTAGGTACGCGTATCTGTCGCTTCATCATAAGCACTTTCACTATACATAAAGTGGCTGATCTTGTTCGCGAAGAAAAGTGCAGCTAACAGCACCCCGACAAAGACACCGAGCGCAAGGTTATGGGTAAATACCACCACGATCACTGTTGACACCATTACCACGTTTGTGGAGACCGGGAGGGTTTTGAGCTTTTTGATCGAGCTCCAGTCAAAGGTACCGATAGAGACCATGATCATCACCGCAACCAGTGCAGCCATCGGTATCACCGAGAGGATATCGCTCAAAAACACCACCATGATCAGCAGGAAGAACCCTGCAACAAAGGTAGAGAGACGACCGCGTCCGCCTGATTTTACATTGATCACCGATTGTCCGATCATCGCACAACCGGCCATACCGCCTGTAAAACCTGTCGCAATATTGGCGATCCCCTGCCCTGTACACTCCTGATTCTTATCACTCTTTGTATCCGTGAGATCATCCACGATCGTAGCTGTCATCAGTGACTCCAGAAGCCCAACCATCGCAAGTGAGATCGAGTATGGCAGGATGATCATCAGGGTCTCAAGATTGAGCGGGATATCAGGGATCAAAAAGACGGGAAGGGTATCCGGAAGCTGCCCCATATCGCCGACAGTACGCACATCAATCCCCATGAAATAGACTACGAGTGTAAGAACAACGATGGTCACCAGCGGAGAAGGAAGCAGCGTGCCTATCTTCGGGATATAAGGGAAGAGGTAGATGATCCCCAGGCCTGCTGCGGTGAGTACATAGACGTGCCATGTCACATTGGTAAGCTCCGGGAGCTGCGCCATAAAGATCAGGATCGCCAAAGCGTTGACAAATCCGACCACAACCGCACGCGGCACAAAACTCATCAGCTGTCCGAGCTTAAAATACCCCGCAACCATCTGCAACACTCCCGTTAAAACCGTCGCAGCCAGAAGATACTCCAACCCATGCTCTTTGACGAGCGTGACCATAAGGAGTGCCATCGCCCCTGTAGCCGCACTGATCATCCCCGGGCGTCCACCCACAAATGCGATGATGACCGCCATCGAAAAAGAGGCATACAGACCCACTTTGGGATCTACTCCGGCGATAACAGAAAACGCGATCGCTTCCGGGATCAGTGCCAATGCGACAACAAGACCGGAGAGGATATCTCCCCGTATATTAGAAAACCATTCTTCTTTTCTGAGATATTTGGCCAACAATTGTTCTCCTTGTATGATCTTATAGTATTTAGGTTGTTTTCCTAAGCATCGAAAAACGGTTTCTCTTCTGCTTCAGAGTGCAGCTTTGATGCTTTCTATGATCGGGGCCAAATTTGTGTGCCCCTTGATTTTCGCAGCTTTTAAGACACCATGCCCCAATAGCCTTCGAGAAAGACTTGAAGCCTCCACGACTGTGATCCCTTCGATCGCACCAAAAATATCTTTTTGGTTGAAATAGTGGGGACCGGAGATGATCTTGCATCCAAACTGTGCAGCTTCTGCGGCATTGTGCCCTCCTATGGGTGCAAATGCACCTCCAAGGATCACAATATCAGTGATGGCATAGATATTTACCAGTTCGCCCAGTCTGTCAATCAGTATAATATCATCTTGAAGAGTCTCACTTTGTGAATAGCGGTGCCACTGCAAACTGTGATCTTTGGCTACTTCTGCTATAAGATCTGCTACCTTCTCAAAACGTTCAGGATGCCTGGGCACCAAAATCAGCCTGGCATCTTCCTGTTCGGCTTTAAGCTTCATATAGGCATCCAGTATCAACCGCTCTTCTCCCTCATGGGTACTCGCACCGCACACGATGAATCCTGCCGGTTTTTGCAGTATTTTCGTCGGAGTAGGGAGGTTGGCAAGCTTGATATTTCCGGTGACTCTCACTTTTCCGGCACCCAGAAGTTCCAGACGCTCTTTATCTATCGATGTCTGCGCATACACCTCGTCAATGTACCTGAAGATATGGGCATAGAACCAGCGCATCCTGTAATACTTCGGGAATGACCTGTCGCTCATGCGTGCATTGATCAGAAGTGTCTTGGCACCCCTCTTTTTTGCCAAAGCAAAAAGCAGGTACCAGAACTCCGCCTCCATCACCACCAATACTTTTTGCGGCTTCAGCCATCCAAAAAGCAACGGTTCAAAGGGCAAAAAACGACTCTGCCCCGTATAGCCTTTGACTACCTCAAACCCCGTTTGTGTCGTTGTTGTCATACGAAGCTGATCCTGGGGCAGCTGTACCACAAAAGGCTTGATCGCCAGTGCTTCTCCGAAACTGCAGGAGTGAAACCATACTCCGTCACTTTTCAATGGGCCGTTCTTCCGGAAAAAAAACCGTGCGGGTATCGACAGGTGATACTTTTGTTTCAATGCAAGGAGGAGTAAAAAAGGAAGCGCTGCGACATATGCCACAGCCATAAGCGTACTATAGAGAAAAAAGAAAAGTTTCTCCATAGAATTTCATTTCATTACGCTTCCGGCGTAATGCGCTCAATATAGAGGATTCTTCCGCAGTGCGGGCAGGTGACGATCTCTTCCGCCTTGATCACTTCCGCGTAGGTTTTATCATTGAGCTTCATATAACATCCGTAACACGCCTGCTTCTTCACCGGTACGACAGCTGTATTCCCTGCCCAGATACGGATCTTCTCGTAAAATGCCAAGACCTTCTGCTCCAGGTTTCTTGTAAGCTCTTCTCTCTTCACGAACAACTCACTTTTTGCCTGATCGATCTCGGCTTTCTCTACATCGACCACTTCTCTGATCGCTGTCAGCTCTTCGGTGCGTGCATGCAGTTTCTCTTCCGCTTCTTTCAAAAGTGTTTTTTTGGTCTCGTTGACACCCTGAAGCCTCTCTATCTCTTCATTGGCGAAGGTCATCTTCTCTTTTGCGATATCTTCCTCAAGGGAAAGTGCCTGCATCTCTTTTTCGGTACTGATCTCTTTGACTTTTTTCGCATTGCTTGCCAACTGCTCATTAAGCATCTTCAGCTGATCATCAAAGCCCTCGATCTTCTCTTCGTTTTTGGAGATCTCTGCCTGAAGCGTATCGATCTCTTCCTGTACCGCATCTACTTTTTTCTGTGCTTTTGTTACTTTTTTCTCTGCCGTCTCAATCGCAGGCGCATAGCTGTCGATCGTCTGATCGTTTTTTGCAAGTGCGATCAGTTGATTTAGATGTTTGTTCATCTTGTTCCTTTAAAGGGGTATGGGTTTTAGATAGTGTTATCAATCTCAAACGGATTTTTAGATTGCGCAATTATAGCCAAAAGAGGTAAAACTTTCAACTCATCATAAAGTATCTCTGCAAAGAACTTCTCGCTTTCATAGTGTCCGATGTCCACCATCATCAGATCTTCGCTCATCGCTTTCATGGCATCGTGATATTTAATGTCTCCTGTCAAAAAACAGTCGGCATTGATTTGATCGATCAGTGAAGCGCCTGCGCCCGTCGTCAGGGCGATGGAGGTGATCTTCTCTTTTTTGCCTACAACCCTGAGTGTCGGAAGGTCAAACTTCTCTTTGATCAGAGCCAGCAGTTCTTTGTAATTCCACTCGCCCTGTGCCATACAGACAAACGGCACTTCCTTAGCCATCTTCAGCCCTAGTACCTTCTCAAAAACATATCTGTTGAGATGTGTCTGGTCAAAATTGGTATGCAAAGCGATCAGAGACTGCCTTTTCAGGATCATCTTTTCGATCAGGTTGGAGGGATATTTTGCAAAGTCAAGCTGCGTCAGTTTTCCGAATATCAGAGGATGATGCACAACAAAAAGCGTCCCCTCCTCAGCCTCTTCGATCATCGTTTCATCGATGTCAAGAGAGATGACGACCTGTGAGACTTCTCTGCGCATATCACCGACAATCAGACCGGAGTTGTCCCACTTCTCCTGGAGTTCAAAGGGACTGATCTTGTCGAGAAAATCGTAAATTTCTTGTAGCTTCATCTCTCTTTACCCCGTTCTTATTCTTCTCTACTTTGAATAAAAGCATTGCATCACAATGCAAACCAAACCTGCTTCCTGCTACCTACTACTTACTATTTACCCGAGCATTACGCTCGTTCTCCTGCGCTTTATAGAGCTGTGCACAACCGATCGCCAGTTCGCGTACCTTAAGGATATAGTTCTGTCTCTGTGCCTGGGAAACCGCTTTTCTTGCATCCAGTACATTGAAAGCATGCGAAGCGGTCATACACTGATCATAGGCAGGAAGCGGAAGTCCTTTTTCCAGACAGAGCCTGCACTCTGCACTCGCATCTTCAAAATGTGCAAAAAGCTTCTCAGTGGTTGCCACTTCAAAGTGGTATTTGCTGAACTCGTACTCGCTCTCTTTGTGTACATCCGCGTAGGTTGTCACCTCATCGCCGTTTCTGTTCCAGACAATATCAAAGACAGATTCAACCCCCTGAAGGTACATCGCCAGACGCTCTGTTCCGTAGGTGATCTCCACCGCTACAGGATCGCACGCGATACCGCCGACCTGCTGGAAGTAGGTAAACTGTGTTACCTCCATCCCGTCAAGCCATACTTCCCAGCCCAGTCCCCACGCACCGAGCGTCGGGGACTCCCAGTTGTCCTCTACAAAACGGATGTCATGCTGGCTAAGGTCAAGCCCAAGGTACTCCAAAGATTGGAGATAGAGCTGCTGTATATTGTCCGGGCTGGGTTTGATAAGCACCTGGAACTGATAGTATGCCCCTAGACGGTTGGGGTTCTCCCCGTAACGCCCGTCTGTCGGCCTGCGGCTCGGCGCGACATACGCCGCACTCCACGGCCTGTTATCCAGGCTTCTGAGCAGTGTAGCAGGATGGAATGTCCCAGCACCCGCCGGGATATCATAGGGTTGCACGATATTGCACCCCTGCTGAGCCCAGAACTGCTGGAGTTTTAGTAGTAGTTCGCTGAATGTGATAGCATCTTTGTTCATAATATTCCTAACTTTTAAAGACTAGAGTCTTACTTCGATCTCGGCAGAATCAAGCTCTACTTTCTTCGCTTTTGCGATACGGTCTTCCTGAAGTTTGACTCTCAGCTCATCATCCTGAAGCGCCATGATCTGGATCGCAAGGTATGCCGCGTTTGTCGCACCTGCTTTGCCGATCGCCACGGTACCTACAGGCATACCTGCAGGCATCATCACTGTGCTAAGAAGCGCATCTTCCCCTTTAAGTGGCCCGCTCTCCATGGGCACGCCCAAAACCGGCTTCGTAGTGGTCGCCGCCAACGCACCGGCAAGGTGTGCTGCCATACCCGCTGCTGCGATAAACACCTGCGCACCTCTCTCTTCAGCGTCTTTGATATAGTTCTTTGTTCTTTCAGGGCTTCTATGCGCCGAAGAGATGATCAACTCATAAGGCACACCAAACTTTTCAAGTGTAGTACCGCACTCTTTCATGACGTCAAAGTCACTCTTGCTTCCCATTACAATCGATACAAATTTCATCGTTTTTTCCTTTTGTTTGTCTGTTCGTCATTCTGAACTTGATCCAGGATCCCGCCTTTATAGAACGAAACCCCGGATCCTGGATCAAGTTCAGGATGAGAGACAAGTCAGTCGCAGACCCTGTCTTTTGGCACCATGTGCATCGGGGTAGAATCTTCCGTCAACCCTTTCTTCTCCAGTGCTTCGGCGATACCGCGTCTAAGGATCGTATACCCCGGCAGTTCAGCAGGAAGAAGGATGTCATTCAAGTCCCCGCTATGGACACACTCAAACGCTTTGCCGTTGACAGCGATGATCTTTTTGAACGTCAGCCAGTATCTGCCTTCACGCTCTTCGATCCTGCCGTACTCATTATCCACCAGTTCGACAGTCGCCCCGACAGGCAGTACGATCTCGACCTCATCGCCCACACAGGTCTTGTCCTTGCAGCGCCATGTTTTGCCGTCTTCACTGACCAGCGCAGCGACCTGATGCGTTCCGTTCTGGATAGAGAAATCATGCGACTCGGTATCCTTCCGTTCAAACGGACGGGAGATCAGATAGGCATCGGTAAAGCCTCTGTTCTGCGTGGTATGGAGTTCTGCCTGGTACTTCTCAGCATCGAATTTTCCTGCGTAAAAATCATCGATCGCTTCACGGTAGGCCTTGGTCACAACCCCCGTATAGTATGGAGACTTGGTACGCCCCTCGATCTTGAGCGAATCGATCACACCCGAAGCGAGTATCTCATCCACATGGGAAGCGAGGTTCATATCTTTGGCGTTCATGATGTAGGTACCTACACCCTCTTCCTCATCCAGCCTGAAAGTCGTGCCGCTTTCCGGATTGTGTGCGTAGATCTCATACGGGAAGCGGCAGTCGTTGGCACAGCTTCCCCGGTTGGGTACACGCCCTGTCTGCACGGCAGAGATCAGACATCTCCCCGAGTAGGCAAAACACATCGAACCGTGTACAAACACCTCCAGTTCAAGATCAGGCAGTACAGACTTGATCGCTTCACAATCTTTGAGACTGATCTCACGCGCTGCGATGATACGTGTCACCCCCATATCGTAGTAGACCTGCGCATCAAGGGCATTCATCACATTCGCCTGGGTCGAGAGGTGGATCGGGATATTCGGTGCAATCTGCTTTGCCATCTTGACGATCCCCGGACTTGAAACGATCAGCGCATCGGGTTCCAGTTCCGCCATCTTTGCGATATGGTTTTCGTAGAGTTTCACCTGGGAATTGAACGGGAATGAGTTGATCGTCGTATAGACCTTCTTGCCCCGCTCATGGGCATACTCTATCCCCTCTTTATAGGCATCCATATCGAACTCTTTGCCCGAACGGATACGCAAGGAGAAGGTACTTGTACCGCCATAGACGGCATCTGCACCGTAATTGAGAGCAATCTTCATCTTCTCAAGGTTACCTGCAGGTGCCAGGAGTTCTACTTTTTTCTGTTCAGTCATATTTTGCCTGTTTGGGATATTTTTTGCTCTAATTTTACCCAAATAGTAGTAAAAATCTGTTTTTATGTTAAAATTTGCCTCATGAGAATTGACATACACAACCACACAACCCGCTGCAACCACGCAGAGGGAACCATTGATGAGTTTATCCAGAGAGCCCTTGCGCTGGGCATCGATATCTACGGCTTTTCCGAGCATGCACCGATGGATTTCGATCCGCACTACAGACTCGCCTTTGAGGAGATGGAAGCCTACCGCCAGGATGTATTGGATGCAAGAGAGAGATACAGAGAGAAGCTCGATATCCTCTTCGGGTATGAAGTGGATTTTCTGCCCGGGCATATGGATGAGCGTGTGCTGGGTGCAGAGGTTGATTACTTCATCGGGTCGGTACACTTTATCGATAAATGGAGCTTTGACAATCCCGAGTTCCTGAGCGGCTGGAAAGATCGTGATATCGATGAGATTTGGCAGGCCTATTTTGAAGCGGTGGAAGCGATGGCAAAGTTCGGCAGGTTTGATATCGTAGGGCACCTTGACCTGATCAAGGTCTTCAAGTACCTGCCCAGACAGGATGTCAGACTGCTTGCCAAAGATGCACTCAAGGCGATCAAAAAAGCCAATATGGTCCTTGAGCTCAATGCTGCAGGACTGCGCAAGCCCATCGGCGAGATCTACCCCTCCAAAGCACTGCTGGAAGAGGCCTTTGAGTTGGAGATCCCCATCACTTTCGGTTCGGATGCGCACAGCCCCGAGCAGGTCGGATTTGCCTACGAAGAGGTGACGACACTCGCCAGGGAGACAGGGTATACAAAAGCCGTCTATTTCAATCACCGTGACCGCATGATGGTCAATTTTTAAACACCAATTGATTCTCCCCCGACTGCGGGGACAATCAATTGATTAATTTTTAATCACAAAAATTATCTCCTCTAACTATTTACTTGATATAATGGCTCAATAACTTTTAATCCAGTAAGAGGAGAACCCTATGGGCAAATTTGTGAACAACACAGATGAATTTTATAAATATTGTGAAGAGAATGAAGTCGAATTTGTAGACTTTAGATTTACCGATATCAAAGGGGCATGGCACCATGTGACCTATAGAATGCATGCAGTCAGTGCAGAGATGCTGGAGAGCGGTCTTCCGTTTGACGGTTCATCCATCGACGCATGGCAGCCTATCGACAAGTCAGATATGATCCTCAAACCGGATGTAGAGACTGCCTTCCTTGACCCGTTTACTGCAGACAGCACGATCGTTGTCATCTGTGATGTTTACGATATCTACAAAAACCAAATGTACGAAAGATGTCCGAGATCGATCGCGAAAAGAGCGCTTGAGTATCTTGATGAGGCAAATATCGGTGATATCGCGTACTTCGGTCCCGAAAACGAGTTCTTCGTCTTTGACAATGTTGAGTTCAGGGATGATATGAACTCTGCGTACTACAAAGTTGACACGCAAGAGGGTGGCTGGAACCACGACACAAAATACGAATACGGCAATATGGGTCACAGACCGGGCGTAAAAGGGGGTTACTTCCCGACAATGCCAACCGACTCTATGGTAGACCTCAGAGCTGAAATGATGCTTATCATGGAAGAGATCGGTCTTGAAGTCGTACTTGGTCACCACGAAGTTGCTCAGGGGCAAGGTGAGATCGGTATCAAATTCGGCACATTGGTTGAAGCAGCGGACAACGTACAGAAGTACAAATATGTTGTCAAAATGGTTGCTCACCTCAACGGTAAAACTGCAACATTCATGCCAAAACCACTTTACGGTGACAACGGTAACGGAATGCACGTACACCAGTCTATCTGGAAAGACGGTAAAAACCTGTTCTACTCAAAAGGTGAATACGGTAACCTAAGCAAAACTGCGCTTGACTACCTCAGCGGTATCTTTAAGCACTCAGATGCGGTTTCTGCACTTACAAACCCTTCGACAAACTCTTATAAGAGATTGCTACCGGGATTTGAGGCGCCATCTATCCTCACTTACTCAAGCCAGAACAGATCTGCTGCATGCCGTATCCCATACGGTGCGAGTGAGCCGGCTGTAAGAATCGAGACAAGATTCCCGGACTCAACTGCATGTCCATACCTTGCATTTGCTGCACTGCTTATGGCAGGAATCGATGGTATCAAAAAAGGCGGATACCCGATGGTTGGACCGATGGATGAAGACCTCTTTGAACTCAGCCTTGATGAGATCAGAGAGAAAAAGATCCCTCAAATGCCTCATACCCTGAGAGAGGCTATGGAAGGGCTTATCGCTGACAATGACTTCCTTAAGCCGGTATTTACTGCGGAGTTCATCCGGGCATACCAACACTACCAGTTCAAAAGACAGATCTGGCCGGATGAAGGCAGACCGACTGCATACGAGTACATCACTACTTACTCTTGCTAAGACTTTCTTTCGGGCTTTCTGCCTGAAAGAAACCTTCTTTTTTCTTCATAAACTATATCTATAATTTTATTCTCAAGCGAACCAAAGAACTGTCATCCCTTTTTAACAGTAACCTTTTGTCTGAACAATCATTTAGACTAAATCATTATAAAACCCTCAGATATAGCACATTTTATAAGGTTTTCTATCGAAGGATGTAGATTTGTGCTTCGCAAAAGTCTATATATCGAATAACGTTATAAAATATATAACTTTATAAGGTTTACAATATACAAAAATTTAGTGTGTAAAAAGCTTCTTCTCTTCCTCTTTTTTGAAGAAGGTAAAGTAGCTCCAGAGTGTCGTTCCGTAGAGAAAGATAGAGAGGATCACCACACCTGTCGTGACCACCTCAAAGAGCTCTTTATAGGCAAAGGAGTCGGGGATCATATGGACAAGGATGATAAAGAGCGCCCCTTTCATCCCGGAGAAGGTGAGGATAAACCATCCCTCAAATCCAACCGGTTTGATCTGCTCCAGCCTGCTTCCCCAAAAGGCAAACTTTGCCATCGAAAGCGCACGGATCAGGGTAGTGATGAGAAACATCGCAACGATCTCTGCTTTATACTCCCAGAACTTCTCCAGACTTACCATCTCGGCCAGTACAAAAAAGATGATGACCGCTGCGATATATCCAAACTCTTTTGCCATCTCATAGATATACTCCATTCTCTCGGAGGTCGTCGGATCTATACCATGCAAACGGAGTTTCTGCAAAAAGGTTTTGCTTTTTTTCGCATCTTCACCTTCAACTTTTCTCATGTCGATATCGATCCATGCTTTTGTAGCGATGATCGCCGTGATCAATGTCAGGATACCGCTCACATGAAAATGCTCTGCTACGACATATGCCGAATATGCTTCAACCATAAAAACAAAAAGCTCTCCCCTTTTATCATCGATCAGCTTCATCAGTATATAAAAGAGATATCCTAATGCGATCCCCATCCCGATACTCACTGCAAATACACGCAATGCATCTATGGTTGCATCACCCGTATCGATCGTACCGCTCATCATCCAGGGAAGACCGATAAAAAGAAAAACGCGATGACAGCAGTCGCATCGTTACCCAGTGACTCCCCTTCGATCAGGACTTTGATATCATGACTGACCCCCTGGAAGCGGGAGAGTACTGACTGTACGCTGACCGCATCAGTTGCCATGTTGATCGCGAACAACGAGACGTAGGCTCCAAGTGTCAATCCTTCAAAGAGATGGGAGTAGTAGAGGCTTGCACCTGCGGTGATAGAGAGTGCCACGGCGAATACAGCCAGATAAAAGATACTCCAGGCATGTCTCATAATGTCCGAAAAGTGTAGATGCAGAGCATCGCCCATAAAGATCACGGGGATACAGAAGAGTACCACCGCATCAAAATAGAGTTTTAGGTCAATAGGAACTGCCATTTTGGCATAAGTATAGATAAGATAGGAACCGATCAAAAGCAGAAAGACGGAAGGTATTTTCAGTCTTTCCGAGAGGCCATCGGCGAGAATCACCAGGCTCAGTATCGTGATGAGCAGTATCTCCGGAGCAAAACTATGCATCGTGAATCCTTTATCTGCTAGAAGAGTGTCCCGCTATCCTCTGATACCGGGGTTTTTGGTACTTTTCTTTTCGGATGCAGCGGATCATCTTCCTCCCTCTTCTCCTCACCATCAATCTCGATCGTCTCTGCAAACCCCATATCATCCGGTTCTGCTTCATCATAGTTGATCACCTCAACCATATCCGTCTCTTCCAAAGGTGCAACATCACTGTAAGTTTCATCCCCGGAAGTGTCCATCTCATCAAAACCATACTCCTCTTTTGGTTTGACCCTCGGCAGAGGGGAGTGTTTGGTATAGATCTCACTCTTCCCTTCATAGGTTCCCCGATAGACCCCCTGGGGAATATCGAACGTACGCTTGGTGTCGGGATAGGTTTTGAGCAGCTCTCTGAAGTAGTAGGAGAATGCCGGTGCGGCAAGCCCGCCGCCTGTCGCCCCTCTCGCTGCAATACGTCTATTGTCATCCCGTCCGAACCATACGATCACTTCGATCTCCGGCGAATAGCCGCAGAACCAGGCATCGATACTGTTGTTTGTCGTACCGGTCTTGCCCGCAAGCTCGATACCGGCGACTCTGGCATTGCGTCCGGTTCCTCTTTCAACAACATCTTTGAGCACATCGGTCATCAGGTAAGCCTGCTCCGGTGTCGTAAAGTCGGCGATCTCCTTGGGGCGTGTTTCGTAGATCACCGCTCCCTCCTTAGAGACGATTTTACTCACCAGTCTCGGTTCGATCATATGTCCGTTATTGGCAAATACCGAGAATATCTGTGCCATCTTCAGGGGACTGAGCCCGAGGTTGCCCAAAGCGATAGACATATCTCTCGGGATATGGGGAACATCCAGGAATGCCAGCCTTTTGCGGATCGTACTCACACCCAAGTCAGCCACCAGATTGATCGTAGCAAGGTTGCGCGAGTGCACCAGTGCCTCCCTAAGCGATACAAACCCCTTGAAATCACGTTCATAATTTCTTGGTGCCCAGATCTTACGTTTCCCCTTATAGTAGTACTGGAAAGTTCTGGCAAGATCAGTCAGCGGTGTAGCCGGGTTGTATCCCATATCCAGCGCGGTCTGGTAGATAAAAGGCTTGAAGGCTGAACCGGGCTGGCGCTCGGTCTGGGTCACACGGTTGAAACTGCTTCGCTCATAACTCTCACCGCCCACCATCGCCAGGATATTCCCCGTCTTGCTTTCTACGGCAACCAGTGCCGCGTTCAGTGTGCTTTTACCGACTTTTTCTTTATACTGTTTCAGTGCTTTTTCATATGCGAAGGTAACCGCTTTTTTGGCGATCTCCTGCTGTTTCATATCCACAGTCGTATAGATCTTGTATCCGCCCGTACGGATATCCCCGAGCTTGCCGTTAAAACGTCTGACTACCTCATCAACAATAAAAGGTGCGATATTCTGTGTCAGTGACGTCTGATGGACCGTCGGCGACTCCTTGACCGCCTTGAGGTAGTCCTCCTGGGAGATCCATCCTATATTTTTCATACGGTAAAGCACGTTGTTGGCACGGTCCAGCGCTCTCTGGTAATGTTTGATGGGGTTATAGTAGCTCGGCGCATTGGGCAGTCCGACCAGGATCGCAGCCTCTTTCATCGTCAGTTCATGCAACTCTTTGTGGAAGTATCCGTTTGCCGCCGTTTTGATCCCGAAGTAGTTGTTCCCGTAAGAGATCTCATTGAGGTATCGCTCAATGATCTGCTCTTTGCTCAACTCATTCTCGATCTTCAGTGCCAGGATCGCCTCTTTGATCTTTCTGGCCAGTTTTTTTTCATTGCTGAGCAGTTTGTTTTTGATCAGCTGCTGCGTGAGCGTACTTCCACCCTCCACGAACGCTCCTGCCTGGATATCTTTGATAATCGCACGGAAGATCGCATCGGGATTGACACCGCTGTGCTCGAAGAACTTCGTATCTTCCATTGCTACCAGGGCTTCTACGATAAAACTCGGAAGTTCATCATAAGGAGCATAGAGGCGGTGTTGATTTTTAAAGACATAGGCAAGCCTGTTGCCGTCTTTGTCCAGGATCACCGATGAGATCTCCGGCTTATAGTTGATCAGTTTGTCCGCATCGAGTTTGACCTCTTCATAGGCATAGACAAATGCTGCCACGAGTGCAGCGATAAAAATAATCGCCAGGATGATAGAACCCTTGATTAGACTGTGAAACACGGATTACCTTTCGTTAAAATCTTACTATTTTATCGTATTTATCTGAGTTAGGCAAAGGAGATCTCCTTTTAGTCCAGATTGTGATGGATCAGCGCCAGCGCATGTCTGGTTTCGCGAAGCGGTACGGAGAGTGAGAGGATCACGCGCATGATCGGATGAGAGACCGTAGGCTGTCTGATGGCGCCGACGAGGTACCCCTGTGCCATCAGCCCCTTCTGCAAAAAAAGCGCCTGATCGTTGCTCTGCACCCTTATAGGCAGGATAAGGCTCTGGAGGTGGATACCGTACTCTTTGGCAACCATCGCCTGACGATCTTTGATCTCCACCCTAATCTTGTCCGCTTTTTTGAGGATATAGCGGAAGTTCACCAGTGCCAACGCCGTATCGATCACCGAGGGAGCCGTAGAGTAGATGACCGATTTTGCGCGGTTCTCCAGAAAAGTGATCACCTCTTTGCTTGCCAGGATATACGCCCCGTATGATCCGTAAGCCTTGCCAAGCGTACCCATTTTGATATGGTGCTCGGTGATAGGGATACCGTAGTGCTCAAAGATCCCCTGGAGTTTCCACCCCAGTACGCCCGCACTGTGCGCCTCATCGACGATCAACAGAGCCTGCTTCTCCTCGGCCAGGTCGAAAATCTCTTTTTTGGCAAGCTCCCCGCTCATTGAGTAGACCCCCTCGATCGCAATGATCTGCCGTTTGCCGGGATAGGCTTCAAGCTTCTCTTTCAAATCTTCGGCATCATTGTGTCTGAACTTTACGACACGGTCACCCAGAAGCTGTGAAGCCAGGACTCCCGAAGCATGATACTCCTCGTCCATAAAGAGCCTGTCACCTTTGCGCACCAGCGATTCGATCAGTGCCATGTTTGCCAAAAAACCGGACCCGACGATCATCCCCTCCTCAAAACCATTCGCCTCAGCCAGCTCCATTTCAAAAATACGGTGGACCGGGTGATAGCCGTTGACCAACATACTGGCTTTGGGAGAGATCGTTTGGTAATCCTCCAGAAGCTTCATCGCTTTTTTCAGATGCTTCTTTTTGGTCGAGAGGCCAAGATAGTCATTGGAGGCAAGGTCCTGTAGGCTATCGTCATAGAGTTTGCGCTCCCTGAAACGCCCTGCTCTCTTCAGCGCTTTGATTTCATTCTCATATATCATACTGTTTTCCTAACCTATTTTCCCAGCCATGGCAGCAGTGTCTCGACCTGTAGACCCATTGCGGTACTCTCGAAACCATCCACCTCAAGGATATACTTTTTACAGAATCCCTCTACCATACATCCGCCTGCTTTCCCCTGCCACAATCCGCTCTGAAGATATGCTTCCATCTCCTCTTTCTCAAAGGGTGCAAAGCGGTAATGCGTGGCTGAGATATCTGAAAAGAGCAGTGTTTTGGAGCGGTAGTGGGCGGAAGAGATGATCGAGATCGTTGAGCCGCTCTGTATCTCAAGGATACGTCTCGCATCTTCGATATCTTTAGGCTTGCGAAGGATCGAACCGTCCGCTGCAGCGATCACGGTATCTGCGCACAAAAGCGGGATATCGAGCCCAAACTCCCGTACTGCAGCCTCTAGCTTTCCTTTACTTGCCGTATAGACAAAGTCTTTGGCAACCGTCGTCGTGATCTGCTCTTCATCATAGTCAGGTACTCTTTGTATAAAATCGACACCAAAGTTTTTCAGAAGCAGCGCTCTCGACTCCGAAGCTGAACACAAGGTAATCATCAGAGTCCTCTAAGTGCGATACCGGTCCAAAGCGCTGCAAGCCCCAAAAGGATATTGATCGGCAGGAGCAGTTGCGGTATCAAAGCCATCATGGCTTTTGCCCCGGGAAGGTCACCTGCATCAAAACGCTTTTGTGCGTTTCTACGCTTCAGGTACATCCAGCTGAAGTTCACCGCCATCACTGCCCAGATAGACTCTTTGAAGAGAAAGATCATCTTCTGCTCGCCATGGTGCCCCTGCTGCGCTACGGCCATGATAAGCCCTGTGATAAAGATCACTACGATAAACGGGATCACAATATGAAAGAACTTTCCTACCAGCATCAGCGTCTTGCCAAGCTTGATCCTGGCATCATCGATGCTCTGCATCGTAGGGTGTACCGCAAATCGTATCGCGATCATTCCCCCTACCCAGATGAAAGCAGAGATCACATGCACAAAGACGATCGTATGGGCATAATCCGTATAGAGTTCAGTCATGGTCTTTAGAGGTTCTCTTCAAGGTATGCCAAAGCTTTTGCTTTTGCTTCAGCAATCCTGGACGGGTCTTTCCCTCCGGCCTGGGCAAAGTCCGGTCTACCGCCGCCTCCGCCGCCAAGTACCGGTGCAATCTCTCTGATCCAGTCACCGGCTTTGATCGCAGTCTCTTTGCTTCCGCAGGCAATAAGCACTTTGTCGCCCTTCTTCTGGAAAAGCATCACTGCGATGTTCGGATATTTGTTCTTCGCCTCGTCGATCATCTCTTTGATATCTCCGGCTTCCACCTCATCCACGATGACGTTCACACCGTTGATCTCTGTCACGCTTAGCTCTTTTTTTGTTGAGTTAAGTGCTGCCTGAAGCTCCTCTTTGAGCGTTTTTATCTGCTCTTTGAGTCTACCGATACCTGCGATAGGATCCTGGTTTTTCACCTCTGTTTTGACTGACTCGAGACTATCTTTAAGCGCGAAGAGATACCTGGTAGCTTCTGCACCACAGATCGCCTCGATACGTCTTACCCCTGCACTGACACCGCTCTCTTTGCTGATAACAAAGAGTCCGATCTCTGCAGTGTTGTCTACGTGTGTTCCGCCGCAAAGCTCTACAGAGACATCTCCCATACTTACCACACGCACACTCTCACCGTACTTCTCACCGAACTGTGCTTTGGCACCCAATGCTCTGGCCTCATCGATATTCATCTCCTGAGTTGTAGAGGAGACACCTCTGGCGATCTTCTCATTCACCCAGTTTTCTACCGTTCGGATCTCTTCTGCACTCAGTGCCTGAGGATGGGAAAAGTCAAAACGAAGTCTGTTTGCTTCCACCAAAGAACCTGCCTGAGAGATATGCTCTCCAAGGATATCATAGAGTGCTGCATGCAGCAGGTGTGTCGCAGAGTGGTGTTTGACGATCTCGTTTCTCGCCTGGTCAACGATGGCAACCACACTGTCACCCGCAGAGAGCGCTTCTTTTGCCTCTACCTCCGAAAGGTTCATCCCCTGGAAAAGCTTCGTATCGAGCACCTCTGCCTTCCCTTCAAGCTGACCCCTGTCACCGGTCTGTCCGCCCGACTCTGCATAGAACGGCGTCTCTTCGAGCATCACCCAGCCGATCTCTCCCGGCTGAAGTGCTGCTGCATGCTTAAAGTTCTCATCCAGCAGGCCCAGTACTTTTGACTGGCATCTCTGTTGGTCATACCCAACGAACCTGTTCTGACCGAACGCTTCTTTGAGTTCTTTAAAGTCACCTGTTGCCACCGCTTCGCCGGTACCTTTCCAGCTCGCCTTGGATTGCGCTTTCTGCGCTTCCATCCTGCGCTCAAACCCTTCGCTGTCCAGTGCGATGCCTTTTTCTCTGAGCATATCCTCCGTCAGGTCAAGCGGGAAACCGAAAGTGTCATAGAGCTTGAACGCCACTTCGCCGTCAAACATTGCAGTGGTCTTTTCAAGCTCTTCGTTGAAGAGCTTGATCCCTGCATCGATCGTATCGAAGAATCGCTCTTCTTCCAGTTTCATTGAAGCCTTGACCACTTCGGCTTTTTCAACAAGGTACGGGTACTGCTCACCCATGACTGCACCGATGGTATCGACCAGTTTGTACATAAACGGTTCACGCAGTCCGAGCAGGTATCCGTGGCGGATCGCACGGCGCATGATACGGCGAAGTACATACCCGCGCCCCTCTTTGTCGAAGTTGACCCCCTGGGCAAGCAGGAACGAGGTCGAACGCAGGTGGTCCGCGATGACACGGTAGCTTGCAGAGTTGGGCGCATCATAGTCATACGGCGTGCCTACCAGTTCTCCGATCTTTTCCAGGTACGGCATAAAGAGGCTTGAGTGATAGTTGTTGAACACACCCTCCTTGATCGCAGCAACCCTTTCAAACCCCATACCTGTATCGATACTCGGTTTTGGAAGCGGTTTGAGGTTGCCTTGGATATCTCTTTCATACTGCATGAAAACAAGGTTCCAGATCTCCAAAAATCTGTCTCCCTCTCCGCCCATATAGTCTTCAGGGCCGTTGAAGTGCGCTTCTCCCTGGTCATAGAAGATCTCGCTGCACGGTCCGCATGCACCTGTATCTCCCATCTGCCAGAAGTTGTCCTTGTCTCCAAAACGCATGATACGGTCAGCCGGGACATGCGCCTGCCACAATTCAAAGGCTTCATCATCGTTCTCATGCACCGTCACCCAGAGTCTGTCGACCGGAAGAGCAAGGTACTCAGGGGAGGTCACAAACTCCCATGCATATGCCATCGCCTCTTTTTTGAAGTAGTCCCCGAAAGAGAAGTTCCCCAGCATCTCGAACATCGTATGGTGTCTTGCCGTATATCCTACGTTGTCAAGGTCGTTGTGTTTTCCGCCTGCCCTGATACAGGTCTGTGCGGAAGTCGCGCGCGGAGGATTGGGGATAGGCTCTTCACCTGTAAAGATCCCCTTGAACGGTACCATCCCCGCATTGACAAATAGCAGCGACCCGTCATCATCGATCGGGATAAGCGGCACAGAAGGAACTACCCTGTGCCCCTTGCTCTCAAAAAAGTCTAAAAATTTCTGTCTGATATCCATTGGTTTCCCTCGGTTTAGGCACACAGGTGCCTCTAAAAAATTGAGGGTATTTTATCGAAAATGTCGTTAATCTCCGGTTGGAGTAAAAATCATACGTTTTTACCTTTGTTCCATAGTCGCTGGAGCTTGGGGAGGAGGGAAAAGAATGATACGTGGTCTGTCATTCCAAAGGAAGCAGAAATCCACATACTTTTTAAGGGGGAATAGATAGGGGAGCATGAGCACAAGAGGGACAATGCACATGACCCTTTCAAGAGACGTTTGGCCCTGCCAAACCTACGGCTTCCCGCTCTTATAGTCCGTTCCGTTTACTGTTTTGGGCACATACTGCTTCGCTTCTGCTTCCGTAAATCCTGCTTTTTTAAGCATAGTAGGGGTGAGAGTTTTTCCACTATCAACAGCAGAG
>Ga0265294_10000191_pt1 | contig 76980 bp, 64 predicted proteins | sample MunlanPumphouse3_FD_192504 | JGI IMG/M metagenome (GOLD analysis project Ga0265294, IMG submission 192504) | Groundwater microbial communities from a municipal landfill in Southern Ontario, Canada - Pumphouse #3 | ecosystem: Environmental > Aquatic > Deep subsurface > Groundwater | place...
AACAGCCCTTCAACTCCCTGATCAAGTCCCGGAATGTCCTTGCCGCTATGATATCCCCTCCGTCGCTTGACAAAACTGGAACACAGGTCGCCAAGCATGCTCAGAACACCGCATGCACATCCGATCCAGAGAGGAAATCCGCATACAAAGCCGACAAGGATGCCTGTTGCTATTCCTACAGCGATGCCTCTGATCGTCTTATGCGCACCAAAAACGGGGTTACCGTCCTGCATGCGTTTTCCAAAATCGAGAGGATGGGCCCATTTTTCTTCGAGAAAAAAAGCTGTCAGGGGAGGGGCAAAGTTTATCATCCAGAGCAAAAAGAGAACTTTGAGGTCTAGAATCATCGTCGTTGGCGTTCCTGATTGAGCGTGCGAGTGAACATAAATATCATTTTCTAACGGTTTTCAGCATGTGTGACAATAGATAACCTTTCGGATTTTTAAAGATGTTCTTTTCTTTGTCCCAAGGGTGATGTACGTACTTTGAAAACGATTGAACAGGTACTACGCTTTGGTACGGAGTTCAGAACCACATAAGGAGTATTTATGGCCGCAAATGACGTACATGCACAGGTGGAAGCTTTCTTGGCGGATTGGCAGGAAAGTGAGGCCCAACCCAAAAAAGCATTTATGCGTTTAAGGGATTATCTGCTCGGCCTAGACGGATGTATCCTGGAATTCAACGCCCGTCCCGGCGTGACCTATTCCCTGCGAGCCAAGCATCCGGCCCAGAGTAAAAGGCCCCTTTTTGTTATGGTGGACGTTATTGATGATGATCCTTCACAGCGTTGGATTTCGGTATGTTCGTATGCATGCATGGTTACTGATCCTGATGAAACCGGAGACTACGCCCCCGAAGGCCTGTTCGGGGAAGATGCCTGCTGTTTTGATGTCGACGGCTATGAGGAAGATGTCTTGACCTATGTAGAGGCCCGTATTGGCGAAGCCTTTGCTGCTGCTGCCAAGAAGGAATGACTTTTTTTGTCTTGTGTTTTCATGCCCGGTCCGTAAACATATTCGGTCCGGGCATTTTTTATGGTCTTTGCAAGGAGCACGCATATGTCAGGTTTAACGGATTGGATTTCAGTCATGCAGGATGACCTGCAACGCCGGGGGCGGTTGCGGAAAATTCCCGCTGTCGATTATGGCGCGGACCTGATGGCCGAGGTTCAGGGAAAGAAAGTTCTCAATCTGGCCTCCAATAATTATCTGGGCCTTTCCGGACACCCGGAGATGAAGGCCGCATCCATCAAAGCCATTGAGACCTACGGGACTTCCAGCGGAGCCTCGCGTTTGGTGAGTGGAAATTTTTCTTTGTACGGGGAACTGGAATCATCCCTGGCATCTCTGAAAAAGCAGGAGGCGGCCCTGGTTCTCGGATCTGGCTATGCGGCCAATCTTGCCTTGTGTGGCACCTTTGCGGATCGCCGGACCGTGGTTTTTTCCGACCGTCTGAACCATGCATCCATTGTGGACGGAATCATCCTTTCCCGGGCTCGTCAGGTGCGTTACCGCCATAATGACATGGATCATCTGGCCCATTGTCTCGAAAAATATCGGGATTATCCCCGCAAACTGCTTATAACTGATTCGGTCTTCAGCATGGATGGGGATAGGGCAGATCTGATGTCCATTGTCAGGTTATGCAAAGACCATGGTGTACCCATGGCTGTTGATGAGGCTCATGCCACAGGAATTCTGGAGAACGGCCGGGGATTGGCCTGTGAACTGGGAGTGGAGAGAGAGATTGATCTGCACATGGGTACCTTGAGCAAAGGGCTTGGTTCCCATGGAGGTTTTATCGCCGGAGATCATCGGCTTATTGCCATGATTGCTAATCGGGGCCGTTCATTTATTTTTTCTACAGCCCTGCCCCCGGCGGTTATTGGTGCCGGTCTGTGCGGGGTTCAGCTGGTGCGCGCCCATCCGCAATGGGGTCGGGACCTGCTGCGACATTCCGAGGCCTTCAGGCAGTGGCTGCTGTCTTCAGGCTTTACGGTCGGGCCGTCCACGACCCAAATTATTCCGGTGATTTTAGGGGACAACAATGCGGTCCTTGCCGCACGGGACAGCCTGCTGGCAAACGGGATACTGGTCTCAGCCATCAGGCCGCCCACGGTTCCCGAGGGAACGGCAAGACTCCGGTTGGCCCTGCGTTCGGATCTTGGCCGGCGGGACATGGAGCACTTGCGGTCTGCGTTTACGGTCCTGCGTCAGGAGATGGGATGAACATTACAGGCGGCGATATCTTTGTGTCTGGCTGGGCAGGGTATGGATTGCTTTTTCCCCGTCTGGCCGCTGCAACTCATTTTCTGGTTCCTTTTTCTCCCTGGCAGGAAGAGGATGTACTGGAAATGTTAGGAAATACTCAAGGCGGCGGTACTCTGTTTGCCTGGTCTACTGGTGCGCATATGGTGCTCAAAGGGGGAGACCGGATTTTGGAACGTTTTTCCCGCGTCGTGCTTATTGCGCCGTTTTTGGATTTTACCCGTTGCCTGCCGCCCCGCATTATTGAGGCCATGCGCTCACGAATTGAGGAGGAATGGATACCCGCGATCACGGAATTTTATACCAATTGCGGTCTGCCTGCCCTTCCTGCATGGGCACTGGACAACGTCGTCCCCGGTGAATTGATCCACGGTCTGGACTACCTGCTCCATTCTGCCATCACCGTTAAAGGGCCTCTTGCATGCGCTGCGCGGGTGCAGATTATCCACGGCATGCGGGATATAGTTGTTCCTGTGCGGGCGATCCGGGCCGTCAGGAACATGCTTCCAGGGGCTTCCCTTGTCCGCCCTGATTGCGGACATTGTGTCAGCGAAAATCACCTTTTCCCTTTTTTCTCATGAAATTACAGATACGAAATGCTTTTAACCGAGCCAGTGCTTCGTATGAGCAGTCTGCGCTAGTCCAAAAAAAGGTGGCCGGGCTTTGTGCGGATCTGATTCCTCGAGGAAACTACCCTCGTGTGATGGAGATAGGAGCCGGCGCGGGATTTTTAGCTGTCGCCCTTTTACCCAGAATCCAGACCGAAGAATATGTGGCCTTAGATATAGCCGAGCAGATGGTCCAAAAAGAAATCTTCAGAACACATCCGGTTTTGATTCCCATGGTAGGCGATGGAGAGAAGCTGCCCTTTAGTGGGCCTTGCGTGGATTTGCTGGTGAGCTCTTCAGCCATGCAGTGGTACCTGGAGCCTGATATCTCCATCCCCAACAACGTAAGCCTGCTGCGTCCGGGTGGCCGATTTGTATGGGCTCTCTTCGTCCGAGGCACTCTGGCTGAATTAGCGGATGTGAGTGCCCGCACAGGGTTCGGTTCGGTCTTTCCCTTGCAAGAGAAGGAATTGTATGAGCGGATCTTAGAGCATATTCCCGGGATCAGTTTTACGCTCCACACCCGTTCCCTGACTTTGTGGTACGATTCAGTGGCGGATTTTCTGCGTGCCCATAGGGAGACTGGAGCTCGTTATTCCGCAGGAAGAGGCCGAGTGGGACGGAGGGCGTATATGGAATTTTGCAGGGTGTATGAAGCAGTGTATGGTCGCCAGGGGCGGGTGCCGGCCAGTTATGAGACGGTGTTTATTGAAGGCTGGAAAAGGTAAGTCGGCAGTACGCAGTGCACAGGGAAGACCTTGGATACGTCAAAAAGCTGTCTCCTGTCTCCCGTTTTTCCTGCTTCCCGCCTCCATTTTCCTATTTTCCTGTCCCCCGGACTTCCAACCCCAGATTTTTGAGTAATTCCAGATCCTGTTCCAGGGTTCTGCCTTTGCGGGTGAGATAATTGCCGGTCATGATACCGCTGGCTCCGGCTTGAAATACCATGGAATGGAGTTCCCGTACGTTGGCCATCCGGCCGCCGCAGATAATGAGCTCTTTGGCAGGCAAGACAAATCTGAACAAGGCGATCAGTTTCAGACAGCGTAGCGGGGTGAGCCCTTGCGCACCCTCCAGCGGAGTGCCCGGGACGGGGATAAGAAAATTCATGGGCACGGCATCTACGTTCAAATCCCTGAGAGCCAGGGCCATTTCCAGGGCTTGCTCGTCTGTTTCTCCCAGGCCGAAGATTCCGCCTGAACATACGCTCAGTCCGGCTTCTTGGGCTGCCTTGACGGTGGCAATACGTTCTTCATAGCTGTGGGTGGTACAGATGGAGGGGAACAGACTGGCTGCAGTTTCCAGATTATGATGATACCGGGTCATCCCAGCTTTTCTGAGGGTTGTCAGATCTTCCCGGTCAAGGATGCCCAGGGAGGCGCACATTCCCAGATCCCTGTTTTGCAGATCTCCCATGGCTTCGGCTATCCGGGGGATTTCTTTTTTGGGCAGCCTTCGGCCCGAGGTGACCAGTGCGTAGCGGTTGATGGGCGACCGGGCGGCCCTGTCACCTGGGCTGACAAGTTCCTCCCGGGGCAGTAGAGGATAGATGGGCGCATCTCCCTGGTAATGGGCCGATTGGGCGCAGTACGCACAGTCCTCGGAGCATTTTCCTGACTTGGCATTGCAGATGGTGCACAGGTGGACCTTGTTCTGAAAAAAATGTCTGCGGATCAGATCCGCGCCAGCAAAGAGGACAGGGGCCTCGTTTTCGGGAACTCGGGCTATTTCATCCAATTCTTCTCTGCGTAGCGGATGGTCGGTCAGGGCCTTTTCAGCCAGTTGGATAGCACGTTGTATATACATGTATGAAAGGGGTTATGCGTTGAAATGGCGGAAAAAATATTTTTTGACAGTTGCTGGTCCCAGACAAGGATAGTCTGGGATTTGGGCCAGAACAGGGACCTGGCCAAAGTGCTCAATGGCCGCAGCGTGTTCGTTATTTGTTCCCCGGTTCAAGACGACACCAGCTATCGGAATATGCCGGGACCGCAGAGCTTCCAGGGAAAGTAGTACCTGATTGATGGTTCCCAGCAGATTGGATGCCACCAGAACCACGGGAAGAGCCAGACGTTTGATCAGATCAATCATCAGTTCTCGGTCATTAAGCGGTACCATGAGTCCGCCCGCTCCTTCAACAACCAACGGCCCTGTCTTGGCCTGTGCCGGCAAGGTGATGGTGTCCAGATGTATAATCCTGTTTTCGCGTTCTGCCGCCAGATGGGGGGAAAGAGGAGCCTTCAGGGCATAGGCAGAAGGGCAGAAATGGCTATCCGGCAGACCGGTCAGGTGTCTGATGGTATCTGTATCCGTGCCCTCCTGGGTGCCGCTTTGTACCGGTTTCCAATAGGTGGCCGCCAATCCTGACGTGCATATGGCAGCGACTATTGTTTTACCGATATCTGTATCTGTGCCGGTGACAAAAATACGCTGAGGAAGAAGAGATAGAGGCATCATGGTTGTGAGAATACGATGTTAAAAATGAGTGTGTAAGGGAAACCCCTCGGGATTGTCCTTCCCGAACACAGGCATTGATGGTGCAGGCGTATGCTCGGAATGCCGGGGGAATATGGATTTTGTTTTCAAGACGGTCTTTTGCTTCTGAGTTGTTAGATTATTTTTTATAATACCACTGCGATTATCAGGTCGCATGCTGACTGACCACCTTGCAGATGGTTGTGGTCAGGGTGCTCAGGTCATCAGGTGCGATGATGTAGGGAGGCATGATATAAATCAGACGTCCAAAGGGACGTATCCATACGCCGTTATCCACAAAAATTTGCTGCAGGTGTTGCATATCCACAGGCTGGCGCATCTCCACGACTCCTATCGCCCCGAGAACACGAACATCTGCCACGGAGGGAGAAGCCTTGCAAGGGGTAAGTTCCTGTTCCAGTTGTCGACGGATGATCCCTATTCGTTTTTTCCAGGGGCCGCACAGAAGCAGCCGGATACTTGCGCAGGCTACAGCGCAGGCCAGAGGATTGGCCATGAAGGTGGGGCCGTGCATCAGAGTGGGGGCTTTGCCCTGGGAAATGGTTTCGGCTACCTTGTCCGTGGCTATGGTGGCGGCCAGAGTCATGTAGCCCCCCGTGAGTGCCTTGCCGACGCACATGATATCCGGGGTGACATTGGCTTGTTCACAGGCAAACATGGTTCCTGTCCGTCCAAAACCCGTGGCGATTTCATCGGCGATGAGCAGAACCTTATATCTGTCGCAGAGCAAGCGTACCCCGGTGAGATATTCGGGGGCATAAAACCACATTCCCCCTGCCCCCTGGACGATGGGCTCAAGGATTACGGCCGCCAGTTCATTGTGGTGCTCGGTGAGCAATGTTTCCAATGCTTGCAGACTCTGGGGATCAAAGGGCTGACCATAGGGGCATGCAGGACGGGGAGCGAAATAATGCTGGGGAAGAATCCCGGTAAAAATTTCGTGCATACCGGTCACGGGATCGCATACGGACATGGCTTCAAATGTATCACCGTGATATCCGCCCCGGACAGTCAGCAGTTTGGTTTTGTCTGTACGGCCCATGGAGTACCAGTATTGGAAGGCCATCTTGATGGCCACTTCCACGCTTACCGATCCTGAATCCGCAAAAAAAACCCGGTTCAACCCGGCAGGCGTCAGATCGACGAGGAGGGATGCCAGTTCCACTGCCGGTTCATGGGTCAGCCCTCCAAACATTACATGGGCCATTTTTTCTGATTGGTTCCGAAGTGCCCGGTTGAGAACGGGATGATTATACCCGTGAATAGCCGCCCACCAGGAGGACATCCCGTCAATAAGTTCTCTACCGTCCGTAAGACGGATGCGGACTCCATGGGCGGATTCTACCGGAAAAACCGGCAGGGGATTATGCATGGAGGTATAGGGATGCCAGATATGCTTCCGATCAAAGGCCCGCAGGTCGTTGGTTGTATAGGTCATGATAGATGTGGGGTTGTGGTAAAATTTGTTGAAAAATATCGATGGTAATTTTTTGATACCAAGAATTGTTTTTGTAGCCCCTCCAGGGGGGCTGCAAAAACGGGCAGTTCTTGAACTGCCCCTACAGAATTTCGAAAAAATCATTTATTCTTTAAAATAGAAAAACCGTCCTCCATGGAAAAATGCACAGTAACTGATGAGCCTAAAAAATCCCGACCAAAAGGCCGGGATTTTTTCAATGTGCATTGCGTGCTGCGTACTGCCTACTTTTTAGACTTCAAAGAGCATTTCCAGATCGTCGCGGGTTAGGCTCTTCCAGGCGCTCTGGCCCGGGATGATGGAATCGGCAATGCCTTTTTTCTGTTCCTGGAGTTTCAGGATTTTTTCTTCTACGGTATTTTCACAGATCATCTTATAAGAAAAGACCTGTCTGGTCTGGCCGATACGATGGGTACGGTCGGTAGCCTGGGCTTCAACAGCCGGGTTCCACCAAGGATCGTAATGGATAACATAATCGGCAGATGTCAGGTTCAGCCCGGTACCACCGGCCTTGAGGGAGATGAGGAAAATGGGGATCTCCGGCGAGTTGTTGAACCTGTCTACCTGCTCGAAGCGATCCTTGCTGGTTCCATCCAGATAGGCAAAGGGGATCTGCTCGATGGTCAGCCAGGAGCGGATGATATGCAGCATCTGCACAAACTGGGAGAAGACCAGCACTTTGTGACCATCTTCGATGATCGTTTGGACCAGGGTTTTGAAGGCCTCGAATTTTCCCGAGGCCATATTGGTGTTGACGCCAGGTATGTTCAGCTTCAGCAACCTGGGGTGACAGCAGATCTGTCTGAGTTTGAGCAGGGCATCCAGAATGGACATCTGACTCCCGGCGACGCCCTTTTCTTCGACTTTCTGCATAATCTGATCTTTGAGTTTCTTGGCCAGAGCAGAGTACAGTTCGGCCTGTTCTTCCAGCAGCGCGGAATAGAATACGTTTTCCACCTTGGGCGGCAGATCCTTGGCAACCGCTGATTTGGTTCTGCGTAGGATGAATGGCTTCACACGGGACTGAAGGTAATCAAGGCTTTCCTGGTCCCCGTCTTTGATCGGTTTGATGAAACTTTTTTGGAAGGCCGACTGGGATCCAAGAAATCCGGGCATCAGGAATTCAAACAGGGACCATAATTCCAGAAGATTGTTTTCAATGGGCGTACCCGAGAGACACAGGCGAAGCTTCGCGTCAATTTTGCGCACGGAACGGGCTGTGATAGTATTTGGATTTTTGATGTTCTGAGCTTCATCCAGGATGACGGTGCTGTACTCATATTTAAGGATTTCATCCAGATCCCGGCGCAGCAGGGCATAGGTGGTCAACACCAGCTCTGATTTGGGAATATCCTTGAACAAATCTTCTCTGTGCGATCCATAAATGACCAGCCTGGACATGTTGGGGACAAATTTCTGGGCTTCACGTTCCCAGTTGGGCAGTACGGATGTGGGCACTATGATCAGATTGGGTTCTTTGACCTTCTGGTTTTTTAGATATTGGAGAAAAGAAAGGGTCTGGATTGTTTTTCCAAGGCCCATTTCATCCGCCAGAATACCTCCGAAATGGTATTCCTTAAGGAAATTGAGATAGCTCATCCCCTCCACTTGGTAGGGACGTAACGTAGCTTGCACCTCCGGGGGAGTGGTGAGCTGTTTGATCTCCTGAAACTGATGGATTTTGTCCCGCAGAGAGTCCCAAAACTGATCGGATGTTGTGCTGGGAATATCCTCAAGAATTTTGTCCAGGATGGGGGCTTCAAAATTTTCGAATTTTTTCTTGGGTGGCTTTTCGGGATCAAGTCCCATGGCCTGGAGTTTGTGGCCCAGCTTTTCCAGCCAGGATTCGGGCAGGCCTGTATAGGAACCGTCTTTGAGCTGGACATACCGCTTGCCCTGGGTCCAGGCCTTCCAGATTTTTTCAATGGGTACGCTGAGATTCTCGTATTCGACGTTAATGTCCAGATTGAACCATTTGTCTTTGTCCTCGGCTTCTATCGTTGCCACCACATTGGGCGGAGTCAGCCGGACTTTGAAACGGGTCAGATCTTTTTCACCATAAACCCGGTATTCTTCGACCACCTTGGGATAGGCGTCTAAAAGAAAAATAATGGCTTCTTCGGGTTCCAGGAACCACAGAGCATTGCTTCTGGACTGGAATCCCATATCCAGGAGCATGGTCAGCAACTTTTCTTCACGGTCCTGGGCACGGCGTAGAAGGAATGATTTGCCTTCAAACTGATAACTGCCGGTCTGGAAGTCCTGATTAGGACCGGGGAGGCAGATTTCGCCATGTTCGGTTTCATAGATATTCTGGATTTCCAGTGTCAGCAGGCTGCCTTCTTCCCCCAGATAAAGTTTGGGATTATAGGTGGCCGGGACAAAAATGGGCGCCATGCGCTCCAGAAATTCGTCCTGTCCGTAAAGGTCAGAGGAGGGAATTTTGGTCCAGACCCGGTCCAAAAATTCGGAAATATCCGAATTGGGGATGACGGGTTGTTGAGTAATTAGTTCCTGAACCAGATTAGGTGCAAGACCTGTCTGCAAAGGGTAAAAATGGTGCTTCCAGCAGACCCACAAGGGGAGATTCCCATAAAAATATACTTCATGGCTGGTAATGGAAAAAGGCACTTTGCCTTCACGGCCAAGCATGAGTTCAAAGCCCAGACCATCATCAGTGATCCTGGGGCTGACCTGCAATCGCATAGGGGTACTTTCGATGCGTACCGGTTGTTCTGTATCCTGCCAGAAGAGGTAGTATTCGTTGTGAATGGCCCAAAAAAACCAGGTTAACAGACCAAAAGGAATTTCCACCCGATGACCATAGTAGTCCAGATATTGGCCGATCTGTTCGCAAACCCGGGGAAGCTGAGGTGCGATTTCACACCATGTGGGATTACGGATGATCTGTTCCAGTGTGATGGGATTTTGGACTGTAGAAAGACCGGACTTGTTCTGACGTGCTCTGTAGAACTCAACCTGAAGCCTTCCGTGTTCGGGAAAAAATCTGTAAGTAATGTAATGTTGTCCAGGTTCTGGTTCCAGTTCTGTGGAAAAAAATATTCGAAAATTTTGTTTCCAGTCCAATTTTGGTTTGACAAGGTTTACATCTTTATCACCAGAAAGATCTTCTCTCAGTTTCAGAAGTATTCCTGCAACGTGTTTGCATGCACCAGTGAATGATTCAGAACAATTACAATACATATTGACATTGCCTTGATCCAGGTTGATTCCTATTTCCGCATTGTATATTTGGAAATCATCGCCTTGGACCTGTCCTTCTATCTCCCATGAAGAGTCATTTTTCTGGATGTGTATTTTTTGAATCTTGTCATCAGCGACGATGGCCTGTGCGTCTTCCAGAATATATTCCGGGATTGTATCGGTTATATACTCAGTCAGAAGAGTTTTGACTCTTATCTCATTCTGATTACTCATGAATCTATTCGCTCCTTAAAAAATATAGCAGCCGGATTGTATGTCTGTGTACACTAAAATCCTGGTGGCTGCATGTTCAAAAACCAGATACCCTTATTTTTGTCCGCTTTAACGGCCGTGGAGAAAAATTATGGTCGGATCTTTGATCGTAGTTATGTTTGTTGAGCATACGCGTGGCAAGAAAAAGTTTACGTCATGTATGACATAATGTGTTTCTTATTTGTCATACTTTTTTTGCGACGAACAGCAAACGATTTTCCCGTCTAAACAAAGTTGGATTTTTTTTCAAGCACTTCCTAAAAAATATGTTCCCCTGCTTAGTATTGGATAAAAAGGCAAAAAATGAAAATATGTATGGCAGTTATCAATACAAAAGGGATGTGTGGATTTTTTCTTTTTTTCTTTTTTTTGTTATTTTTTTCAGGATGTGAATCCTTTGAATCTTCCCCAACGCCCCCCCCGGGGCAGGTGAACACAGATACACAGGTTCTCGACACCCGTCCGCAGCAGGGTGGCCGGATTCTTTTCGGGTCCATCGGTGAACCGAGCAATCTGATTCCTCCTCTGGCATCGGATGGGGCCTCTCATGAATTGGCCGATTATCTGTATGTTGCTTTGTTGCGTTACAACAAAGATATTAAGCTCGAGCCCTGGGCGGCCAAAAAGTATGAAGTTCTTGATGGCGGGCTCAGACTCCGTTTCGAGCTGCGTCACGGCATCCACTGGTTCGACGGGCAGGAGCTGACGGCTAAGGATGTTGCCTTTACCTATAAACTCATGATTGATCCTGATACTCCCACGGCATACGCTGAAAATTTCAAGGCAGTACAACGTTTTCATATTATCGATCGTTATGCCTTTGAAGTAACCTATGCCAAACCTTTTGCCCTGGCCCTGGTTACCTGGGCCTCGTCCATCCTTCCTAAACATATTTTGGAACACGAAAATCTTTTGGATACCCAGTACAGTCGTCATCCTGTGGGTGCTGGGCCATACCGACTCAAAGAGTGGGAACCCGGTCGCAGAATTGTGCTCGAGGCCAACGATGACTACTTTGAAGGTCGACCGAAGATCGATACCGTCGTGTACCGCTTTATTCCGGATACCACCACCATGTTTATGGAACTCAAGTCCGGGAATCTGGATATGATGCCTCTTTCGCCACAGCAATATCTGTATCAGACCAAGGGCAAAGAATGGGACCGTCTGTTCCACAAATTTAAGTATCTTTCGTTTAGTTATACATACCTAGGCTATAACCTCAAAAGCCCCTTTTTTTCTGATGTCCGGGTCCGTCAGGCTTTTGCCCATGCCATCAACAAACGAGAAATTATTAAAGGCGTACTCTTGGGACAAGGGCAGACCACCATTGGCCCATATAAACCCAGAACCTGGGTATATAATACCAGAATAAAGGATTATGTCTATGACCCAGAAGCAGCCCGTCGTCTTCTGGCTCAAGCCGGCTGGATCGACCACGACGGAGACGGCCTTCTGGATCGGGACGGACTTCCTTTTAGCTTTACAATTCTGACCAATCAGGGAAACAACCTACGGATAAAGGCCGCCACCATCATCCAATTTCGGCTTAAACAGATCGGCATCGACGTAAAAATCCGTACCGTGGAATGGGCCACCTTTATCAAAGAATTTGTGAACACGGGCCGTTTTGATGCGTTAATTTTGGGCTGGAATATTGTTCAAGACCCTGATAATTATAATGTTTGGCATTCATCAAAAGCGGTCCCCGGGGGGCTGAATTTTGTTGGTTATAAAAACGAAGAACTGGACAATCTCCTTGATAAGGGCCGGAGTCTGCTAGCTCAGGATGAACGCAAGCCTGTCTATGATCGTATCCAGGAAATTCTTCACCGGGATCAGCCCTATTGTTTTTTGTACGTCCCCATGTCCCTGTCCATTGTGCAATCACGTTTCCAGGGCATCCGTCCCGCCCCTGCCGGAATTACGTATAATTTCAATGATTGGTGGGTGCCGGAAGCCTTGCAGCAGAATTGATTATCGCGCAGGGCAAAAATCTGTGCTATGGCATAGATCCCGCTTTACCCGGGACGTTTTTTCAAAGATTGTTGTGTCGGGTGAGCTGCAGGCACCTTTATCTGTATCCAGATACTTTTAGAAGCAACGGATATTTTGCGGCGCACTGTGTCCTGCCCCTTTTTGCATCCTTTTTTAACCGGTATACCCATGATCAGAATCAATGAAATTATTGACAAAGCGGCCGCCTATTTGCCTCCTTCCGAGCAGGCTCTGATCCAGAAGGCCTATATTTTTTCCGCATCCGCCCATGCCGGTCAGATTCGGTTGTCTGGCGAGCCCTATCTTTCTCATCCCCTGGAAGTAGCCAATATCCTGGTTGATCTACAGCTTGATGCTCCCACAATTGCCGCCGGGTTGTTGCACGATACCATTGAGGATACCTCGGCCACCCGCGTCGAATTGGTCACGGAGTTTGGTGAAGATGTGGCCAAGGTTGTGGAAGGGGTGACCAAGATAAATAAGATGAAATTTGATTCCCGGGAAGAAGCTCAGGCCGAGAATATCCGGAAGATGATCCTGGCCATGGCTGATGATATCCGGGTTATCATGGTCAAGCTTGCGGACAGGCTGCATAACATGCGTACCCTGGAGTTCCAGAAGGAGATCAAACAGCGTTTGATTGCCAAGGAGACCATGGATATCTACGCTCCTCTGGCCAATCGTCTAGGTCTGTACAGGGTCAAAATCCAGCTGGAGGATTTGAGTCTTAGGTATCAGAAGCCGGATGTCTTCAATCAGATTCAGGAAGGCCTCAAAGAACATCAGATAGCCGGAGAAGGATATATCGAAAATGTGTGTACCCTGATCTCGAATCTGCTTGTGGAAAATGATATTAAAGGAAGTATCAATGGCCGGATCAAACATATCTACAGCATCTATCACAAAATGAAGAGCCAGGGGCTGACCTTTGACCAGATTTATGATCTGATCGCCTTCCGGGCTACGGTCAAGAGTATCAAGGACTGTTATACGGTCCTTGGGCTGGTGCATTCCTTGTGGAAACCGGTTCCCGGCCGGTTCAAAGATTATATTTCCATGCCTAAGGCCAACATGTACCAGAGCCTGCATACCACTGTCATTGGTCCCGAGGGAGAACGGATTGAGATCCAGATCCGGACTGAAGAGATGCACAGGCTGGCGGAGTACGGTGTGGCGGCTCACTGGATTTATAAAGAGGGAGCAAAACTTAAGGAAAAAGACGCGGACCGGTTTTCATGGCTGCGTCAGATTCTGGACTGGCAGGGCGAGCTCAAGAACCCCCGGGAATTCATGTCTTCCCTGCGCTTCGATCTTTTTCAGGATGAGGTTTACGTGTTTACCCCGCGGGGGCAGGTCAAAGAACTTCCTGAAGGAGCCACACCGATTGATTTTGCATATACCATCCATTCCGAGGTGGGAAACCGTTGTTCCGGGGCCAAGGTTAACGGCCGGCTGGTTACGTTGAATACTCCCCTCGTGAATGGGGATACTGTGGAGATTATCACCACTCCGGGACGTCATCCCAGCAGCGATTGGTTGCAATTTGTCAAAACTGCCAAGGCCCGAACCAGAATCAAACATTGGATGCGCACCGAGGAACGGGCTCGCAGTATTTCTCTTGCCAAAGAAGTTCTGGAAAAAGAGGGCCGCAAGTTAGGGGTCAATTTTGTCAAGGCCCTCAAAAATGGCGATTTGGAACCCATTGCCAAAGAGATGTCCCTGAAGACAGTGGAAGATCTTCTCTCGGCCGTCGGATATGCCCGGATTACGCCCAAGCAGCTTTTGCATCAACTGATGCCCAAGGACGAGATTAAGGCAGACAAGGATGAGGAGGACAACAGTGAGCAGGAGGTCTACAGAGGTAGGCCGGAGCCAAAGCCAACCTCGGATTCCATTTGCATCCGCGGGGTTGAAGATTTATTGGTCCGTTTTGCTCAATGCTGCAATCCCGTGCCCGGAGACCCTATTGTCGGCTATATCAGCCGGGGCAGGGGGGTTACGGTACATACCCAGGATTGTCCCAATGTGGCCAATATGGAAGATGAACGTCTCCTGGATGTGAGCTGGGAGGATTCCGGTCACCAGCGTTTGCCGGTAAAAATCAAGATGAAGTGCAAGAACGAACGCGGGGTCCTGGCCACGGTGGCCAACCTGCTTTCCAGCGAAGATGTGAATATCGATTCCGGCAATTTCAAGTCCGATGTGGATGGCAATTCGGAAATTTTTCTTACCGTTCAGGTTCGGGATACCACGCATCTCTATGATGCCATTGAAAAGTTGCGCAAGCTGCCACAGGTTTTGGATGTTGCACGTAAGTCATCGGATTAATGCATCGTTGGTGGTGATGGGTACTCAGTGCATACGAACGGCCGTCTGGCAGTATATGTCAGACGGCCGTTTTTGCTTTGGCGTGGGGAGGTGTCAGATCACCGTCTGTTTGCAATCAAATCTGGTGTTTTCGGAAAAAAAAAGAGGTTACAGCGTACATGCTGTAACCTCTTGATTCTTATGGTGCGCCCGGCAGGGTTCGAACCTGCGACCTACGGCTTAGAAGGCAGTTGCTCTATCCAGCTGAGCTACGGGCGCATCTGAAAGAAGATTTATACGAACTTCTTCCTGGGTTGTCTATTATAAGAAACAGGATTTCTCACAACGACAGAAAAGGGGATGTAAAGAAGAGTGGATGCGATGTCAACTTGTTATCCGTGAATTCTTATTTTTGATTTCCGGGAAGAAAATTTTGTTTTCAATATTTGACAAAGACCCGGACCTTGGTCAAGGATTTCAGTGCACTGAATCATCCTATCCTTTTATTCTTTTCGGCCGGCAGGGCCTTTTTTTATGTCCAATACATACAGCATTGATAGCATTGATCGTTGTCCCCAACAGGGGCGTCTTCCGTATCATTTTTCATCATGGGCACATTTTGTTTCTCATCTCGATTCCCTGGGCCTGTTTCGTATGAAACCAGGCCTTGAACGGGTGCATGCCGGGATTGAACGCCTGGGGCTTTCTCGTGGGCAGGGCAACAGAATTCATATTGTGGGCACCAACGGCAAGGGATCTACGGCTGCCTTTTTGGAATCCATTGCCCGTGCACATGGGCATTCGACAGGACTGTTCACTTCCCCACATTTTATTACCCCTCGGGAACGTATCCGGATCACCGGGCAGCTTTTGAGTGAAGAACATTGGATTGATCTAGCTAATGCGGTGTATGCAGCGTGCCCTGATGTTGATTTTTCCTATTTCGAGCTCCTGACGCTGATGGGCATGCTCGCCTTTGAGCGTGCTGGGGTGGACGTGGTCATCATGGAAACAGGGCTGGGCGGGACATGGGATGCCACCTCAGCCTTCAGCTATGATTTGACACTGATGGCTCCTATCGGTCTTGATCATGAAGCTCTCCTTGGTCATGACCTGGAAACCATTGCCGCCGACAAGGCCGGGGCAATTACTGGAGGCAATGTGCTTTGCGGCCGTCAGGAAGAATCAGTCCTAAAGATTATCAAGGCCCGGGCTGATGCTCAGGGTGCTACATTTTACAGGGGCAATACCGGTGTACCCCTTGGTGACGACCAATCTTTTACTATTGATAATGACCACAAACTGATCATGTCTCCGGAACATTTGGGATTGAAAGGCCTCTTCCAGCAGGATAATGCGTTATTGGCTCTTCAAGGCTGGTCTATTTTTGTTGGGGCTAGGGGGTGGCCATTCTTGCCGTTGAAATGTAGAGAGGGGCTCGCTCGGGTGAAACATCCGGGAAGAATGCAGCTCTTGCCGGGAACGCCCACTTTTTTATTGGACGGTGCGCATAATAAGATGGGTCTGGCAGCCCTTGAGACAGCCTTGCATGCCATGGATTTTGTACCCGATTATATGATTTTTTCATGTATGGGCGACAAAAATATTCTGCAATGCCTGGAACAGGTCCAAAGGCTGTGCCCGGCGGGTCCGATCCTTATACCCCAGATCAGAAATAACGACCGTGCTGTGAACGCAAAACAACTGGCCGCACTTTTGGGACAAAGGGCGCAGTCCTGCAATGATATGCAGGCAGCTCTTGACCTGGTTGCAGGACAAGACAGCAAGATACTTATCTGTGGTTCCCTGTATCTGCTGGGAGAATTTTTTCGGATCAAGCCTGAAGAGCTTGCTCTGGGGTAGTTTTATCCGGTGATTTAGAAACACCGTTCCCCGAGAGACCGGACGTCCCGCCTCGCTGCATTCCTTTATCCAATGTATGGATTCGCATGTATCCAAGCATGTTTCCAGATTACATATATCCAGGAGAGCTTTCTTTTGAAAACGCTATTCAGACTTCTTCCTTCCGTTGATAAACTCCTGCAGGAATTTTCGAAGCGCAAGGAACTTGCCCATATTTCGCAGCCCCTGCAGCGGGAACAGATCAATCGATTTTTGGATCTCTGTCGTCAGGAAATCAAAGATTCGGTCGTGACTGATCCCGAAGACCTGGGATGGGAAAAAATTGCTGCCAGAGCTGCGTCCTTTGTCCGTTCACAATCCCGGCCCCATTTTCGTCGGGTGATCAACGGCACGGGAGTTGTGGTGCACACCAATCTGGGCCGTTCCATTTTGGCTGATTCTGCGGTGGATGCGGTATCGGATGCCTGCCGATATTATTCCAATCTGGAATTTAATCTGGAAACCGGCAAACGGGGAATCCGCTACGCTCATGTGGAAGAGCTGCTGTGCAAACTGACCGGGGCTGAAGCAGCCCTGGTGGTCAACAACAACGCAGCGGCCGTACTGCTTATTCTGGATACCTGGGCCAAGGGCAAAGAAGCCATTGTCTCCAGGGGGGAACTCGTGGAAATCGGCGGCTCTTTTCGCATTCCCGATGTCATGGCCAAGAGCGGAGCCATTCTTAAGGAAGTAGGAGCCACCAACCGGACCCATGTGTGTGACTACGAGCAGGCCATTACCGAAAACACCGCAGTACTCATGCGCGTACATACCTCCAATTACCGAATTATTGGATTCCACAAGGCGGTCTCTCAGGAAGACCTGGTGGCCCTGGGGAATAAACATGCTCTTCCGGTGATCGAAGACATGGGCAGCGGCAATTTTTTTGATTTTTCCGCGTACAATATGATGCCCGAACCCACTGTTCAAAAAACAGTGGCCGCTGGCCTGGATATCATTTCCTTCAGCGGGGACAAGCTGCTCGGCGGACCGCAGGCCGGGATCATCATCGGTAAAAAAAAGTATATTGATCCCATCAAGACCAATCAGATGAACCGGGCCATGCGTATTGACAAAATGACTCTGGCTGCTCTTGAAGCCACGCTCAGGCTGTATCTTGATCCCGAACTGGCCCGGAAAAGCGTGCCCACTCTGGCTATGATCACGGCGGATGTCCGTTTCTTGCGCGCTAAAGCCGGACGGATCAAAAAACGGATAGCAGCTCATTTCAGCAGCACCATGTCCGTGACATTGTTGCCCGGTGTCTCCAGGGTGGGCGGCGGGGCCTTTCCCGAACAGGATATCCAAACAACGCTGGTAGGAATCAAAAATACTTTATGCACAGCAGATGAACTGAAAACCGTATTGCTGGCTACCGATCCGCCCCTTGTAGGGCGCATTGAGAATGATTACTTCTGTCTTGATCCCCGGACCATCAATGACAAGGAAATACCGTTGGTGGTGGATGTGCTGGAGCAGGCGATAAATGGATTGGGGTAAAAAAAGGATACAGAATACGATAACCATGCACAGCCCTGGAAAATTCAGGATGTTTTTTTCTGTCGTGTGTCCAATATGATCTGGTGTAATAAAAAAGGAGAATCGTGATGGAACCGAAACTTACTTGTGATCCCAAGAGTTGCTGGGAAATTTATGATACAAAAAAACACCGGAAGGCCATGGAAGATGTTTGTGGCCGGTATCGGGATTTTTTGTCTAGGTGCAAGACCGAGCGTGAAGTTGTGGCTTGGGGACAGAATATCCTCAAGGCGAAAGGGTTTTCTGAAGATTTTTCCAGCGATCTGGTTATGCGCGATCACCGGGGCAAGACGCTTTTTTTTGCCCGCAAAGGCAAACGACCTCTGTCGGACGGTATCCGTCTGATAGGTTCCCATGCGGACAGTCCTCGTGTGGATTTCAAGCAGCATCCTCTGTACGAAGAATGCGAAGTAGGGCTTGCTAAGACCCATTATTACGGGGGGATCAAAAAGTATCAGTGGTTCTCGCGGCCTCTGGCCCTGCACGGTGTAATAGCCAAAACAAACGGGGAAACCGTTCATATTTCTATTGGTGATGATCCCGCCGACCCCGTGTTTGTCATTGCCGATCTTCTACCTCATCTGTCCCAGAAGCAGAATGAGCAGAAGGTCAGCGAGGCCTTTGAAGCCGAGAAAATGAATATTTATTTGGGACATGCACCCGCTGAAGAAAAAAAGGGGGCGGATGAGAAAGACGATGATTCCACGGATAGGATCAAACGCAATGTCCTTCAATTATTAAACAAAAAATATGGGATCGTTGAAGAAGATCTCTACAGCGCCGAGATCCAGGCCGTCCCTGCCGGTCCTGCCCGGGAAGTCGGTCTGGATACATCCATGATCGGCAGCTATGGCCAGGACGATCGTATCTGTGTCTTTACGTCCATGGAGGCTTTTCTGGAAAGTCCGGAGCCCGAATATACCCAGGTCGTGATTTTCTGGGACAAGGAAGAGATCGGTTCTGACGGTTCCACAGGGGCTCAGTCCCTTTTTTTTGAGTATTGCATGGAAGATCTTATTGATGCCTGGGAACCGGAGACCAAATTCCGGAACGTCATGAACAAAACACGGGCCTTGTCATCAGATGTGCATTCAGCCCTTGATCCTGATTATCAAGAGGTCCATGAAAAACTCAATGCCTCCCGGCTGGGATATGGGCCGGTATTCTGCAAATTTACCGGGCACCGGGGCAAATACGGAGCCAACGACGCCCACGCCGAATACGTGGCCTGGCTCAGAAGGATTCTCAACGAAGCCGATGTCCCCTGGCAGATGGCGGAACTGGGCAGAGTTGATCTCGGCGGAGGTGGTACTGTTGCCAAATATCTGGCCATCTACGGCATGAATATCATCGATTTTGGTCCCGGTATCCTGTCCATGCACAGTCCCTTTGAAATCAGCAGCAAGATGGACGTTTATGCAACGGTGCTGGCGTATAAAGTCTTTTTGAAAAATTGATGAATGAATTCAAGATATAGGATTTATGATAGAGGATATAAAACAGGTACGTGCTTACTATCCGAAATCTTTGGTTGGGGCAGATCCGTGTGCACATGCCGAAAAGGGCGACTGCAAGGGTCGCCCCTCTATTCTATATTCTATATCGTATATCTTTTTATATCGTTGTATCTAATCGTTAAGGAGCATCTTCATGCCTGTCATCATGGGCACTGCCGGTCATATCGATCATGGGAAGACAACATTGGTCAAAGCCTTGACCGGGATCAATTGCGACCGTTTGGTGGAAGAAAAAAAACGCGGCATTACCATCGAGCTGGGGTTTGCGTTCCTGGATCTGGAAGATGATCTGCGTCTGGGCATTATTGATGTTCCCGGTCATGAAAAGTTTGTCAAAAACATGGTGGCCGGAGCCGCCGGTATTGATTTTGTCGTCCTCGTCATTGCCGCGGATGAAGGCATCATGCCCCAGACCCGGGAGCATCTGGAAATCTGTACCCTGCTGGGCATCAAGACAGGCATGGTTGCTCTGACCAAGATCGATATGGTTGATGCAGAATGGCTGGAATTGGTGACTGAAGATGTGAGCAACTATCTGCAGTCCACCTTCCTTAAAGATGCTCCTCTTGTTCCTGTATCTGCCCATACCGGAGAAGGAATAGAAACCCTCAAACAGGAAATCACCCGGCTGACCAAAGAATTCAAGCCCAAACGGCGTTCCGATCTTTTCAGGCTTCCCATTGATCGGGTATTTGTCATGAAGGGGTATGGCACGGTGGTTACAGGGACCAGTTTTTCAGGCACATTGCGTGTTGGCCAGGATTTGATCCTCTATCCATCAGGATTGTCGACAAAAGTCCGGGGCCTGCAGGTACATGGAGAGGCCAAAGAGGAGGCAGGGGCTGGTTTGAGGACCGCTATCAACCTGTATGGTCTGGAGAAAACCGAAATACAACGGGGAGAATTTCTGGCTCCGCCGGATTCCTTATTCCCAAGTCTGGTCTGGGATCTGGAGATAACCTGCCTGGCTTCGGTCACAAAGGGGATCAAACACCGTACCCAGGTTCATTTCCATCATGGGACAAAAGAAACTCTGGCCCGGCTTTATTTCCTGGACCGGGACGTCCTGGAAGCCGGGGAAACCGCTGTGTGTCAGGTCCGCTTCGATACCCCCATGGTCGGAGTATATGGAGATCGGTGTATTATCCGTTCCTTTTCTCCTTTGCAGACCATTGCCGGGGCCAGCATCATCAATCCCCTGGGACGCAAGGTGAAACGATTTTCTTCGGATTTAGAAATTTTGGAAACCCTGGCGTCTGCGGAAGAAAGTGAACTGGTTATCGCTCAATTGGCTTTAGCAGGAGTGGAGGGACTTCGGTTTGCCAAATTGCGTATCATGACTGACCTTGAGTCCAAGGGGCTTGAAAAGGTTTTACAAATTCTAGGGGGCAAACAGTTAGCCTTTCTGGTGGACCGTGAGCAGCGTGTGTATGTATCCGGAGCCCTGGTCCTGGGACTTTGTGATCAGGCCGTGAGTTTCTTAGAAAATTTTCATGCCCAAAACCCTATGCGTCCCGGTATTTCGCGTGGAGAACTGGCATCAGCCTGGGGGAAAGGGCTCTCTCCAAAACTTTTTCATTTGATCCTCGAACGATTAACCAAGCAGGAACGTATCGTCTCGGAACAGGAACTTCTTCATCTTGCCGGGCACAAGGTTTCTTTGGCTTTGGATCAGGATGTGTTGCGTAACAATCTGATGGCACTGTATGAAAAGGGAGGCCTGACCCCTCCAACGCTAAAGGCCGTGCTCTCAGAGCTTGATGGGGCGCCTAAAGATGTCATGCCCTTGATGCGTCATTTGGTGGATGAAAACAGGCTGATTAAAATTAATGAAGAGTTGTATTTTGATGCTCAGGCCATCACGGGACTGAAAACAACGCTGACTGAATTTTTTGCAACCAAAGATGAACTTGCTCCGGCTGATTTTAAGGATCTGACAGGATTGTCACGCAAGTTTGCCATCCCTTTGCTGGAATTTATGGACAAGGAAAAATTTACCGTACGTGTGGGCAATGCACGTAAAATACGCGGCAAGTAACGGGTATATATTGTACTATGACAATGGGGGAAGTCCGCATGACGGCTTCCCCCATTGTCATTTTTTTCCAAAAAAGACTTTTTTTATCAATGGAATTTGGGTAGGGAATGCAACAGTTATGGCATGAAAAGTGATGCTGTTATCGCTGGTGTAATGCTTTCGTGGCATTCTTAGGCATATTCTTTAGACATCACGGTATATTTTAGCCCAGGTAAGACATTTGTGTCAGTATTTTTTTCGCTTTGTCATCTTTTGCGCGTATGCTGGCCTTGGGAGAGCGAAAGAAATGGTGCAGGATGATCGTGTTGGCTTGAGAGCATATGACGTATGTTATTTAGGTGGAACCAAGGGAGTCCATGATGAAAAAAAGTTTTTATATGTCATTCCGGGGCAAAGTAATCACCATGATTATTCTGGCCATGGTTGCTGTCAGCATGGGTATGGTGGTCTCCGTAGGAATTGAGATGCATCGGCTCCTTACAGAAAAAAATAAGGCTACCATCGTATCCATTAAAAAAATTATTGATGAACGGGTTCAAAACACTTTCCGGGAAATCAAGGGTTTTTCTGTTCTCATTTCCAAGGATAGTACGCTGATACAGGGGTTGCAGTCAGATGATACCCCCGTACTTCAGGAATATGGGAAAAATATCATCTCTTTACTGAAACTTGATTTTATCACCTTGCTCAATAGAGAAGGCAAGGTTGTCGCCCGGGGACATTCGACCAAGCACGGTGATAATCAAAAAAATAAGTATATTGTTCAACAGGCCATGGAAGGACAACCCGCGGTGGGTATTGCTCGAGGAAATTTGGTCAAATTTTCCCTCCGGGCCGCGGCACCTGTCTATAATGGTCAAAAAATTATCGGTGTGGTCCTTTTGGGATATAATCTTTCCACCCCCTCCTTTGTGGATGGGATCAAGAAAGACATGGATGTTGAATGTACGATCTTTGATCGTGATAAACGTATTGCCACAACGATCATGGATAGGTCTGGTAAAAGGGTGTTAGGCACAACACTTGATAATCCATTAATTCTGGCATCCGTTATGAAGAAAAATCAGCCTTACATTGGTAAAAACGAACTTTTGGGACTAACCTATGATACCCTGTACTGGCCTATCCAGGATTTGAAAGGCAGCACAGAAGGGATGATGTTTATCGGTAAGGATCGGCATATTATCGGCAACGCCATCCAGCATCTCATCGTGCTGCTTTCCTGTGTTATTTTTGGAATTGCCCTCTTGGTCACTGTCGCAACCCTGCTCTATGCTGGAAAACTGACCAAACCGGTAAAAATGTGTACCCTGTTTGCCAAAGAAATTGCCCAAGGCAAGCTGGATAGTGTCATTAACGTTGAAAGAAATGACGATCTCGGGGTGTTGGCAAAGGCTCTTCAGACCATGGTTGCCAAGCTCAAGGAACTTATCGAACAAGCCCGGCAGGAAAAGGCTCAGGCCCAGGCGGAAAAGAAAAAAGCTGATGGGGCAGTGTTGGAAGCCAAGGCAGCCAAAGAAGAGGCCGAACAGGCCCGTGCTCTGGGCATTCGGCAGGCAGCTGAGGCCATTGAGGGAGTCGTGGAGCGATTGACCTCAGCATCCGAAGAACTGGCTGCCCAAAGTGAAGAGATTACTCAGGGAACGGAGTTGCAAAGTACCAGAACGCAGGAAACAGCGACGGCTGCGGATCAGATGAATGCAACGGTTCTTGAAGTTGCCAAGAATGCATCCAATGCCTCTGAAGCTTCGAAAAAAGCAAAGGATAATGCTGTTGACGGAGAAAAAATTGTTGCCAAAGCTGTAGAGGCTATCAATAAAGTTCAGAAACAGGTAGCCGCTATGAAAAATAATCTTGATAAACTTGGTTCGCAGGCCGATGGCATCGGCCTGGTTATGAATGTGATCAGTGATATCGCCGATCAGACCAATCTGCTGGCGTTGAATGCGGCCATTGAGGCTGCTAGGGCCGGGGATGCGGGAAGGGGATTTGCCGTTGTGGCTGATGAGGTCCGGAAGCTGGCTGAAAAAACCATGCAAGCCACCAAAGAAGTCGGGCAGGCTGTCAAAAATATCCAGGAGGGGACCACAGCCAACATCAAGGAGATGGATGCCACCGTTCAACTGGTCACTGAGACAACGGATCTCGCCAACAGTGCAGGCAATGCGCTGCATGGGATTGTAGCATCATCAGACACCATATTCCAGCAGATCACTTCCATTGCCACGGCATCAGAACAACAATCTGCCGCAAGTGAAGAGATCAGCCGGTCGGTGGAGGATATCAGTCGAGTCACCATGGAAACCGCCCAGGGAATGCAGCAAACGCAGGAAGCAACGACCGAACTGGCGGGCCTTGCAGCTAAACTGGGTACTATTGTCCAGGATTTTCGGTCCAATTAGTCTTTGACATTTTTTCATTTCCAACCAACAAAACCCTTATGGAAGACTATTCTCGCCACAAGGGTTTTTAAGTATCTATGTATTGATGCACAGACTCACCTATCCTGCGGACCGCGACCAAGGAGAACAGCTTATGCAGGACCCATCACCTCAATGGCTCAAATGGGCCAGAACTATCCAGGCCATCAGTCAGATCGGGCTGACCTATAAAAAAAACCATTATGATGAAGAGAATTTCACGCAGCTCATGGACATTGCTGCGGACATGATTGCTTTTCATACCCAGCAGTTCAAGTCGGACATGAAACAAAACTTTCTGGCTCAGCCAGGATACGCAACGGTCAAGGTGGATGTCCGGGGGGCGGTTGTACGTGATGGAAAGATTTTGTTGGTCAAGGAAATTGTTGACGGCAAGTGGACCATGCCCGGAGGCTGGGCGGATGTTGGGGAGAGCCCTGCGGAATCTGTGACCCGAGAGGTGTTGGAAGAAAGCGGATTTCGGGTCAAACCGACCAAAATCCTTGCCGTGGTGGACGCCAACCGCAAGGGGCGTCCACTGGAATTCTACCACGCTTTCAAGATCATTTTCCTGTGTGAAATCTTGGGAGGGAAGGCTACTCCCAGCGATGAGACCTCCGAAGTGGGGTTCTTTTCTTTTGCTGATCTCCCGGAATTATCAACAAATCGCACCAGCCTGGAGCATGTCGCTGAAATCCGGGCTCATCTGGCAGACCCCAACAGACCGGCCGCATTTGATTGAAAAAAAGATAAAGGATCTACGTATACAATCGTCAGGTGCATGGAGGGCCGGCCGGTTGGTCACCCGGATATTTTGTTATGCCTCCCGGATCGTTGCCAGGGTGTTGAAAATTTCCTGCAAGGGGCCTTTGAGGATCTGTTGTCTTGCGGCGTAGATCTTGGCGTAAGCGGTATGATTGTCCGGTATGGGACGTATTTCCTGCCTGATCCCGACCCAGCGTCTGAGGGTTTCCTGAATATCAGGGATGTCGCCCACCCCGTAGGCCGCCAGCAGGGCGTTGGCCAGCACGGCACCTTCGCTGCGCTGCATGGTCACATACTTGGCATTAAGCACGTCCGCTTTGATCTGGTCCCAGAAAAGGGACCTGCTCCCTCCTCCCGTACCAATGACCGTATCTACAGTGATTCCTTCATCCCTGAAGGCCTGTACCCAGGCAAGGTATTCAAAGGCAATGGATTCCAGAATGGATCGCCACAGTCTAGCTTTGTCCGTTCCACCGAACATTCCCAGCCATGTTGCGCAGGCGCTGGGTTGCGAGGGATCGCCGCCCTGGAGATAAGGATAAAAAAGAGCGAGATCTGCTCCCAGAGGAACGGTTTTCGCCAGTTCATCCATGGCCCGGTAAAAATGTGGATCACCGGTCTTGCCCACAACCTTGTCCCTGAACCAGCGCATGCTCAATCCCCCGGCACGGATCAGCCCCCAGTACAGATAATGGCCTTCAAAGGTCCCGATGGAATAGATGAGTCCAGGTACAGTGGTCAGCTTGGGGCACATATGATCCACATCCGCCGTGAAAATAGACGCTGTGCCCGCAACATCGGAACACATACCTGTATCCAGGAGTCCGGAACCTATGTTGGACTGCATAAAGTCTCCGGCACCGGCAACCAGCGGAATGCCTTCGGGAAGACCCAGTACTCCGGCCTGTTGTGAGGACAGTGTGCCGATAACATCCCAGGGTTTGACCACACGGGGCACCAGTTCACGCGGGATGCCCAAAAGCTCCAGCTGCCGGTCCGACCAGTCTCTGGTCCGGGCATTGTAGCCGATAATCCACCCGGACATGTGCGCCCAGTCGATAAAGGCATCCTCTGCCTGAAGTCCGGCAAAACGACCCAGGATAAAGTGGGCGATGGTGACCACTTTTTTGGCCGCATTCATGACATCTCTACGGTGTTTTAGCAGCCAGAGCAGGAACATGGGCGGCTGCATGGCATCTATCTGGGCATTGCCGCATTCTTCAACCCACAACGGTTCAACATTGGTGCGCACGTACTCGGCTTCCTTGGTCGCCCGGCCGTCCAGGAAAGAAATATAGGGTCCGGCCGCCTTCCAGTCATGGGTGATGGGCACAAATCCCATGATCACGCCGCTACACGATATCCCTCTGATTTCTCTGGGATTGATCCCACTTTTATGCACGCATTCCCTGATGCCTTGAACGACATTGTCATAAAAATGGTCCGCATCCATCTCCGCCCACCCCGGCCGGGGATAGTGGATCTCATTTTCTCTGTAGGCCTCGGCCACCAGGGTCGAATCCTCGTTGTAGATGGCCGTTTTGGTCCCCTGACTGCCGCAGTCATAGCCGAGATAGTATTTGGTCATGGTGGTTGTCCTTTTAGAATAGTTATTTGTAACGATGCAGCTCGTTAATTGGTACAATACCACCTTGAAATAGAGCGCCATTCCCGTCGGGGCGGATTCGCAGATCTGCCCGTGCGTAAAATTTCGTACACATCATATTTTTGTACGGAGGCATAATCAAGGGATACATCGTTAGATCTGTTTTTATACACGGAGGGGGAACAGAAACCGGCCCTTATTTCGAGTTATTTTTTCAGGAGCATCGTTTGTCCATACACCGCTTGGCCCAGAGAGATGCAGCCGTCATTGGGGGAAACATGGGTGTGGACCAGGGGAGTAAGCCCCTGAGCACGCAGCAGGGGAGGGAGTTCCATGGTCAGAGTGTTGTTCTGCATCACGCCGCCGCTCAATCCAATGGTGGTGCACCCCGTTGCTGTCGCAGCCAACGTCGCCCAGGCTGTTAGGCCGTGCATGAGACCCAGATGAAATTTGCGGCTGATGATGCTGTTGGCCGTGCCCTGATTCCAATCCGTATAAATTTGCGTAAAAAGGGCATCGGTATCCAGAATGAGCAGATCAGCCTCTTTTTTGATGGGACAACGGTATCCGGTATGGACATCCATATCCTGAATAGCCTCGAGCACAATGGCGGCTTGGCCTTCATAGGCAATGGTCAGCTTGAGACCGAGGAGCCCGGCTACGCCGTCAAAGAGTCGACCGCAACTTGAGGATAGAGGGCAGTTGATATTTTTTTCGAGCATCTGGGATACAAAAGCGTCCTCCCTGGAAAAAGCAGCAAGCCAGGGCCAGGGGCGTTCAGTCGGTTTATTGATCCCGATGCCTGCGAGCATGCTCCGGGCAATACGCCAGGGTTCCTTGATGGCTTTTTCTCCGCCGGGAAGGGGAATATGGCATAACCGGCCCAGGCGTCGATGTTCAAGGGTTTCATTATTCACCCAGAGCAGTTCGCCGCCCCATAAGGTTCTGTCATCCCCCAGGCCGGTGCCGTCCAATGCCAGTCCCAGTGCCTTGCCTGTATACTGATTTTCAGCCAGCACCGCATGGATGTGCGCAAAATGGTGCTGCAAGGTGATGATAGGCACATCCGGTATTGTCTGGGCCCATTCCTGGGCAAACCGGGTGCTCAGATAGTCCGGGTGCAGGTCGCGGACAATAGCCTTGGGCGTGACCTGCAAAATATTTTGGAGATGGGTAGCAATTTCCTGAAAAAAAGAATAGGTTTCTAGATTTTCCATATCTCCGATATGCTGGGAGACAAAGGCCTGATTTCCCTTGGTCAGGCAGAGGGTATTTTTGAGCTCAGGGCCGACGCCCAGGACACAGGGGCCTGTTTGGGCCAGAAAGATGGGGCCTGGAGTATAGCCGCGGGCCCGGCGTATAAATTGTTTGTTTTCTCCCGTAGTGCGGACAACGGAATCGTCGCAACGGATAAGGATGTCCCGATTGTGGAGTAAAAAAAAGTCGGCAATGTCACCTAACCGTTTAAGAGCTTCTCGGTTGCCCAGACAGATGGGTTCGGAACTCAGATTGCCAGAGGTCATAACCAGAGCAGGGAGCTGGGCCTCCTGGCAGAGCTGGGTAAAATGATGGAGGAGGATATGGTGCAGGGGGGTGTAGGGAAGCATGACCCCCAGAAAATCCGTATCCGGTGAGAGTAATGCGCAAAGCTGGGTGCCCGATTTTTTACGCAGCAGGACAATGGGACGGATATGCCCTGTCAGCAGAATTTCGTCAGCGGGAGAGACCTGACAGATTTTCTTCACTGTTTCCAGATCAGGAACCATAATGGCCAGAGGTTTACCCCAGCGGTGTTTGCGTTTTTTGAGAAGAGACACTGCAGGTTCGCTGGTTGCATCGCAGGCCAGATGAAAACCACCCAATCCCTTGATGGCCAGGATTTTTCCGGAATAAAGCTGCCGCGCTGTTTCAAAAAGTGCCTGATCGCGGGTACAGATTTCCTTCCCCTGACTGTCAGTCAGCCATACTTTGGGTCCGCAGGTACCGCAGGCATTGGGCTGGGCATGGAACCGCCTGTTCCTGGGATCTGTGTATTCCTCATGGCAGGCAGCGCACAAGGGGAAACAGGCCATGGATGTTTTGTCTCGGTCGTAGGGGATAGACCGGGTGATGGTATATCGGGGCCCGCAATTGGTACAATTGGTAAACGGATACAGATAGCGCCGGTTTTGGGGATTAAAGATATCCCGGATACAGTCAGCACAGGTGGCCACATCCGGGGAGATGAGCACGTGATGTCCTTTGCCCTGGGTGCTTTTGCGGATGAGAAAGGTTCGCTCGTTCCCAATGATCGGGATTTCTTCCCGTTCACAGGTGACGATACGTGCCAGGGGAGGGAGTTTTGTAGGCAGTTCGGTTTCAAAATCCCGCAACGCAGATACCGGCCCCTGGATTTCGATGATCACCCCCTGAGGAGCATTGAGAACGAATCCGGTCAGTTGGAACTGTTCGGCCAGGCAAAAAATGAAGGGGCGGAAACCCACCCCTTGAACCTGTCCGGTGATGATTAGTCTGATGCGTTGTTTGGGCATATGAAGAAGTTCCTAACCATTTGAAAATGCAGAGTATGATCCATAATTGATGTGCTAAAAAAATAGAGTGGTAACGATTGAGCGATGAATAATGTGTTCGCACAAAAGATATGGACTTTATTGCCCAATATGTAAGGACGCCTCTTTTGGGGCGTCCCTAGGGCACGAATGAGATATTCAACCGGATGATCCCGAAATAACGTCTGTTTTCTAGTATTTTTACCGGGTAAAATCAAATAAGGTCAGGATCAAGGGAAGACGCGGCTCTGGTTTTTTTTGATACGCATTATATGTGTCGGCGGTGTGCCTATTTGACCTTTAGGCCTCAGGAATCTAGAAAGGTATGTTTGTTCCGTTCAGCATTCTTAACCCGGAAATATCACATGCAACTCTATCATCTCGCACCCCTTCTGACCGGTCTTTTCAGACTCTGGGGCCGAACTCTCAGGTTTACCCGGATTAATTATCAGGCCATGACGTCCCGGGAAGCAAAAGGGGAGTCCCTGATTTTTGCCATCTGGCACGACGAATTATTTGCTCCGACCTATCTGCACAGGGATGAAGGGGTAGTCGCCGTGGTCAGTAGCAGCAAAGATGGGGAGATACTTGCCCGGGTTATGCAGCGTTTGGGCTACGGACTTGCCAGAGGGTCGAGTTCACGCCAGGGGCTTAAGGCCATGCTATGTGCCATGAAAGAGGTCCGTTCCCATGGACGTCATGTCGTTCTGACCGTGGACGGTCCCCGTGGTCCACGACATGAGGCCAAGGCTGGAGCTATTTATCTGGCTTCCAAGGCCAATGTTCCTCTGATTCCGGTGAGAATCCGTATCAGTCGGGCCAAGATCTTTTACAAGGCCTGGGATCGGTTCCAGCTTCCCTTCCCCGGGGCCAGATGCGAGATCATCTATGGCGAACCATATCATGTGCCGGAAAAATTGGATGGAGCCACCTTGAAAAAAGAACAGGAACGGCTTACCCGGGCACTCAATGATCTGGCCTGATCTGCGGTCACTCTTTGGGACAACCTTTCATCTCTCATCATCTAGGCTGGAATCATATGCGTGAACTTTGTTATGCCGGTATTGGAGCGTTATTTTCCCGTATGGGGCTTTCCGGGGTTAAAAAATTCGGAAAAATTTTGGGTACCCTTTTCTGGTATTTTCTGCCCGGACGCAGGAACCTGGCTATCCGTACCATCGAAGAGCGTCTGGAGGTTCCTCGGGACGAGGCTGTACATATCGCCCGTAAAAATTTTGCGCAGACCGCTCAGGCCTTTGGAGAAATATTTCTCATCCGGCAGGTGGACCATCGTTTCATACAAGAGCATGTTTATTTTCCGGATCAGGATCTTTTTGACCAGACCTTCCAAAGTCATCGACCCGTCGTTGTTGTAACCGCTCACCTTGGTTCATGGGAGTTTTTTGCCGGCATTTGCGGCCCATTGCTTCCTGACAGACCTACTCAAGGAGTGGTCAGACTGCCTAAAGACAAGGCCATGGGCAACCTCATGATGCATTTGCGAGGGGTTGGAAAGGTGGAAATCGTTACCCACCGCAATGCCGCCAAAAAGGTTTTGCGCTGCCTCAGAAAAGGAGGAATGTCGGCGTTTCTGGTGGATCATAACTGCTCACGCAGTGAAGCCATTTTTTTGCCTTTTCTTGGGAAAATAGCCGCTGTGAATATGGGCCCCGCTCTGCTTGCCCTGCGTTCCCAGGCACTGGTTCTTCCGGTTTTTCTTCTGCGTAACGGCGAGTCAAACTATATGCTTAGGCTTTCAACTCCCCTTGATACCGTGACATTGACCGGGACCAGGGAAGAAAAAATAAGGGCCATTGCCGGGTTTTATACCGGAGAAGTGGAAACCATGGTCAGAAACTATCCCGAACAATGGTTCTGGATGCATAAGCGGTGGAAGACACGGCCTGATAATGAAGTCGACTAATGTACATTGTATCCTGTTGATTTTTTTGCAAAATAATGCCTCCTATCCCTTGGTGCTTTTTGCAAAAAGCCATACAAAAACGCCGGGAATACCGGCGTTTTTGTATGGCTACACAACGTGCTATGCTTCGTCTTTAATAAACAAAGAAAAAATGAGTTTGCCGTCTTCAGGCAAAGGTTCTTTGTTCAAATCTTTGGCCTTGCCATAGCATTCAAATCCATCTTTACTGGGTTTGACATATCCTGCAGATAAAATAGTGGAGTAGGGGATTTGTCTGCGCAGTTCGTCATGGGCGATACGGTTGGGAAAAATAATTGGCAATGGGGCGCCGGAAAAATCTTCGAACATAATATACTTCATGAGAGATCTCCTTTTTTTGATCGTATGTGATCATGGTTCTAAATATGTATAGTTGAGAATGCATGGCACTCCCGCAAAAAATGCAAGATGCCCTCCCTTCTCCAAACAGCGTTTTAAAACATGGGCGTAGCAACGTTGGTCTGCTTTTGTTCCATGCCTGCAGAAACTGAAGCAATACGTGCTTTAGCCGCTTTTTTCTGGCTGGCCCGATCTGAATGTTTGAGTACGGAGGAGTACAAGCGTTTGGCTGCTTCAAACTCTCCCCGTTTTTCATAGATCAGACCGGCCCTGTACATGGCAGTGACAGCCCAGATATTTTGTCCGGGATAACTCCATGCAAGGCGCAGATAATATTCCAACGCCTTGCCCAGCTTGCCCTGGGACTGAGCGCCTTCCCCAAGCCAGAATAAAATTTCAGCCCGGATTTGTTCATCAACCAAAGCCCGTTTGTCCCATAATCCTTCCAGAATACCCTGTGCCCATGTCCATTGACGTTTTTGCTGTCCAAGCAGAGCCAGTTTAAGCTGTTTTTCCAGGGGGACCCTGCCGGGATTTTCCTGCATCAAGATCCCATAATCTCTGAGGGCAGCGTCCTCATATCCCAGTTCCATCTCCATCCCGGCCTTGGCCAAAAGAAATTCAACACGGTCATCCTGATCCAGATCTTTGGTCTGTATTTTTTGCAGATAGGCCCAGGCCAGCTTCTTATTCCCGTTCTTATTGGTTTCGCGTGCCAAAAACAGCAATGCTTTCTGGGCCGCTGGAGAATGGGGGAAAAGAAAGGCCAGATGCATGGAATCGACATGGTTTGGGGCGGTTTCCATGGTTCGGGTCAGGGAAACATAGGTTTGCAGATAATCAAGGGGATAGATTTGCTGTGTTGTGGCGGGGGTATCCCAAAAAAATCCCAAAACATCGGGGTATGCATCCGTTCCAGCTGCCTGACCCAGATAGGTCAGCATGGCAGCTTCTTGAACATCTTCAGGCAGTTCGGGCTGTCCCCCCAAAATCATGTACGCCAGACCAAGAAGTAGTGGTGGATGTTTATTCCCGGCAATAAGCTTCATCCAGGATTGCTTAAGATTCTGTATGTCGTCCTTCTGGAGTGCCAGGGCAAATCGACACACGGAAAGTCCTTGTTGTATCTGGGGAGGCAGAAAAACGGACCCCTGTTCCTGGTCAATGGTTGCCAGAGCCTGGTCCAGAGATTCTTTTGTCAATCGATCGACAAAGGAAGACCAGGAGGGTGCATCGGGCGGGGCCAATAACCAGGTACTGGTCGCACGAATTTTAGGTGCAAAAAGCGTAAAAAAAGATTGATCGGTTCCCAGGGAATCGGTCCGGTATCTGGAAGGGGACAGGCCGGAGGACGTACCTTCGGGATGTCCGAGCAACACGCCCATATTGCCCCAGAAAAGAGCCCGTTGCTTATTGGCAAGACCAATCAGAAGCAGGTCTCCCTTGTCCCAGAAGCCCAAAGACCAATAGGCCAGTGCCTTGCCTATCCTGGTTTGTTCCTCAGATATTTGAACGGTATTCTGCAGGGAAAGATCGGGACGCGGGGTGGAGACCTGGACGTGGGCATAGACGGGTTGCGCCTGTTTCCAAAAGACGTTTTGGGGCCATGCCTGATTGCCAAGGGCGAGCATCTGGTTCATCAGCGGGCGCCTGGAGTCATGCACTCCGGAATTCTGGGTAAAAAAGGATGCCCAGAACCATTGTTTCCATATGTCTTCAAAAAGAAGTGCCAGCCCTGGTTCCTTAGCAATGAGGGGCAGATATATTTCCTGGGGTACAGTCTGGGTGAGTTTCAGCCAGGTAAGAACACATTCATCATACATACCCAATAAACGTTGGGACCGGGCACGGAGGACTAGTCGTTGTTTTTCCTGATCGCTGTTGGGATAAGGCTGTCCAAGGAGTTCGATCACTTTTTGGGGCTGGTTCAGACGCACAAGGGTTTCGGCTCTAGCCAGCACATTCTTTGCCGATGGCGATTGCATCGACAATTCCTGTTCGAACACGTCCCATGCCTGGTATGTCTCCAGCCAGGCATCAAAACTCTGCGCTGTTTTTTGGGCGGCATACACGTGCTGGCTGATGAACAGACAACAAACGATGAGCATAACGAATCGGAACAAATGAGAATATAATGACATAGCTGTATAAAATAATGAATAATTATAGATGGTTGAATAGTGGCAGAAACGAATTATGTAAACTTTCTTGCGGCAAAGTTTACATAATTTACATTATGAGACATTTACAGATCAGTTATTTACACATTTTCAGGCCATGGATGCGTTTTCCATCGTACAGAAAGACAACTTTCATCAACCTTGTACCAATGCGGATTCGTGGGAAAATAGAACATCCACGTAAGCATTTTTGTCCAGGCGACATCCGTCTGCCTGGACATTGCAATCAGTACCAGGCAGCAATTATTTTTTTTTGTTCATGGAATCCCAATCAGTTAAAAACGATTTTAGTCCTTTGTCTGTCAAAGGATGTCCGGCCAGTTGGCGGATAACTTTGAACGGTATGGTCGCGATATCTGCGCCCAGCATGGCTGATTCGAGGACATGACTGGTGCTTCGGATGCTGGCGACAATAACTTCGGTTTCAAAGCCGTAATTATCATAAATGGACAAAATCTGAGAAACCAGATCCATGCCTGTGTGACCGACATCATCCAGGCGGCCCACAAAAGGACTTACATAGTTGGCTCCGGCTTTGGCTGCAATGAGTGCCTGCACAGGAGAAAATATCAGCGTCACGTTGGTCGGAATATCCATAGCCCTCAACGTATGTACAGCCTTCATGCCTTCCATTGTCATGGGAATTTTTACAACCACATTGGGGCCAAATCCGATCAGGTCCTGGGCCTCGGTAATCATGCCCGAAGCATCCTGGGAGATGACTTCCAGATTGACAGGGCCCTTTACCTCGCGGCAGATGGATGCCGCAATTTCACGCCAATCGCCCTTTTCTCGAGCCATGAGGCTAGGGTTGGTGGTCACTCCATCCACCATACCTAATTCAGCAGCCTGGTGAATTTCTTTTAAGTTGGCGGTATCAATGAAAAATTTCATCTCTTCCCTCTCCTATTATTTGACGGATTTGGGTTGTTCGCCGTTTTGTAACTGTTCCACATATTTATCCCGACATTCGAAACTACAGAAGCAATGGACCTGATCACCGTTTTTGACCCGGATATCTGTATCCTTGGGGACAAAGGTCCCACAGATGGGGTCTTTAACCATCTCGCCGGCAGCGGCCATGGTTTCATGCTTTTTGTACACTGTTTCCGTTTTTTTCTTTTTATCTCCAGTCAATAATTTGAAAAGAACATAGCCTGCTCCAAAAAAAATAAGAAATTTTAGCATGTTGCACCTAAATTTTGGATATTTTATAGTTGAGATGGGATATATATCATGTCATCATTGACATCTTTAAAGAGGATGCAGGTCCGGCTTTTCCTGTTGCCATATCTGATGGTCCTTAACAGTATACCGTAGCGTAGATAGCATGTCCCCCACTGTTTCACCAGAGGGAAAACGAAGGTCCGGTGCAATTTCCTGCAAAGGAATCAAAACAAACGCCCTTTGATGCATTCGTGGATGCGGAATGTGCACATTCGGTTCCGAAAGTGTCAGGTGTCCGTAAAGGAGCAAATCCAGATCCATGGTCCGTGGTCCCCAATGTTGTAAACGCACCCTACCCAGTTTGTTTTCAATTTCAAGAAGACTCTGCAATAAGGTTTGAGCCGTCCAGGCTGGGCCGCAGTGAACCATGATAACCTGGTTGGCAAACCATGGCTGGTCAGTGACTCCCTGGGGCTGAGTCCAATAGACGGAAGACGTGCGCAAGGTCTCCACGTCCGCAAGACATTCAATATACTTCAGTGCTCGCTGTAGGTTTTTGTCGCTCTCACCCTGATTCGATCCCAGAGAGACAAATGCTCTATTTCCTGCGGCCACGACGGCATACTCCTTAGCAAGGCAACGGCCCGTACCATCAGATTAAATTACTATGGACACGGGCCGGGGCTAGATGTTTAGATGAGATTTTGGACGGATAGCTAATCCCGGGTTCGGTTGACTCCCCGTTTTTCTCTATCCAGATGAATGGTTAGAATTTTATTTTTCAGAATATTGAGATCTTCGCCACCGTCTAAGATGATATTGAGCAGATTTTGCATCCGTTGGGGTTCCTGGTGTGCAAATTGGGAGAGAACATTGATCTGTTCTGGTGTCAATCCGGTTACCATATTCGTTCTCCTTGTGTGTGCGCTGGTTACGAGCAATCAATCCATATATTTTGAATCTTTACTCCTTTCCCCTTGTGCGTGCAAGTATGGAAGTGTATGAGCCTACGATCATTGCAGGACGTTTTTTCACCTGGAGTTTGTATCGTGTCACTTCCCCCTTCGGAACATTATTGTATTGATCAATTTTTAGAACACCTCATTGTCGTCAAAGGGCTTGCCGAGAAAACAATCGTTGCCTACGAATCTGATCTGCGCGCTTTTGCCGATTTTCTGAGCACGTCCTCCATCGGCCTGCAAGACGTTGCCGAAAGCACATTGATTACCTATTTGATATATCTTAGGAGTCAGAAGCTGGCAGACAGAACGCTGGCCAGACATCTTTCCACCCTGCGCAATTTTTTTACCTTTACATACGAAGAACATCTGCTTCCGGAAAACCCAGCCCAGATTTTAACTAATCCCAAGCTGGCCAAACGTCTCCCTGATGTCCTGACACAGGACGAAGTGTCCCGGCTTCTGGAAATCCCCCGGCTGAATACAAAACTCGGTTACCGGGACCGGACCATGCTTGAATTATTGTACGCTGCAGGGCTCAGGGTTTCGGAACTCATCACCCTGCGTCCTCTGGATTTTGATCCACAGATCGATATCCTGCGTATCTGGGGGAAAGGGAGTAAAGAACGCATCGTCCCCCTGCACGCCACTGCCAGTAAATTTTTGTCTACCTATCTCAACGCACACCGAGCCGACTTTCTTCCCAAAGAAAATGTTATTTTTTTAAATCGTTCCGGCAAAGGACTTTCTCGTCAGGGGGTGTGGAAACTGGTTAAGCGTTATGCCGTCAAGGCGGGTATCTCCAAAGAGCTTTCTCCCCATACCATCCGTCACTCCTTTGCGACCCACCTTCTGGAAGGCGGTGCTGATTTGCGAACGTTGCAAATCCTTCTTGGCCATGAAGACATCAGCGCGACCGAAATCTATACCCATGTGGAAACCAAACGACTTATCGATATGCATCACCTCTATCATCCCCGATCAGCCAGTCATGACTAAGCAAATCGCTCCAACCATTATCACCTCACACAGCAACGCGGATTTTGACGCCCTGGGTGCCATGGTGGCCGCCGGCAAACTCTATCCGGACGCAGTCCTTGTTTTCCCTGGATCTCAGGAACGCAATATCAAAAATTTTTTTATTCAAAGTGCCACCTATCTTTTTAATTTTAAACCGGCACGGGATCTGGATCTGACCGCCGTACGCCACCTCGTTCTGGTCGATACCCGCCAAAAGGATCGTCTTGCTCATATTGCGTCCGTATTCGACAACCCGGATCTGCAAATAGATATTTATGACCACCATCCAGACAGCCCTGATGATATCCGCGGGCAGATCAATGATATCCGGCCATGGGGTTCGGCCACGGCTATCCTTGCGCTGATTATACAAGAAAAGGGGATGACCCTTTCCCCGGACGAAGCTACTATCCTTGGACTGGGGATCTATGAAGATACCGGCAATTTCACCTTCGCCTCCACCACCTCCCATGATCTGCAGGCAGCGGCCTGGCTTGCTGAACAGGGCATGGATTTTAACATGGTGGCCGATATGGTCAACCGGGAAATGAGTGCGGAACAGATATCCATTCTCAACAGTCTTCTTGATTCGGCCACAACCCACTCCATCCATGGTGTTGATATCGTCGTCGCAGATGTCTCTTTAGACTATTATGTGGGTGACTTCGCCCTCCTCGCCCATAAACTTCTGGAAATGGAAAATATCCGCGTTCTTTTTGCTCTGGGGAGGATGCAGGACCGTGTGCAGGTCGTCGCGCGGAGCAGAACCGCAGATGTCGACGTAGGCCGGATATGCACCTCGCTTGGCGGTGGGGGCCATCCCTATGCTGCTTCGGCCTCAGTCAGGGACAGGACGCTTGAACAGGTCAAAGATGAACTTTTTGGGCTGCTCTATTCCCAGATCAATCCGGATATCCGTGTCAACAAACTGTGCTCCAGCCCGGCCGTGGTCATTGAAAAGGACAGAACCTTGAGTGAGGCTGCTGAATTGATGACCCGCTATGGGTTGAAGGCTATCCCTGTCATTAACAGGGGAACCCTGATCTGCGCGGGAATTTTGGAGCACCAGCTGGCAGAAAAAGCCATCAGCCATAAACTGGGTGATGTGCTCATCAAGGAATACATGCTCTGTGATTTTGCCACGGTTACCCGAGAGATGGATCTCTATCCGGTTATGGAAATCATTTTAGGGAGAGGGCAGCGTCTTGTTCCTGTTGTGGATGATTTGAATCATATTGTTGGGGTTATCACTCGCACGGATCTCATCAATACATTAATCAGTGAACCTGCACGTATTCCCGAAAGTTTGATCCCGGATCGCAAACGCGAGCGCAACATCAGGCATCTGCTCAAGGAACGGCTTCCCCGCAAACTTTTCGATTTTCTGGAACAGGTAGGAAAACTGGCCCAGGAAAAAGGTGTGGATGTCTATTGTGTGGGCGGGTTTGTCCGCGACATCCTTTTGCATCTGTCCAATTACGATGTGGATTTTGTGGTTGAAGGTGATGGGATCGCCTTTGCCAGGGCGTTGGCCGAAAAATTTGGTGGTCGGGTCAGGGAACACCATAAGTTCAAAACAGCTGTCGTTATCCTGGAATCCGGAGACAAGGTGGATGTGGCCACGGCCCGGCTGGAATACTACGAGTACCCTGCTGCCTTGCCTACCGTAGAGCTTTCATCCATTAAAATGGATCTGTTCCGTAGGGATTTCACCATCAATGCCATGGCTGTCCAGCTCAATCCAAAACAATTTGGTCAACTGGTGGATTTCTTTGGCGGCCAGCAGGATATCAAGGCCAAGAATATCCGTGTGCTCCATTCCTTGAGCTTTGTGGAAGACCCGACCCGGATCATCCGGGCCATTCGTTTTGCCCAACGATTCGGATTCGCTATCGGCGGCCAGACAGAACGGTTGATCAAAAATGCGGTGGATCTGAATATTTTTCACCAGTTGTCCGGAAGCCGTATCTTTCACGAAATCCAGTTGATGCTTGTTGAAAACAAACCCGTGGCCTGCCTCAAGGAAATGGGCAAATACAAACTGCTCAAGGCCATTCATCCACTGCTTACTTTTAATCCCGCCAAACAGCAGATACTCGAAGAGATCGAAAAAGTTGTGGCCTGGTATAAACTGCTCTATCTTGATCCCCAACCATGTCCCTGGGTTGTCTATTTTCTGGGCCTGTGTTCGGGATTCAATGATTCCCATGTCCAGGTGCTGACCAGAAGACTCAACTTTACCCAAAAACAGATTGTTTTTTTCTCAAATCTCCGTCAATCAATCCATCAGACCGTAGGCCGGTTGTTCCACTGGGAACGCGGTGACCAAAAGACCAGTGATCTCTATTTTATCCTTGAGACAGTCCCTCTGGAGGGTCTGCTCTATCTTATGGCCCGCAGTCAAAAAGAGGATATGCGTCGGGTTATTTCTCTTTACCTGACCCAGCTTCGGATACAATCAGTGGACATTACAGGCAAAGATCTCAGAGATATGGGGGTTGCGCCGGGGCCGATCTATAGCCAGATCCTGCATGATCTTTTTGCCGCCCGTCTGGATAACAAAGTAACAACCAGGGAAGAGCAGCTTGCGTGGATAGGCACTATGTTGAAGAAGGAGTTGGGATCAGAAGACGCAGTGCACAGTTCGGAGTGCTCAGACAAGAGCACGTGATTTTTTTGTGAGCACAAACGGGGGGGATACTGGCTATGGGCATGGTGTGTGCCCGGGGCGAGAATGCACACCATAAACCCATTATTCCCCCTTCTTTTGGACGATGACCACCTGTTTTCTTGACCTGAACATAGGAATAATCTAAAAAAAAATTTTGTTTCACCACTTAGATTCGGAGGATTAGAAACATGAAGAAGGCATTACTAGTTATAATTTTGTTACTTGCTGGGCTGGCAATTTTTTGGTTTTTACAAAAAAAGCCCGTCCAGCAAGTAGAAATCAAAGCTCAAAAAACAATTGTCTTTGCTTCTGACGCGACGTGGCCACCCATGGAAATGGTCAGTGCTGATAAAGAAATTGTTGGTTTTTGTCCCGACCTTGTCAAGGCTATTGCCAAGGCCGCTGGTTTTACTGCTGTGATCAAGAACACTGCCTGGGACGGCATCTTTGCGGGTCTTTCCGGCGGAAAGTACGATGCCATTGCATCCTCTGTCTCCATCACTGACAAACGCAAGACAACAATGGATTTCAGTGATCCCTATTTTGAAGTAAAACAGGGCGTCGTGACCAGAAAAGGCGAATCCATCAAAAACACCGCCGACCTGAAAGGCAAAAAAATTGGTGCCCAGATTGGAACCACCGGGTATTTTTCCGCTAAAAAGATCGAAGGCGCTCTGCCTGAATCCTATGACGAAGTAGGTCTGGCCATCGAAAACCTGAACAACGGCCGTATTGATGCCGTTATTTGCGACGACGCCGTGGCCGCAGGCTATGCATTACAGAATCCCAATTACTCCAAGACGTTGACTCTAGCTTTTCTCATTGTCCCCGACGAGCCTGAATATTTAGGTATTGCCACCCAAAAAGGCAATCAGGAAACCCTTGATCTGGTCAACAAGGGGCTTAAGGCTGTCAGAGCCAGCGGCGAATATGACATTCTGTTTAAAAAATGGTTCCCGACCAACGCTAAGTAGTAGTGTCCGTATGTCTGCATTAAGGAGCCGCTTTGGGCGGCTCCTTTTTTTCCCTGCCACGGTTTTACACCCGCGGATGCCATACTACTGGAAGGATGTTGTTCCTTGTGGTAAGGTATGCCTTGTGTAAAATGCCTGCGTAACCGACAAGGCAAGATCATGATGAAGAAAGCAGTCAGTATCCATGTAGGCGATGGTGCAGCCATCCCCTCCAAAAAGGACCGGGGACTTTTAAGCGCATGGTGGATTTCTTTTATAGGCGCGTTGGCTGTAATTATCTATCTGTGTCTGACACGTCCCGATCCCTATCTTGATATCCTTAAATTTTTGCCGGATGGTATCCTGGTGACCTTTCAGGTTACGGTTTACTCCATATTTCTGGCATTGATCCTGGGACTGATTACGGGGCTTGGTCGACTATCAAGGAACAAAGCATTTAATCTTGTTGCTTCGACATATGTGGAAATCGTTCGCGGTATTCCTTTGCTGGTGCAACTTTTTTATATTTACTATGCTTTGGGAAAATTTAGCATATTCAGCGATCTCCCCCCTCTTGCAGCTGCTGTCATTGCGATGGCCATCTGTTACGGAGCGTATATGGGAGAAGTTTTTCGCGCAGGAATCGATTCCATCGATAACGGTCAAACCGAGGCTGCCAGATCCCTTGGCTTTAACCGTTTTCAGACCATGTTTCTTGTCATTCTGCCCCAGGCATGGCGAACCATTCTTCCCCCTGTGGGCAATGAATTTATCGCTCTGCTCAAAGACAGCTCCCTGGTTTCCATCCTCGCCGTCGCCGATATCCTGAGAAGAGGTCGCGAGTTTGCCAGCGAATCTTTTTATTATTTCGAGGCATTCACCATGGTTGCCCTCGTATATCTGATTATTACGCTGGTTCTTTCAAAAGCCGTAAGCCACATGGAACACAAGTTGAATTATTATGAACGAAACTAATCCCATCATCTGCATAGAAAATGTTTATAAATACTTCGGAACACTGAAGGCCCTGGACAATATTTCCCTGGACGTCAATCAGGGCGAAAAGGTGGTGATCATCGGTCCCAGTGGCTCGGGAAAATCCACACTGCTGCGCTCCATCAATCGTTTGGAATCGATCAATCAGGGTCGGATTTCAGTGGATGGCCTCGATGTGAATGCACCTGAAAATAATATTAATGCCATCCGTCAGGAATTGGGCATGGTTTTTCAGAATTTCAATCTGTTTCCTCATAAAACCGTGCTGCAAAATTTAACCATGGCTCCCATGCGTCTGAAAAAGATTCCCGCAGCCGAGGCTGAAAAAACGGGGATGTCCCTCTTGACCAAGGTCGGGATTCCGGACAAGGCTCATGTGTATCCGGCCATGCTTTCCGGTGGTCAGCAACAGCGCGTGGCTATTGCCCGCGCACTGGCCATGAATCCCAAGATCATGCTTTTTGACGAGCCCACCTCCGCCCTTGATCCGGAAATGATCGGCGAAGTTTTGGACGTCATGGTCAAATTGGCCCGTGAGGGGATGACCATGGTGGTTGTGACCCACGAAATGGGGTTTGCCAAAGAGGTTGCCGATAGGGTCATTTTCATGGATGGTGGATTGATCGTTGAGCAGGGAACGCCCGAACATTTTTTTGAAAATCCGGAACATCCCCGAACTAAACAATTCTTGAGTCAGATTTTGTAGGAGATATGGTCATGGACACGTTATGGGCTCCCTGGCGGATCGACTATATACTGGGTCCTAAGCCGGATACATGCGTATTTTGCATCCCGTCCAGTACCGAAGAAGACGAGCAACGGCTTATCTTGTATCGAGCCAAGTATTGTTTCGTTATCATGAACAAATATCCTTATTCCAGTGGACATTTGATGGTCACTCCATATAAGCATGTTCAAACAATCACCGATCTTCTTCCGGAAGAGAGCCACGAGATCATGGATTATCTGCAAATTACAAGCGCAATCCTGACGAAGGCCTTTCATCCTCAGGGGATGAATATCGGGCTTAATATGGGGCAGGCTTCCGGTGCCGGAATAGAAGAACACCTCCATTTTCATCTGGTACCCCGCTGGGTGGGCGATCATTCTTTTATGGCCGTCACAGCCGGAACCATGGTTCTTCCAGAACACTTGAATGAAGCCTATAAAAAATTACGACCTCATTTTGCGGCACTCTAAGGACCGCTTGATACGGGCCAAGATGTAAAACAGACCCATGACCTTTTGGAGGCATGGTCTTGAAAAATAAACTGTTTCAGCAAGGAGTACTCGAATGCGCTATCTGAAGGTTTTGTGTCTGGTTGCCCTCTTTTTTGTATCTATGCTTTTTTTCGTGCAGAATACGGATGTTCTGGTCCAGACACTCACTCTCCAGCTTGCCTTGTTATCCTGGCATGTGACCAGTGCCCCGGTTCCGCATTATCTTCTGATCCTGTTGGCCTTTGTGGGGGGAGCAATCCTACCCATGATTTATTTCCTTTGCGAAAAAATACGCCTGAGCAAGGAATTGCGCGGTGCCCGCAAAATGATCAAAAAACAGGAAGAAGAGCTTAATTCTTTGCGGAATATGCCTATCGAAGATGCGGAGTATGCAACAACAGAAAACATTGCTTCCGATTCAGGTGCGGATCAGGAATAAAATATATTCTGATAGATAGCCGTTATTCTTGCTGCTTGGGTGCAGAAAGAATTTGCTCCGTGGAACAATGATACACCTGCTCTGATTCTTTAGGGCAGGTGTACCTTTTTGGGCCTGTATTGGCTTCATTCAGTAGCCGCCCCACTCTTATTACCCTGCTAAGAAGGCCCGACTCTGCATTGTCAGGGTAAGGAAATGTGTGATCTTATGGCTGTCTGGAAAAAGATGCGTTCACTCTTCTCAAGAAAAGCTTCCGTCTCAGATGGATTTTTCCTAAGTATCGCCGGAGGCAATGCCCTACCAACCAAAGACACTCTTGCCGCAATTGATGAATTAAGCCGTGTCGTCAAAAATAATTCAGACAGTGTTGAGATCTATCATGCTCTGGGCAATCTTTATCGCTCGCAGGGAGAGTTGGAACGGGCTATTCAGATCCGGCAGAATCTTATCATCCGACCGGGATTGGACCCCAATTTCAAAGCACGAGCCTATTTTGAATTGGGAAAGGATTATAAGCGGGCCGGGTTCATGGATCGTTCCCTGGACGCCTTTGCAAAGGCCCGTGAAATGTGTGGAGATGATCCTGAAATACTTAGAGAACTGGGTGATATTGCGGCCCGGGTTGGTGATTTTCTTCTGGCTTCCCAATATTATGCTGCTCTTAAATATCCTCTTGCCCAGGCCCACTATCTTGTGCTGTATGCGCATGCTTTTTTTTCCGGCAAACGTGAGGAAAAAGAGGAGGATGGAGCAAAATGGCTTTCCAAAGCACTGAAGGTTTATCCCGGCTCCGTCGAAGGATGGCTTGAGCGTATTACGCAGGCCTACGAACAGGAAAACTGGAATTCTTTTGAAAAATATCTCAAAAAGGGATTCGAAAACATTGATGAAAACTTACGTTTTGTGCTCCTTGAAGGTTTGATCCAGTTTGCGCAAAAACAATCATTGAAAGATACAGGCCCGTATGTTCATCCCGAGGCGTGCGCCAGAGCCATCCCATGCATTGAAGCCTTTCCCCAGGATCTTTTGCTCTATTATTACGGCTCATTGCTTCTCGTGCAGGCCAATGAGACTGAACAGGCACAGATCTGGCTTGAGAAGGCCCTGATGCTTGATCCCGATTTCTGGCCGATCCGTCTGGAAGTTTTGCGCCTTTCCATGCCCGAACAATCCTTGAGTCCCGTATTCAAAGTGCAGCTTGAATTTTTTCTTACCCGTGCGCAACGGGTGAAACGTTTCGTCTGTTCCCATTGCGGTTTAAAACGGGAACAGCTTTTTTATGTCTGCCCCCGTTGCCAGACGTGGCACTCTATCCGATTCCGTAAATCTCTTAACGACTAACTTCTTGTGTGTATGCCTAAAGTAAAACTTACCCCCATGTTGGAACAGTATTTGAGTATCAAAGAAGAGTATCCTGATGCGCTTCTTTTTTACCGTATGGGAGATTTTTACGAACTTTTTTTCGAGGATGCCGAAACAGCGTCCCGTGAAATGCAAATCACCCTTACGTCCCGTAATCCCAATGCAAAGCATCCAGTTCCCATGTGCGGCATCCCCCACCACGCTAAAAATGAATATCTTAAGCTGCTTATTGAAAAAGGGTACAAAGTAGCCATTTGTGACCAGGTCGAAGATCCCAAAGAGGCCAAAGGTCTTGTCAAACGTGAGGTTACCCGGGTGCTGACCCCGGGAACTATCGTGGAGGACCTGACAGGGGAAGGCAAAGCAAGTCAGTATCTGGTCGCACTAGCTCCGGATACGGCACAAGGTGGCGGCGGGCTTGCCTGGGCCGATTGCACAACCGGAGAGTGGACCGGCATTACCTCAAAAGAGGACGAGGTGCTCTGGCAATGGGTGGTCAAGATCGCTCCCAGAGAACTGATTCTACCGTTGAATACCCATCCTCCCAAAACATATGAACATCTAGATCTCAATATCACCAGGGTGCCGACATCAGGTTATTTTGATCTAGGTAATGCTACAGAGCGTCTATTGCGTTCTCAGGGAGTCGCCCAGCTGGATGCTCTGGATCTTGCGGACAAGCCTATGCTGGTCCGGGCTTGTGGTGCTATTTTAACCTATCTTGCTCAGACCCAGAAACAGGACCTGACCTCTCTTGCTCCCTTTGTGCCTCTCAATCTGACCAGATACCTGATGCTTGATGAAGTCACAGAGCGTAATCTCGAACTTTTTTCACGTATGGATGGTAAAAAAGGCCCGGGTACCCTACGCCATGTACTCGATCAAACCATGACACCTATGGGGGCCCGGTTGCTGGATAAACGGCTGCATCAACCCTGGCGGGATCTTCCCGCGGTGTTGGCCAACCAGGCGCTTGTGCAGATGTTTTCTGCCAATCAGACGTTGATGCAAACCCTGCGTAAGCAACTTGATCAGGTCTATGACGTGGAGCGTCTGTGCACCCGGATTTTTTTGAATCGATGCACGCCCAAGGATTTTATCGCCTTACGACAAAGCGTGGGTACCTTTCCAGCCGTGGAGAAGATGTTGTCTTCCATTGACGATGCTCCGCGTTTGTTAAAACAGGTCCTTTCCGATTGGGACAATATGGAGGATCTCTATGATCTTCTGCACAGATCCTTGCGTGACAGCCCCAATTCTCTGATAACCGAAGGAGGACTTTTCAAAGAAGGTTATGACCGGGAACTGGACGAGCTGATCGAACTGACCGAGCACGGCGAGGCAACGCTTGGTGCATTGCAGGAAAAGGAGCAGACTGAAAGTGGAATTCCCAAACTCAAGCTGGGATTCAACAAGGTTTTTGGCTATTATTTCGAACTCAGCAATGCCTATAAAGGACCAGTGCCTGACCATTTCATTCGTCGTCAGACCCTGGTCAATTGCGAACGCTACATCACTGAAGAACTCAAGACCCTTGAAGAGAAACTACTTTCGGCCTCTCAGAAACGTAAAACCAGGGAGTACAATCTTTTCAATGACCTGCGTGGACAGGTAGCTGCGGTACGGAATCGTTTCCTGAACATGGCCCGGATTCTGGCTCGGATTGACTACTGGCAGGGGTTGGCTTTTGCCGCCCGCAAATGGGGATGGGTTCTCCCCGAACTGCATACAGGACTCGAAATCCGCATTCGCGGGGGGAGGCATCCGGTCGTGGAAGCCGTCCAGGGCAGCGCCAAATATATCCCCAATGATCTGGACATCACAGATGCGGCCAAAGTGCTTCTGATCACCGGTCCGAATATGGCCGGAAAATCAACGGTTCTGCGTCAGACGGCACTTATTGTCATTCTGGCCCAGATGGGTTCGTTTGTTCCGGCGGACAGCGCCTATCTCGGAATCTGTGACCGAGTTTTTTCCCGGGTCGGAGCTTCGGATAATCTGGCCCAGGGACAAAGCACTTTTATGGTTGAGATGAATGAAACGGCCAGAATTTTGAGGCAGGCTGGCAAACGAAGTCTGATTATTCTTGATGAAATCGGCAGAGGTACAAGTACCTTTGACGGACTTTCACTGGCCTGGGCCGTGGTGGAAGAACTTGCCAGGCGTCAAAATGGTATCCGCACACTCTTTGCTACTCATTATCATGAATTAACCGCCCTGGAGCAAAAAATTCCTCAGATCCGCAATCTGAATATCGCGGTCAAGGAATGGAAGGGGGATATTATCTTTTTACGTCGTCTGGTTCCTGGACCGGCTGACCGTAGTTACGGAATAGAAGTTGCTAAACTGGCTGGCGTACCCATGCCTGTGGTCCAGAGGGCCAGAGAAATCTTACAAGGTCTGGAACGCAAGTCATTGCAGCAGCAAGGCATTCCTGTTCGGGAACTCCGGACCCGAGAACCCATGCTCCCAGGACTTGGCTGTGGAGATACATCGGCGGACAGTTCCGATACCACTCCGACCGCAATACATCCCATCATTCAGCAATTGCAGGCCATGGACATAGACGCTCTCACTCCTCTTGAGGCCTTGACCCTTTTAAACAAATGGAAAAAAGAATGTATCGTCTAGGACAGATATGTAAAAAAACGTTACCGCTTTTTGCATTATTGGCCATGGTTTGTGTTGCGGCCTGCGGTCTGAAGGTCTGGCCCCAACCCCAGGCCGCTGAAGACACCTTTGCCTGGGGAAATATTGCCTTTACGGCCCAGGGAACCTGCCTGGAAATCCATGGGGTTCTAACGGGTGCCTATGAAAATCTAGCCAAAATTGAACTAGAAATTGCGTACACCGATGCTGATTGCCCCACCTGTCCCTTCCAGAGCGAACAATCCGTTATTTTCAACATGGATGCTCCAGAGCTTTCACGTCACGACGGAACTGTCCGTATCAAGTATTGCCAGTTGCCTGTCTCTGCTACCTATCGGTGGCGAGTGATCGCATATAATGTCCACCCACTGCTCCAGAAAGTACAGTCAAAGGTCTTTTTCGCCACAGAATAACCATGTGGCCGCCTGAGTCTGTACCTATTTTGTTCCCCCCTTTAGATCCTGATAAGGAGAAGCGCATGAATTATTTCGAATATAGAAACGGTCAATTGTTCGCAGAGGACGTCCCGGTCAAAGACCTAGTCCACGAATACGGGACTCCTTTATATGTCTATTCAGCCAAAACCTTCCGTCGTCATTTCAAAGCCTTTGATTCAGCCTTTGAAGGGATCGATCATTTGATTTGTTATTCGGTTAAGGCAAACTCCAATCTCTCCATTCTTGAGCTGCTCAAAAATGAAGGAGCTGGAGCGGATATCGTTTCCGGCGGAGAACTTTTCCGTGTTCTGCGTGCGGGCATGGACCCCCGGAAAATTGTCTACTCCGGCGTGGGCAAGTCTGCCGGGGAAATCCGTGAAGCACTGTACGCAAATATTTTAATGTTTAATGTGGAATCGGTCCAGGAATTGGAGAGAATCAGCGCTCAGGCTAAAAATCTGGGCATGATCGCAAATATCAGCCTGCGCATTAATCCTGACGTCGATCCTAAGACCCACCCGTACGTGGCTACAGGGCTCAAAAAGAGCAAATTCGGCATTGCCATGAGCGAGGCGTTGCAGACTTATCTCCATGCCAGGGAACTTCCCGGAGTCAATCCCGTGGGCATTGATTGCCATATCGGATCGCAGTTGACCACCATTGAACCCTTTCTGGAAAGTATTGAACGTATTAAAACATTGTACGGACAGCTGCAGGAGAATACTATCTCCATCAAATATCTGGATCTTGGTGGCGGGCTGGGCATTACGTATGACGAAGAAGAACCTCCGCATCCCCGAGAATTCGGTCTGGCCCTGAAGAAAGCCCTGGAAGGATATGATCTGACCCTCATATTGGAACCCGGCCGGGTTATTGCCGGGAATGCCGGAATTCTGGTTACCCAGGTGGAATACATTAAAAAGGCGGAGACCAAAAATTTTGTGATCATTGATGCCGGGATGAATGATCTGATCCGTCCTTGTCTGTATGGCTCCTACCACCGTATCGCCGAGGTGGAACCCAAAGGCAGAGAAAAAATGACTGTTGATGTGGTTGGTCCTATTTGCGAATCTGGTGATTTCTTAGCCAAAGACAGGGATTTGCCCCAGGTGGAACAGGGAGAACTTCTGGCTGTGTATTCTGCAGGTGCCTACGGGTTTGTCATGTCCTCTCAGTATAATTCCAGGTCTCGGGCAGCCGAGGTTCTGGTGGACGGTGGTACTGTCCGTTTGGTGCGCAAACGTGAACAATATCAAAATCTTATCGCCCTGGAAGAAAACTATTTAACCAACGCAAAGGAATAGTCCTCGCAACGCTGGATGACGGGTCATGAGAAGAAATTCCAGTTTGCGAAGGCAACGGCAGTCATCAAGGTTGTAATTTCAACGCATGACAGGAAAATATTCCGGATTTTGATGGCTATCTGTTTGTGTATGTTACCCATCAAGAAAGACCTTGGGCACATATGTGCCCAAGGTCTTTCTTGATGGTATAAATATTGGAACCCGGAAATTTCTGAAAAAATATTCCGGGAAAGCAACCATGCCGTCTTTTTCGGTACCGGCATGGCTGGGATAAGATTGATGATATTTAGTTTGTCAAGGATAACTGTTTCGAAAATATATCCTGTAATATAAGATTTTGAATCTTAGGTATGTTGTTTTGTTGGTTGTTTTTTGAGCAATTTGGTATGAAAGGATGTTAAAAGAAATGGAAAAACCGGCATGGGGACAGGTTGATAGAATAAATATTCTATGTTATAAATATTTTATTCTTTTCAACCATTCCATCTATATTTCAGAGGTGAACGTATGCCACGTATAGCAAGATTCGTGCGGAATGATGTGCCTACGATTTATCATGTTATTTCAAGGACAGCACTACCGGGGTTTCCCCTGGAAGCTGCTGAAAAAGACTATCTTCTTGGATTAGTACGACGGCTGAGCACATTTTATTTTGTGGATGTTCTGGGCTTTTGTGTTATGTCGAACCATTTTCACTGGGTTGGACGGGTCTATCCCGAGAACCACCCTTCTGATGATGAAATAAAGGAACGTCTTGAATCCTGGTTTCCAGAAAATCGGGTGATCACAAATCTGGATATTATACAGTTTCGTTCACGGTGGACCTCCCTTTCCAGCTTTATCAAAGATATCAAGCAAGGATTTACCCGCTACTACAACCGCCGGCATAACCGTGAGGGATTTTTCTGGGGTGGACGGTTCAAAAGTCTGATTGTGCAGAATGGACGGTCACTTATTAATCTTCTGGCCTACGTGGACCTGAACCCCGTCCGGGCGGGAATCGTAAAACGGCCGGAGGAGTACCCCTGGTGCTCTTTGGGGTATCACGTTCTCACGGGCAACAGAGATGACATGTTGAGTCTGGACTTTGGCATGCGGGAATGGGGGGAGAATAATCCTTCGGAAATGCTGCGAAAATATAGGCAATTCCTCTACGAAACTGGGGCTGTAAATACGGGAAAAGGCCAACCAATGGATGCCAAAATCGTTGCCAAAGAACGCAAAAAGAATTTCAAATTGAAACGGTTCGAACTCTTTTCTTTCCGGGCCAGATATTTTACCGATGCTGGAATCTTGGGCTCAAAAGAGTTCGTCCAAGAGGTTTTTGACCAGGTCAAGCACCTGCTCCGCTCTAAAAATGAACGGAGATTTACTCCCGTCAGCGGGATAGGCGGGGTATATTCGATGAAAAGTCTGAAACCTATGTAACTATTTAATATTTTTATGAAAATACTAGAGCTGATCAGCCTTTGAAACACCGCTTAATGCTCATTGTGACAGTCAAACAGTTACAGGTAGCATTTCTCCATGAAGCCAGCTTGATACATGTAACCTCCCATTATAACACTGTTGTCTGAATTTTCGGTGGGGAATTAGGTTGATAAAATAATCATTACGCCTGACTCATCTAAGGCTTCTACGATTCCCCCCTTGCAAAGCACCCGACAGGTTTGAGTATTCCTCTCATTCAGCGATATCCCAATTGTGAGAAATAATAACCCTACTCACTTTTTATCTTTTATGCCTCTTAACTATGCTCAGTCGGTCAGTTTTTTCCTAACAAATTTAGAAGGATAGCAAGTAATGGCTGCCAGGATAGCAGATCCCGCAATCCGCTCTGCGCAAGTCCTTCTGGCCAAGAGGTTTATTTCATCTTAAAATTGTTTAGAGGCATATTATCTTTTATCGCTTCTTTCCCCCTTTTCTGTTGCCAGAAACGCCTTTGCTATTCGGATTGATTTTCTTTCTGGGTGGATATTTTATCGATGTCGGAATTATAGACTTAAAAGAATTCGTCTAGGAGGTCTTTGATCAGAGCAAAGCATCTGCTTCGCTCAAAAAATAAACGGAGATCTACTTCCCTCGGCGGAATAGGTGAAGTATAGATGTATATTTGATAAAAAGTTTAAAACGTAGATAATTTTTTTGGTTAGGTGCTTTTGGAGCAATGGTGTATGAAACAACGATAGAAAAGGGAAAAAATTGGCAAGGGGACAGGCTAATTAATTCACTCCGATGAGAGCAGCGCTACGTGAAGAGCCCTGTTCCCAGAGGTACCTCCCATACGCGTGCCCGCCTCGTCAGGCGGCTTGTTCTCCGCTCATCTTTTCAGAACGTTTCCAAAACTTTCGATAAAACTTCACCCCTTCGCAACTATTGGAGCTTTTGGCTTTCCAACAGCTCCTGCAAACATCGCTGCAGGTCGTTTCCGTTTTCTCCTCCACTCCGTTACCGGGCTTCTCAGGCGGAAATTTCATCGCTACTACGGGTTCATCTGCCACCCTGCAAAGCATCTCGCCTTCCTCGAGTTTCCTCTCGTCCAGCAATATCCCAAATATGGGAACCCTACGGGGCTTCCCCGGTTAATGACCGGTCCCTGTGAATGATCGCATCCTCAGTCACTCAAGCAGTCTGTCTGAGTATCGGGCTTCGTCCTATTTTGCAGGCTTACCCACTGCATGAGCCGAATCAGGTTCGCTTACGCTATGTACCATTCACTTCCTATCGCTTCCTTCAGACCCTTCCGTTACCAGAAACGCCCTTGCGATTCGGATTGATTTCCCCTCAGACAGGGTATCTCCACTTTCTTGCAAGCAGACGGGGGGCCGGCTTTGCCGGGCAAACAAAAAAGGACCTGAACACTGTTCAGGTCCTTATTTTTTATGGTGGGCAATGCAGGATTCGAACCTGCGGCCTCCAGCTCCGGAGGCTGGCGCTCTATCCAACTGAGCTAATTGCCCGTAAAGGAGCACTTCTCTATTCCCAAAAATACTGGATTGTCAAGCGGGCAGTTTGAACGTAGTTATCTTTTTTTACACTTCATGCATCGCAGTCATTTTTTTATGCAACCCATTTAAAAAAAAGGACATTTTTCCATGATACAGCTTCGCCCCTCCCGTTATATTCTGGCCGTGACCGGTGCCAGTGGTATGCCCTATGCCGTATACCTGGCTTCGGCCCTTGCGGATACTCCGGATCGTGAGGTTCATGTCATTATTTCTGAAGCCGCCAAAAAAATTTTGCGCTTGGAAACAGTAGATGGGCTGGATGTCTTACAAGCCAAGGCAACAAAAATTTGGGAACCAGATGACATCGCAGGTTCGCCTGCCAGTGGATCATGGCAACATGACGGGATGATCGTCTGCCCCTGCTCCATGGCATCCCTGGCGGCCATTGCCAACGGCCTGGCTTCCAATCTGATACTCCGGGCGGCGGATGTCACCCTCAAGGAAAAACGTCCACTTATTCTCGTTCCGCGAGAAACGCCCTATTCCAGAATCCATCTGCAGAATATGCTCGCGGTCCATGACGCAGGGGCGATCATTCTTCCTCCCTGCCCTGGTTTTTATGCCCGTCCGCAAACCATCAACGATTTGCTAGCTCATGTTTGTGGACGTATCCTGGATCAGTTGCATATTCCCCAGCATTTGTTTGCGGAATGGTCCGGGGATCAATGATCCTCCCTATAAAATCCTTGCCCGTCCCTCCTGTCCGTGATAGCCGCTACGCCCATGAATGAAACAATAATGCAGGCCATCCAGCAAATCGCAATCTATGCAGTCCCGCTTTTTTTGGGTATCATTTGCCATGAAGTAGCCCATGGGTATGTATCTTATCTGCTGGGTGATCCCACGGCCAAAGATGCAGGTCGTTTGACGCTCAATCCCCTCAAACACCTGGATCTGGTAGGTACGCTGGTTTTTCTGGTTACGCGTATGATCGGCTGGGCCAAACCTGTGCCCATCAACCCTGGCTATTACAAAAATGTGCGTAAGGGCATTGTGCTTGTTTCCCTTGCTGGTCCTATAACCAATTTTGTTTTGGCAGCTCTTTTTTACCTTCTATACCGCGCCTTTGCCTCCGTCATTTTTACGGCCAATCCCGAACTTGCAAAATATCTTTTCTACCCGCTGATCAATATTGCCGCAGCGGGTACGATCATTAATGTCGTTTTGGGCACCTTCAATCTGATTCCTATTCCGCCTCTTGATGGCAGCAAAATTTTGGCTGTTGCCCTGCCTCCAAAAATGGCCGCAAACTATATGAAATTGGAGCGTTATGGCCTGTTGATTCTTATCGTTTTGGTCATGACCGGTTTTTTTGAGCGTTTTTTCCATGTGGTCATCGGATCAGTTTATTCTTGGCTTTTTTAACGCATTTTCTGATCGGATTCCGGGTACCACCAGCGAGTACCACCTGCATTTCAATAATGTCTCAAGTCGACGCGGATCATGGCCGTTTTCATAAAACAGCCATGATCCGCGTCAATCCGTATATTTTATCGTTCGCAGCCAGTAAGCAGAAAAGGGATCTCTTATGAACAAAGAAATTATTCTGACCGGCATTACGCCCAGTGGAACACCTCATCTTGGAAACTATGCGGGGGCCATCCGCCCAGCCATTGAAAACAGTACGCGTGATAATGTGTCATGTTTCTATTTTCTTTCAGATTATCATGCCCTGATCAAGAATCAGGACCCGCAGCTTCTTCAGCAGTCGACTAAGGAAATCGCAGCAACATGGATAGCCTTGGGTCTGGATACCCAAAAGGCCACTTTTTATCGCCAGTCCGATATCCATGAAATCCCGGAATTGACCTGGATACTTACTTGTATGACGGCCAAAGGACTCATGAACCGGGCCCACGCTTACAAAGCGCAGGTAGCCGAGAATGAAGAAAAGCGGGTCAGCGATCCGGACCAGGGGATTTCCATGGGGCTTTTTTGCTATCCTGTACTCATGTCTGCGGATATCCTCATGTTCAGCGCCAATAAGATTCCTGTAGGCAGTGATCAGATCCAGCATATCGAAATGGCACGGGATATCGCGACAAGGTTTAATTATCATTATGGTGAGCTTTTGACCCTGCCCGAGGCTCTTGTGGGCGATGACGCTGCCATTCTTAAAGGGCTTGACGGCCGTAAAATGAGTAAAAGCTATAACAACACCATTCCGCTCTTTGCCCCTGAAAAAAAATTACGCAAAATTATCATGAAAATCATGACAGATTCCTCCCAGCCGGGAGAACCCAAAGAGCCGGAAGGCAATACCCTCTTTGATATCTACAGAGCATTTGCCACAAAAAAGCAGGTGGAAGAAATCCGTACACGGTATGCTGAAGGGATTGCCTGGGGGGAAATGAAGCAGATATTGTTTGAATGTATCAACGAACATTTGCAAGAGCCCAGAAAACGGTACGAAGAGCTCATGAATAATCCTGACTACATTGAAAAAATTCTTCAGGAAGGTGCAGAAAAAGCTCGGGCCATCAGCCGACCCTTCCTGCAAAAGATACGTGAAGCTGTAGGTCTTTTGCCTATCCGATAGTCTTGAGCTATTCATCCGGGGGTGGTGGGGTATGCACGCAGCTGAACAATGGTTGCCATTCACATTGGGCTGTAAGCTCCACACCGCCCTGGATAAACGAAAACAGGCCGCTCAGAAGAAACCACGATAATAGAAATAGTTGAATGTCCCGCGATAACTAGCGGTGTTTTTCTCGGACAGCGTGGGTTGCGCAATTCTGGAGAACCAGTCCCGGAGACAGTCCCGTATATGGTCAATACACAGGTTAATAAATGCCTTATCACACACATCTCACCCCGATTGCCATGGAATTTTGTCCGTCCTGCTACAACGTAAACAATGCCCGTACGGTGACCCCTTTATTCTCGACTGCATGGAATAAAAAGACTCCGCTTGCAGCTTCTACCCGCTCCCGCATCCCCGAGATGCCCATCCCCAATAATTTGTATGACTCATCGTCAGCATTGAAACCTTTCCCGTTATCTTGAATCCATATCTCCAGAATGTTTGCCCTGCAAGAAAGAATGACAGTGATCACCGTTGCTTCACTGTGTTTTACGATATTTTTTAACGCTTCCTGGGTAATCCGAAAAATGGCGGTTGCCAGATCGTCTGGAATGGAAATCGCCGGTTCTGTAATATTGATCTCAAATCTGTATTGTCCGTAGGCCTTGGCAAATTCTCTGCAATACCATTGCAATGCAGATGCGAGGCCTAGATCATCGAGAATGGATGGTCGCAAACCCATGATAATTTCTCGTAAAAGAACTATTATTTTTTGAATAGATGCTATATTTTCATCTAATAAACGTAGGTCAATTCCTTGTTTTTTTCTTTCCAAAGAAATAATAGCGTTTTCCTGACGCAATTTTAGTGCAATAAGGTCCTGTACGACGCTATCGTGGATTTCACATCCGATACGTTTACGTTCTTCTTCCATGGCAGACATCATTTTTGAAGACAAAGCTTTGAGTGTTTTTTCATTGCGTTGTAATTCTTTTTCTATAGTTTTCCTTGTATTTACTTCTTCGATCAATTTATCACGAGAGACTGTTATTGCACATAGCTTGCTCGTCATCGCATCAAAAGCGCGAGAAAAATCTCCAATTTCATCTTGAGAATGATATTCCGGTGTATACTTAAGTTTTCCCTTCCCTATTTTTTCCATTTTTTTGAGCAGGAGACATAGGGGAGAAACAATACTTTCATGCAAGAAAAAGCATATACAAAGCATGGAAAGAATGAATATGATCATAACTATTATGACCATATGCTTACATCTTGCCTCCAGTGTAGTTATATTGGCATGTGATTTTTTTAAAAGCGTATTTGATGATGATGAAACGTTTTCAAGTATAACTAAAATATTACTAAAAATATTGTTTTTAAAAATGGTAAAATCATCTTCTTTTATTGTGGATACCTTCTTTTTGTCATTATCGTGTATTAATTCATTTATTTTTTCCATATCGATCAACATTCTTTGGAGAACGGATTCATCTTTTTTAAAATAAATGGCAATTTTTTCTACAGTATCCCTGATTTTCTTATTTTTTATGTCCCATTGGAATATAATTCTTTGCCTATTTATGGGGTTTAATCCATCGATAAGGACTGTTATGTCTGAGACATCTTTTACTATTGAATACACAAGACGATCATTATCTGTAGCATTATCCATTTTTTCAATATAATATGAATAAATAAATATAATGAAAATATGCTCCAATGCTATCAGTGTGTAAATAGTTTTTATTTTAGAAGAAATTTTCATATGCTATGCAGCATCTACTTTGAAAATTTTTGTCGTATTGATAATCAGAAAACTGTCATTCAATACATGAATTTGTTTACTGTACATATAGGTTCAATGGATGATGGTTACAAAATCAGGCCGAACCTTATACATAATTGAATAATCGACCAGATCAAGAGAATTAGGAGCCTTATTTGCATCTACCAGCCCGGAACGTATGGCCCATAAACTCCCCTGTTCCATTTTAACAAGGATAGATTGGGATAATGCCACATGCACCCGGTACACGGTACTCAGATAATGCCGTACCTCCTTAAGGGAATAATGCTTTCTTTTAACAATAATTTTTTCAGCTGCACCTTGATGTTCACGTAAAAAAGTCCATGCATCCATAATACCTCGTAATACTCCTTCGACTAATTCTGGATGATTCTTCGTAAAATCATTCCGCATAACCAATACGGGCATCTTGCGGGCCAGGGTATTTTCTTTAAATTCAAGGAAGTTGCCATGGAGTGCCGCGCGCACCTTGTCCATGACCGGCTCATGCTGACACACTGCATCAATGTCTCCTTTCTGGATAGCCCCGGGTAATTTGTTTTTTTCCATAAAAACCAAGGTCACATCCTCTAAAGGAATATTCCATTTTTCAAGGTAGGTCGTCAGAAAATAATGCGCCGCTCCTCCTTTAGGAACACCAATTTTTTTCCCTGCCAAATCTCTGGGGGAAGTGATTCCCCTGTCCGCAGGCACGATGATGGTCTCACTGGCATCAATGCTTCCGAGTTCGGCGATGACGCTGAAAAGACCCGGGTGGGCAAATGATTCCACGGCAGCAACAAGAACGGGAATGTTGGCACCGTCCATGCCCTCACGGACAAGTCCCTGCCTGATTTGTTCCACCCCTCTTTTGTAGGTGTGCAGCGATACATCAAGTCCATGATCCGCAAAAAAATGCTGATCGATGGCAATCTGGAACAAAAAGTCCGCGGCTCCAATGCCAACAGCCAGATTGACCCTGTTGGACGGATTTCCCATAGCCGGAATCGTACTTGATATGCATAAGCCAAGTACGAAAAAAAGACGTAATATAACCTGTTTCATTTCTTTCCTCCGAGATATTTTTCGTTGTAACAATGGGTAGTACTCGAAATTCCTTTACAAAAAAATGCAACGATCAGGTTTTACAAAGGTACATGATGCGGATTTTGAAAAAAATTTTACTAGAAAAAAAGGAGTAACTCGAGTATGTCTGACAACGCACGTATGCGTAGCCGTTCCTGTTGCTTTGATTTGTCTTTTGTACTTGTCAGACATGGTGTGTTGATATTTTTTCAATTTTCACCTTTTTACACAAGACCGCGAGCCATGAATACATCCGTCCCAAAAACTATTTTACTTGCTGACAACCACAATATTGTCCGTGAAGGTTTACGCGCTCTTATCAATATGTTTAATAAATACAGAGTGATAGGAGAGAGCTGTGATGGAGAAGAAACGGTTGTCAAATATCAGGAACTTCATCCAGATCTGACTCTCATGGATCTTTCGATGCCTCTCCTTAACGGGGCCCTGGCAACCAAAAAGATCATCTCCCTATCTCCCGAGGCCAAAATTCTCATCCTGACAGCTCACTATGCTGACGAATATCTTTATTCTACACTGGAAGCAGGAGCTAAGGGATACATCCTTAAAGATCAGCCCAGTAAAGACCTGATTCAGGCTATCGATACAATTCTTGAGGGTGACTATTATATGAGTCCCAAGGTATCATCGCATCTGGTCCATAACTTTATTTCCGTCAAGAGACTCGAAAATTTTGATCCTGGATATACGAATATTACCACCAGAGAACGTCAAGTCCTCTCCTTGATAGCCGAAGGCAGGAAAAGCAGGGATATTTCAGAGCGACTGCATATCAGCGTCAAAACAGTTGAAAAACATCGTTCGAATCTTTTGAAAAAAACAGGACTGCACTGCGCCGTCGAGCTTTCTGACTACGCCGTCAAACATGGTTTGGTAATTAGCCCGAAACTAGGCACCCCACCGGCGGTATCTTACTAAATTTTCTGTACATATTTATGTTCTTCCGGACGGTGATGCTTGTACCCTCCCCGCATCTCTCCGAAGGACTCTTGATACGAATGCGTTCTCGTTGCTGCCGTATGTATGAGCAAAATAAAAGCCAGATCCGAAACGCGATGTATTTCACGTAAGAATCTGGCTTTTATTTTGCTTTTTTTGGGTTACGTGCTCTGTGGGGTGATAAGGGGAAAGGGAATACGACCAGTGCCTGTGCTGACAACAAGTGCATTTCTTTACATAGGGAACTCAGTAGAATTCCGCCAGCCCTTTCTTTTACGAAAGATAGAATTCCTGAAGAATTTTTCTTCCGCCTCTTTCCAGAATTTCCCAGGCGAGCTCCTCACCAATTTTTTTAGCCTCATCAATGGGACCGCTTCGTTTCCCGGACACTACCCTTTCACCTTTTACATCAGCCACTAAACCGGTCAACACGACCTGCTTATGTTCAATCACTGCATGGCAAGCAATGGGTACTTGGCATCCACCATCAAGAGCGCAGAGAAATCCCCGTTCAGCGGTTACAGAGATCCGAGAATCGGGGTGGTCCAGAAAGGCCAAAAGCTCCGCAATATCTTTGCGGTCACGATGAAATTCTATTCCCAGAGCCCCCTGGGCAACAGCAGGAATAAAAATATGGGGAGGCAGCTTTTCGACATACGGAGCACTGAGGCCCAGCCGATTGAGTCCCGCCAAAGCCACGAGAATGGCATCAAAATCGCCCTGCTCAAGTTTTCGCAGCCTGGTATCCAGGTTTCCGCGTAACGAAATGATGGATAGATCCGGACGCAACCGCAGTAGCTGGGACTGCCTGCGCAGGCTGCTCGTACCGACCCGGGCTCCTTGGGGAAGGCTATCCAATCCTGGATAGGTATGTGAAACAATGCAATCTTCACACGCTTCACGTTGGGGAATAACTCCTAATAGCAGGTCTTCAGGCAACTCGGTCGGAACATCTTTCATGCTATGGACCGCAATATCTGCACGGCCATCAAGCAGCGCTTCCTCGATTTCTTTGACAAAGAGCCCTTTGCCGCCGACTTGAGCCAGGGGGACATCTTGGATTTTATCCCCTTTCGTCTTAATGACTTTCAGGATAACGTCCAAGTGCGGATACGCTTCTACTAAAAGAGATTTGATATGTTCTGCCTGCCAGAGAGCTAGTCTGCTGCCGCGGGTTGCAATTTGTATGTGGTCCATAAAATCCTCTGAATCGGGGAATTGTTGGCAAAAAATGCTTGAAGAATAACAAAAGTGTTCATGCCGAAGGGATGGTTTTCTGCTATTTACTGCCGCAGGTGGCACAATTGCCACCTCGGCATGACGCGCAGGGACTCTTTCCCCGGGTCGTGATTGCTCTTGAACTTGGCTTCCCCATAACGATAGGCCCGCCGGTCACAAATGATCCACTGGACATAAGTTTTTTGACTTTTTCTGCTCCGCAATCAGGACAGATTACCTTTTCTGTATTTTTGAGAACAACTTCTTCAAATCGATGACCACACTTTTCACATTCAAATTCATAGATTGGCACGTTCGTCTCCCGGGTAAAATAATAAGTAATGCTGTATAACGAAGAACATTTTTAACAAGTTTCTGCTAAAAATGGTTGTAATTCCGACACATTTTCAAACAAAAAATAATCTACGAGGCGACAGAGCAGATGGCCGGCAGTGATATGGATTTCCTGGATCAAAGGGGTCCTTGTATCAGGGACTGCCAAAATAAAATCACACGATGCCGCCATGGCTCCTCCACCGAGACCTGTCAGCCCAACAACGGTAATCCCGAGATCTGTTGCGGTTTGAACAGCCTTGCAGATGTTTGGACTATTGCCGGAGGTAGAGATAGCCATCAGAACATCACCTGCCCTGCCCAGAGCCTGAATCTGTTTTTGATATATCTGCTCAAAGGAGTAATCATTGCCGATGGCTGTTAGCGCCGAAGTATCTGTTGTTAAGGCTATGGCAGGAAGTGGCGGACGTTCAAGAATAAAACGGTTGGTGAATTCCGCAGCAATATGCTGACAATCCGCAGCACTTCCCCCATTGCCGCACAGAAGAATTTTTCCTTCTCGGGCCATGGCTACAGCCATTTTTTGGGCAATAGTTACCAGGTTTTGTGCGTTGTCGGTAAAAAACTGGTCCCGAAGTCTACTCCCCTCACGCGCATGTTCGTTAATAATGGAAAGAGCCTGTTTAGACATGGTATCCTTCTATATAAAAAAGTATAATACATAACAAAACCAGTGCCCTATACCGAGCAAGAAACAACTGCAGGCCATCAGTTTTGGTCTGCAGGATAAGGAACATATCTCGTATATTGAAAAAATGTGTGCAGTTATTCAATGCTGGTATCGCCAGCCTCCGAGCCACCTCTTGGCAGCAGTGGCTCGCCGAAAACGAGATATCTTTAACGGGCACGCGTGGTAATGGATTGAATAAGCACTCTATAATATATAAAAAGGAGTTCCTGCCCGTCAACGTCAGAAAGCCCTTTTGTTGCGCGGGAACAGCAAAAATATGCATCCCTGGAGAGTTGTTCCAAAAATATACATGATTAAGAAAGCCAACAACGTTGAATATGTCAAAGTTTACATTTCTGTAAAATGCTTCCAATATCCTTTTGCATTTTTAACATTTTTAATAAATTTGCATAGGGAAAACGCGACGGAAAACGATAAATAGGGTATATCAGTATGAAATTATAGCTTTTTTTATTATTGGCTCAAAAAAAGCGTTTCACAGCTATTCTCTTCTGGCATTATTATCCTTTGCAGATATGCAGAATGTTTCCAGGCTGGTTGTACCGGACACCAAAAGATACACGTTTTTTCCATCATGACAACGGTTGGCACGTAACGCGTTTGTCTAATCAGGCATCACCTCGGTATCGTATGTGGTGAACCATGATCGCAAGCTGAAAAATTTTCTGATTCGTTTCCCGAGTATTTCGTACCGTTGGCTGAAAAATATATGAGTACAAAATGGATACAAACTAGCTAATTTATCTGAAAAATTCAAATCGATAATATGCTTTTCATTTTTTTTTGTTTTATGTATAATTTTATATTGATGTAACTTTAATCCAAAACCCAGGAGGCGTCTGTGAGAAAATGGTTTTTAGTATCGATGTTGGTTCTTGTTTCGTCAGCATTGTTTCTGGCAGCCTGTTCCAAAAAAGATGCATCGGCCCCAAAAGAAATCACCATTGGTTTTAATATTCCATTGACCGGTGATATCCCCAAGGTTGGTGAAGAATCAAAGTTTGCAGGCGAAATGCTCAAAAATGAAATCAACGAAGCAGGCGGTCTGGAAGTTGGAGGACAGAAGTATAAGTTAAACTTTGTCTATGCGGACAACGAGTCCAAAGCCGAATCCGCAGTGTCGGTTGCTCTTAAGCTGATTGAAAAAGATCAGGTTCTGGCCATTGTCGGTCCCAACTCAAGTAAGCAGGCTGTCCCGGCTGGTCAAGCATGTGATGACAACCATACGCCCATGATTTCCCCCTGGTCCACCAACCCGGATACAACTCTTGATCGCCCCTGGGTTTTCAGAGCTGCGTTTCTTGATCCTTTCCAGGGCCCTGTTGCTGCTGACTTTGCCATGGAACAATTTGGTGCCAAAACAGCCGCAGTCCTTTATGCCCTTGCCAATGATTACAGCAAGGGGCTGGCTGAAATTTTCAAAGGGGATTTTGAAAAGAAAAACGGCGCAGAAAGCGTTGTTGCTTTTGAAAGTTATGGCGATAAAGATCAGGACTTCAGCGCTCAGTTAACCAAGATCATTGCAGCAAAACCAGATTTTATTTTTCTGCCGAATAATTATAATGAGGTTGCTCTGACCATAAAACAGGCACATGATTTAGGCTGGGCCGGCCCATTTATGGGTGCAGATGCCTGGGGTAACTCCGAACTGATGACGTTGTGCGGTGACGATTGTAAAGGTCAGTACTTTTCTACGCATTATGCCGCTGCGGGCGCTACAGGAGCTACTAAAGAATTTATCGATAAGTACAAAAGTTTGTATGGTTACCAGCCCGCTGATGTTGCCGCCCTTACCTGGGATGCCACACGTATCGTTCTCAAGGCCATTCAGGACATGGGTAGCCTAAGCGACAATCTTGCCGACAACAGAAAAGGCATTCGGGATGCATTGGCCAACATTGCTGAATTTCCAGGAATCACCGGAAACATGAAATTCGACGCGCAGGGTGACCCCATTAAATGTGCTGTTGTGGTCAAAATTAATGACCAGGGCGAATTTGAATTCACAAAATCAGTCTGCCCCTAAGTATACTTGCCATAAGTAAGGACACCGCCCGGCCTGACAGGGCTAAAGTAACATAATATTCCTGCTAGGCCGGGCCTAAAAAAAGTCCGCCGGGTTGCAATCCAAATCATGATCCTAAGAGGGGGCTTCAGTGCTCGCAAGTATTCTGCAAAATATTATTAACGCCTTGCAATGGGGCAGTTTTTATTCACTCATTGCTTTGGGCTATACCCTTGTTTACGGTGTCCTGCTCCTCATCAACTTCGCGCATGGCGATGTTTTCATGGTGGGAGCATATATTGCTTTTTTTGTAGCAACTTTTTTGCTCAGTTTTTCTGCGTTACCCGGCTGGGGAGTCCTAGCTTTGACCATTCCTCTGTGTATGATTCTGACCGCATTGGTTGGAGTTTCCCTAGAACGTATCGCATACCGTCCCTTGCGCAGGAAAGGAGCACACCGCCTGTATGTGGTCATTACGGCTCTGATGTGCGGTCTTGTTCTGGAAAACGGCAACCTGGCCCTCTTAGGTGCAAGCAGAAAGGCTTTTCCCGAGCTCATCCATAAGGTGGTCTTTACCTTTGGTTCCGTGACCATGACCAACCTTAAAATCGCCGTTATTCTTTCAGCTTTTCTTACTTTTTTTATTCTGCAGTTTATTGTTACCAAGACTAAAATCGGTATGGCCATGCGGGCTATTTCGTATGATAAATTCGCGGTGCCACTCATGGGTATTCCCATTGATACCGTGATTGTATTCACCTTTGTTCTCGGTTCGGCATTTGCCGGGCTCGCAGGTCTTCTTTTCGCCTTGTCCTACCCCATCCTTGATCCCTACATGGGAGCAATGATTGGTTGGAAGGCCTTTATTGCTGCTGTTGTTGGGGGTATCGGGGATATTCGCGGAGCATTCCTGGGCGGTTTTCTTCTTGGGTTTGTGGAAATTCTCGTTGTCGCTTTTTTCCCATCGACATACCGCGATCTGATCGCTTTTTCTATTCTGCTCGTTATCCTGTGTATCAAGCCTACAGGACTTTTCGGTGTGGCCCAGACGACCAAAATCTAAGGTTGCACATTTTGTTCCCCGTCTCCATCTCTGGAGCAATGTTCCAGATTGCAGAGCGGGCCTTCATTTTCACCTACCAGCAGGAAACAAGTAAGGTATATGCAAAAGTACTCTGTTCCACTTCTTGTGACCATTCTTTTGATAGTTCTTGTTGCCCTTTCGCAATCAGGAGCCATGGACCTCTATGTCCAGTCAATTATCCTGTTTATGGGCATCAATATCATCCTTTCCTCCAGCCTTAATCTCGTTAACGGATACATGGGAGAATTTGCCTGTGGACATGCCGCGTTTATGGCTGTCGGAGCCTATGTTTCATCAACCCTCAATGTTTGGCTGTTTGCTCAGGACAAATTTTTCGGCCCCCCCCTTCTCCCACCGGAACTGGCGTTATATTTCTTTCCGTTTGTACTTCTTGCCGGAGGGATTGCTGCAGCCTTTGCCGGCATTCTGATTGCCATTCCATCCTTCAAAACCCGTGGGGATTACCTGGCTATTATCACCATCGCGGCCAACTATATCGTTACCAGCACTATTATCAATATGGACAGCATTGGCGGTGCTCGGGGGTTTATGGGGATGAAAAAAGTTCTTTTTTCCATGTCTGACACCATTGATCTGCCCTGGATTCTGATCTGGGTCGTAATCAGCACCGTGATGACTATCTGGTTGATCAGACGGTTTGTCTCCAGCACCTATGGAAAAGGCATTAGCGCTATCAGTCAGGATGAAGTTGCTGCTGAAATCATGAGCGTGAATACCAATAAAATGAAACTTATCGCGTTCATGCTTTCATCCGGACTGGCTGGGATAGCTGGAGGCTTGTACGCTCACATCCTCGGATATATCAATCCCGGTTCCTTCGGCATCCTCAAGTCGACCGAATGTCTGGTCATGGTCTACCTGGGCGGTATGGGCTCGTTGAGCGGATCGGTCATTTCTGCCATCCTGTTTACATTACTTTTGGAAATGTTGCGTTTTGTCATTCCTTGGATCGATACTATCATGCATTGGTCATATCTCCTGCCTGACAGTTATCATCTAAGTCAGGTCTGGAAATGGGTGCTTATCCCGCTTATTCTGATTCTATTGATGCAGTTCCGTCCAGAGGGGATCATGGGCAATAGAGAATTGTCCGATATTTTTCCCCGGCTAAAAAAATACTATTCTTTTAAGTAGGATATACAGGAAACATCATGGCATTATTGGAAATCAAGGAGTTAACGCAGCTTTTTGGCGGATTGTGCGCCGTTTCGGATTTTTCGGTCGCGCTCGAATCCGGCGAGCTTGTAGGGCTCATCGGCCCCAATGGTGCGGGCAAAACCACGATGTTCAACCTGGTGAGCGGTTTTTATAAACCGACCCAGGGTTCCATAACGTTCAAAGGTCACCCCATCACGGGGCTTAAGCCGCATGAGATTACAGCACTTGGGGTTGCCCGTACTTTTCAAAATATCCGTCTGTGGAACGACATGACAGTGCTTGAGAATATCTGTGTTTCTCAGCACTATAACATGGGGTATTCCATTGTTGATGCCTTGCTGCGCACCAAACGATACCTTAAAAATGAAAAACGCATTTATACAGAGGCCATGGAGATCCTGGAGGCCTTGGATCTGGCCAGATATGCACACGAAGTCCCTCCCAATCTCCCCTACGGATTGCAGCGCAAGGTGGAGATCGCACGGGCCCTTTCCATCAAACCTTCGCTTCTATTACTGGACGAACCAGCCGCAGGGCTCAACTCGGCGGATGTTCAGGATTTGATCAAACTTATCCAACGCATTCACAAAGAATTCGATATCACCATCTGGATGATCGAGCATCAGATGACAGTTGTTATGACCCTGTGCTCGCGTTTGAAGGTGATTGATTTCGGATCGACCATTGCAGACGGAACTCCCGATGAAATCCAAAATAATCCTGACGTGATAAAAGCCTATCTTGGAGACGATACAATCTAATGCTCTTAGAAATAAAAGATCTCTTCGTACATTATGGTAATATCGAGGCGTTACACGGTGTCTCTCTAACCGTGGACAAAGGCGAGGCGGTCACCCTCATTGGGGCCAATGGTGCTGGAAAAACAACCACATTACATACGATCACCCGTGTCCCGCCTCCCGAAGGTCCCAAAGTTTTCAATGGCGATATTTTGTATAACGGGAAAAGTATCCTGGATATTGACGCCCATATCATCGTTCAGGATTACAAAATCGCCCTTGTTCCTGAAGGCCGCCATATCTTTGGTAATTTGACTGTTGAAGAAAATTTGCAGCTTGCAACCTATGCCAGAAAGGATTCGGAAACAATCAAAGCAGACTATAAAAGGGTCTACGAGCTCTTTCCGCGTCTTGTGGAACGTAAAAAACAGCGCAGTGAGTCCCTGAGTGGCGGAGAACAGCAGATGCTCGCGGTTGGCAGAGCATTAATGACAGGCTGTGACTTCCTGCTTCTTGACGAACCCTCCATGGGCCTCGCTCCCCTGCTCATGTATGATATGTTTCGAGCACTCAAAAAACTCAACCAACAGGGAATGACCATTCTGCTCATTGAACAGAATGCCCGTTTAGCCTTGCAATTTGCACATCGTGGCTATGTCATGGACACCGGCGAACTTGTTGCTCAAGGCACGGCGAAAGAACTCAGCGAAAACCCAGACGTGAAAAAAGCCTATTTGGGCGGCTAACTTTTGGATCTCAAAAAAAGCGGGTGCCCTCTTGGGTCTATCAGCGCAACGCAAAAGCCCAGAATCCGGAAGCGATTCTGGGCTTTTCTTTTACCTGAAAACCGAATACGAACAGTTATTTGGGTGCGAAACGCAGGACAATTGGCGGCTTTTGGCGCTGAAATTTGGTCCAAACAGAGGCTTACTACGGTTGGTTCTATGTTACGCAGCCATGTACTGCGATAACGCAATGGTATGGTTGCATCAAGGGACACCTATCGTTTCTATACCAATCATCTTTAATTATTTGGGAACATTCGAGAAAATGATGCCTGAACTGATACAACCTTCCCATGAGTTCAAAAAAGCCATTATTTTAGTCGGAATGGCCGGGGCGGGTAAATCAACCCTGGGCAAGGAACTGGCCCAACATATCGGCTGGGGGCATGTGGATACAGATCGGATACTCGAGGCATGGTGGGGAATGAAAATGCAGGAGATTACCACCATCCTTTCCCGTCAGGCGTTCCTTGATGCCGAAGCGAAAGTTGTCCAGGATCTTCATATCAACCGATGTGTCATTTCCACAGGAGGAAGTGTCATCTATCGTTCGCCAAGCATCGCTCATCTGCGCAGTCTAGGACCCTGCATCTATCTTGAGGCAGGGCTTGAAACGATAGCGCATCGTATTGCCCGCGCTCCTGAGCGAGGGCTGTCCATGGCTCCGGAACAAACAATTGAAGAACTTCTGCTCGAACGTAAAACAATGTATGAAGCCTGTGCAAATTTTACGGTCAGAACAGATATTCATGATGTTAAAACATGCGTGGAAATCATCACCAGCTGGCTTCAGGACCATGGCGTGGTATAATTTTCTCCTGCATACAACAAAATAATTTTAATTTATGCCAAAACAAAAAGAAAATCGTTCTTCTGTGTTCAGAAAATTAGCTGTCCTCTATAAAGATATGGAAGAGAACTACGCAGAGGTAGCGCAAGAAATCGGCTTGGCGTGCACTGGCTGTGCGAACAATTGCTGTACAAGCTATTTCATGCACCATACCTATGTTGAGTGGGCTTATTTGTGGAAAGGGATAAAATCTCTTCCATCGGCTGAGAGAGCAGTGTTTCTTGAAAAGGCCACGCAGTATGTCTCCCAGACCAAAACGGACCTGATGAACGGAACACGACCTCATACAATGTGCCCACTGAATAAAGACGGACTCTGTGGGCTCTATTCGCACCGCCTTATGATTTGTCGGATGCACGGTGTGCCCAATACGCTGACAGCTCCCGATGGTTCAACGCGAGTTTTTCCCGGCTGTTATCAAAGCCAGAAATTGATCCGACAGATGGACCATCCTCCAGTACTTGACCGGACAGCTCTGTATATGCGTCTGGTTCAATTGGAAATCGCCTTTGTGGGGCCCAAAAGAATACGAATATTGCCCCGGGTAAATCTGACCTTGGCGGAAATGCTTGAACAAGGACCGCCAAGGGTGTAGAGGCTAACAATGATGCATATGATACGCCATCGTGTATTTGTGTTCCTGTATGCGGCCATGCTTCTGGTATCAGGATGTTCTACGTTTAATGTACGACATCTTGCACCTCATCCATGGAGTGAGCAAAAAATTACCTATCAAAATATGAAATTTTGGAATTTTGAGTATATGTGTTCACACGAACAGAATCGATACCAGATTACAGGTAATGCTCATCCTTGTTCAGACAGACTCCCTGTATGGGGAAAATGGCTTTCGGAATTGCAGTTGACAGTCTATCTTTGTGACCCGAACGGGGAAGTTTTGGCATCCAGAACGATGCGTATCCCCCCTGGACTTTTTTCCCGAGATCGAAGCATTCCTTTTGGCTTTGACGTACCTGATTTACTACGGGTAACCTCTCCCGTATCAGTAACCTTTGGGTACAGAATGGTTCTCCTCCCCTGTTGGCCGTCTCCAAAACAGAAAAACTATCAAAAAACAAAAGATGTTCACGTATTTTTTGCAAACCAGGGAGCTTTACGACAATAGCCTGTTGCGCAGGCTGCTATTGGGATGATGGCAACCTACCGTCATAGAGTATACCTTTAACGACGCTCTGTTGTAGAAGTCACTCAACATCGTAGATTTCCCCTTTTTTGTTATATCTACTGACAATGCCCATTATTACTTTTTATGTAATAATGGGCATTGTCAGTAGATATAACAGATAGCAAACGAATAGCTGCGCACATCCACCAGATATTTTTTACTAATGTACGGTTTCAGAATCGTTAGATGAAGGGATATTTGCTCCATCCATGGACATGATCACTTTTTGTCCCTGTTCGGAATTTTTCCACGTTTCATAGAGGCCTACCCATTCATCATATCCGATGATGACTTCACTTAACTGATCTTTATGGAGCTCAAGCCATGTGTTAAAAAGATAGATTTCCGTAGAAAAAGTTTTGCTATTCATTGTCTTGTAAATTTGGGTCGCGCTATATTTACTTCCTTCAAACTGATTTCTGATAGCGGCGATGACCAGTCGTTGAGAAACCTCAGGGGTCATCGTTGCTCCGTACATGCTCTCGGCGAGATCAGAATACTCACTGTAAAGGGTTTTAATTTTGTCCATATGCGACGTGTCTGGGGATATAACAAGATCTTCACCAACCTTTTTGATAAAATAAAAGCGCATCCACTGTTCAAATTTGATAATGCCTGTAAGGTCCTTTATAATCGTTTTGGTTTGAGACATATGTTCTCCTTGAGATTAGATGGTAATCCTTTTTTATGGGCCATGATGTGCATGATTCCTGAATGTTCGACGGTCCTCGTGCTATATAACGAATCCGCAGAAATCATTTCCAATTATTGATATTTTACTAATTAATAACGAGTAGTTAACCGAGAGCTGCTGAGGAAAGATATGACTCATTGCATTCTTCTTTTGAGCCTTTTTGTATACTTGAGAAAAAAAACACATAGTTTTTTATCGATGACTCACAGGTAAATAGTATCTTAATAATCTAAAATGCAATGTGTTTGTTTGCGATAATGAACTCAGATAAAGCATTGACAATCATTTTTATTAACATTACTTAAATTTTATTACCGATTATTATTATAAAGAATGGAGGGAATAATGGAAGATTATCTCAAAGAAGCACTCGAGATTGTTAAGGCGCAAGCAAGTGTTCGAACCATGACCGAAGAAGAAATAACATCCATGGTTCAAGCTTTATCATCCGGGATTCGTAATATATCTGATGATCCAACAAGTACAATTGCAACTGCTGAACCTGCTGTCGATCCTAAGAAGGCTATCCGAGAAAAAAGCGTTATTTGTCTTGAGTGTGGAAAAAGTTTTAAAGTACTGACAAAAAAGCATCTTGCATCACACGGACTGACTCCTGAAGAGTACAAGGAAAAATGGGGCTACAAAAAAGGGACTTCCTTGGTCGCCAAAGCCCTTGCACGTGACCGTCGCAAAAAAATGAAAGATATGAAGCTCTGGGAAAAGCGTAGAACCCACGTAGCTAAGTAAAGTTTCAGAGCGCATCATCCCAGAAAATATATTTGCCGAGATCGCATAGAACCGGACAAATATATGTGCTCATACGGAGCATACATACAAGATAGGAACACATTCCCCCAATGGAAGTATTTCTATCTTGTATTTTTTTTATTCTCAAGCATTTATTACCCCTCAAATCAGAGATTTATCCGGGTAACCTTATGTTAGCCTAGTGTCTGCCCTGTCTTATTGCTTTTCTCTCCTGAATCTTTTCATTGTTCTACATATGCGTAGTCTTTGTTAGGATTATCCAGCACGTCCCGCCCTGCGTCTCTCATCATACGGATATTCATCCGGGCATCATTTTTTCCCCAGGTTATTTCGATGGCGCCGCATTTGGCTGTCGTCAACACAGGACAGCCCCTTTGTCTAAGGGTTGTTGTCACTTTGGCCGCTGGAAACCCGTAACGATTACCTTGGCCGACAGCGGCAATGGCTACTTTCGGAGAAACATTGTCGTATAGAGCTGTTGAGTAACTTGTAATGCTTCCATGATGAGGAAGAATAAGGACATCTGCCTGGAGCGTCTGATTGCGAGTCAATAGATTTGCAATGCCCTCTTGTTCAATATCTCCCGGAATAAGCACCCTCCCCTTGCCGTTTACCATCAATCGAAGGACTAATGAACGATTATTGTTGCTGAGGTTGAGCAGATTATCCTCTGGATGCAGAATTTCTACGATGATATCTTTTCCCAGGATGATACGTTGCCCAGCACAGCATTTCTCACGGGGAATATTGTTTTGCGCCAATGCCGTGATAAGTCGTTGTCTATCCCACAGACTGGTTGGATAGCAGCCGTTAAAATAAAACGTTCCAATCCGGCAGGTCTCCATTGGATACAAAAGGCCCCGAAGGTGATCGCAGTCACTATGGGTGAGAAAAACAGCATCAAGTGCCGGTGGCATTCCCCAGGTGATCACAGGGAGAATAAAGGCTTTGCCCACATCAAAATCATTGCTCCATGATCCACCACCATCGATAAGTATTCGTTTACCTCCCGGGAAGTCTATATAAACGGCCTGGCTCATACCTGTATCCACGACGAGCAACCTGAGTTTTTGTTGTCTTTCGGTTAACGTTGCCGAAAAAAGAGGCACACAGAGCAAAATGAGGCCTATAGCTAAAATTGTAATAATGTTTTTTTGCAAGTTTTTCCGATATCTCCACACAAGCAAAAAAAGTATGAGAAGAATATAGAATCCTATAACCTCAGGCCATTGAGGACGTAGGACTTGCAGGCATTGGAGCCATCCATGCTCGTCGAGTGCTTTGAGTCCTGTATATCCATTTTCTAGTATCCATCCCATAATCTTGAGTATCTTATCTCCCAGAGGGGCAAGAATTGGAATCTGAGTCAAAAACAGCCCGGAAAAGCCCAAGGGGAGGACAATGAATCCTAGTATGGGTAACCAGAGAATATTATAATACAGGTGAATGGTAATTATTCCAAAATTCCAGATTTGAAGAGGTAAGATCGCGAGGTTGGCGGCTATACTTACGGCCAGAATAAGGGCTCCGTAATTGAAAATTCGCCAATAAATGTTGTTGTTGGCATGACTCTGCAGCCACGATTGTATCGGAGGAACCAAAAAAATAATCCCAGTGACAGCAAGCACTGAAAACTGGAAACTTATGGAGAAAATATTTTCTGGTGATACAAGCATGATCAGGAGCACCGCCAGACAAACACCATCCACAAGCACCCGTCCCTTGTTACAAAGAAGTAAAAAGGCCCATGAGGCCAACATTATTCCTGCACGTAACAAGGAAGGGGTGAATCCTCCCAGCCACATATACAGAACAACCCATGGAGATGCCAAAATCGCAGCCAATTTAGGCCGTGGAAGGAGGAGATAGACCCTGGGGAATAAAAAACCAAGAAGCCATGCCGTACCCCAGCCGAAAGAAGCCACGAATCCCAAATGAAGGCCTGAAAGTGCCAATGTATGAACCAACCCGGCTTTTTGCAGGAGTGTATATACTCCACTGTCTAGATGGGATTTATCACCTAAAAGCAGAGCCATGGCCAAAGCTTTCCCGCTGCCGTCGGAAAGAGCTGTCTGCAATGCATGTCGTAGATTAAGACGTAATTTTTCCAACACGGAGGGTTGCAGTTTTTCCCATTTGATAGATGTATCCATATCCCGCACATACGCCCTCCAGTATACCCCTTTGCGACGCCAATAGGTTTCCCCGTCCCAGCATCCCGGATTTTTAAGCGAATGGACTGGCTTTACTTTCATGAGGCCACGAAAATGCTGGCCGATGAAGGGCGCATGTCCGGCCTGTCTAACAGAAATAAGTAATACTCCCGGCAAATCTACTACCTGAGACTCGCCGGTTATCCGAATATTTTCTGCGTACACATACAGCTGATTGGTAAATCGCCATGAATATTTTGCAACGCACCCGGAAACAGAAACCTGCTGGTTTGCGGAAGGGAGCGTTATGCCGAATGATTCAAGTTTGGGAGGCATACGCAATGCAGAATATGCAAACCCTAAACATCCCGTGATACAAAAAAAGACGAGACGTCGTCGCGTATCCTGTACGTCGTGCATCATAATGCATGCTGATGACAGTATCAGGAGGCAGGTTAGAGCTGGAAGCGGATATTCATGTCCCAGACAGCCAATCATAAAAAAAAGAAGAGAGATTTCCCATGACAGCAACCCGACGGTGGTGTCTTTGCGAGTAGTCAAAGCATATTTCATTGGAATATATAGTTAAATGATAATACTCTTCCTATTTACACTATGTAAAATAATCTGACAGAGTTTTATTTATTTTTGTTTCATAATGTGTCGCAAACCGCGCCGTTGCTATTTTTTGTGTTTTATTTCAATTAAATAGCACGAAATCGAGAATGCAGACATTTTGGCACGAGCATTGCCATTTACAAAGTAACAGGTGTAGGGCTTCAAAGTTCAAGATATCTCTATCCGTTTTAACCCGCGCCGGGAGTAGTACAAAAAATATGTCAGGTTCTCATATTGAAAACTTTATTGGGTGTGCAAGGGGCAAAATGAAAACCAAGGAGATTACTCACGACGAATCATATTATCATAATCTAACAAGAAATTTAATTGTAAAAATGATAATAGCATCTTTTACTCCCCTTATATTGATAACATTTATAACATCATATAAATATAATAATGCATATAAAGAAAAGGTTATCGCACATATTCAGGAGCTTGTTGAAAAGCATAAACAAAATATAGATACTTTTTTAAAAGAAAAACTTGCAAATGTTTTATTTCTTACACGTACATGTAATATTTCACATTTTGATAATGAGGCTTTACTTCAAGAGAAACTCGATCTGTTAAAAAAAGTATACGGCTCTTTTTTTGTAGATATCGGTCTTGTAAATTCTCAAGGGGTTCAGGTTGACTACGCAGGGCCATTCAAACTTGGGAGTGTTAACTATTCACAGGCTGAATGGTTCAAAGAGGCGATGGCAAAAGAGTACTACATCAGCGATGTTTTTCTTGGGATTCGAGGGCTTCCACACTTCATTATTGCCATCCAAAAAACATCTGAAAATAAAAAATGGATAGTTAGAACAACTATCGATTTTGTTTTATTCAACGAACTTGTAAAAAATATTCGTATTGGAAAGACGGGACGAGCTTTTATCATCAACCGAAAAGGTGAGCTGCAGACAAAACTTCAGACAAATCAACCAAATGCTGAAATTATAAAAAAATATATACTTTCTCGTAAAATTTCTGCTGACGGGGTACAGGTTTTTGAAGGAAATTTTTCTTCAGACAAAAAATCCATATACCTAGTCAGCACGCTTAACAATGGAAAATGGTTCCTTGTTTTTCAACAGAATGAACGGGATGCATTTTCAGATCTTTACCAGACCAGGAATCTTGGTATCATTATTTTTTTCTTGGGCAGCTGTAGTATTTTTGTTATGGCCCTGATTTTATCACGCAAAATGGTCAAGCAGATCAAAGAATCCGATCAGGAAAAAGAGATGATGAATGAACAGATTATTGAGGCGGGCAAGCTGGCCTCTTTAGGCGAACTGGCTGCCGGCATCGCTCACGAAATCAATAATCCGGTAGCTATCATGGTCGAAGAAGCCGGATGGATGGGGGACATTCTGGAAGAAGAAGAATTTACGGAAAGTGAAAATCTTAAAGAATATCGTAGGGCCCTTAAGCAGATAAAAACACAGGGGATACGATGCAAGGAAATCACACACAAGCTGCTGAGTTTTGCACGCAAAATAGATTCTCGCATCCAGGATGTTCAACTCAATACGATCATTGATGAAGTCGTTGGGTTATCAGAAAAACGAACACGGTATGGCAATGTAAAAATGATTTTGGACTTGTCCCCCAACCTACCTACCGTCCATGTTTCACCTTCTGAAATGCAGCAGGTCTTTTTAAATCTGATCAACAACGCTGTGGACGCAATAGATGCTAAAAAAGGCGGAAAAATAACCATAACAACCAGGATCGAAAACGATCGTATCGTTGCAGATATCGCCGATACCGGTTCAGGAATCGCTCAAGCTAACCTGCAAAGAATTTTTGATCCTTTTTTTACCACCAAGGCCGTGGGTAAGGGAACAGGACTTGGGCTTTCAATCTGTTATGGAATAATCAAAAAAATCGGGGGGGAAATCTCGGTCAATAGCGCTGTAGGAAAAGGAACTGTTTTCCATATCCGAGTTCCCATAACGAGTGGCAACACAGAAAACCAAGGAGGCATAAATGGCGACAACGATTCTTTTAGTTGATGATGAAGAAGGGTTCGTACAGACAATGGCCAAACGACTCGTTAAACGAGAGATGAACGTATTCAAAGCGTACGATGGCCAGGAAGCTCTTGATACACTGTCAAAAAATACAACCATAGATGTCGTTGTGCTCGACGTTAAGATGCCCGGAATGGACGGGGTCGAAACGTTGAAGGCGATCAAACGGGATTACCCTTTAGCAGAAGTGATTATGCTCACCGGTCACGCAACCGTTGAATCAGCCATCGACGGGATGAAAATGGGCGCCTTTGATTATCTCATGAAACCTTGTGATATCGAACAGCTTTTGACAAAGATTAGTGAGGCAAAGCGTAAAAAACTGCAGCAGGAAGAAAAAATTATTGATGCCCAAATGCGCGAGATTACATCAAGGCAATCCTGGGATTAAGACATGATAAGAAAAGCATCAAACGCCCGGATTTCACTTCTTCTTGTGGATGACGAAGAAGGATTTGTGAATGTCCTTGCTAAACGGATGTCACGGCGAGGCATCGATGTTACAGGGGTTCTGACAGGAACCGAGGCTCTTCAGGTCCTGCGTAGAAAAGATTTTGATATCGCAGTCCTGGACCTTAAACTCGAAGATATGGATGGTATAGAGGTTTTGAAAATAATCAAAAAAATGGCTCCGGATATTCCCGTCATCATGCTCACGGGGCATGGATCGGAACAGGCTGCAGAAGAAGGTCTGCGATACGGAGCCGTAGATTATCTTACAAAACCTTGTGACCTTGCAGAGCTGATTACAAAAATTAATAAAGCCATTCCTGCTGGGAGATAGAGCCATGCAACGCAATTTTTCTGTGCTCATTGTTGATGATGAAGATGATTTTAGATCAACACTGATCAAGAGGCTTGTAAAAAGAAACGTCAATGCCATCGGTGCAGAAAGCGGAATTAAAGCACTGGATGTCATGAAAACCAATTTGGTCGACATCGTTGTTCTTGATGTAAAAATGCCTGGAATGGATGGAATTGAAACGCTTATAAAAATCAAACAGCTTTATCCTTTAACAGAAGTGATCATGCTTACAGGACATGCAAACGTTGAGGCCGCTCTTGAAGGTATGGACTGTGGAGCATTTGATTATTTAATGAAACCTACTGAAATAGACGATCTTCTTTTTAAACTCGAAGATGCATATCATAAAAAAATGCTTCATGAACATAAAACTCAACAGCTTAAAATGGAGGCGAAAAAATCAGCAGATATATAAGACTACGGGTAAAAATTTTATCATACGAATGCTAGAATAAGAATATATTTATTTTATTTAATTGAGGAGAACAATATGGCTTTTGGAAGACGACTCTATAATGCGCTGATGGCAGCCACGACAGCGCATGCACGGTGGGATTATGAAACATCTATGTCCATACTACACGACAAAAAAAGATTACGAATACTCGCTCTTATGGTCGTGCCCATTGTATTGGTATCCATTGCCTTTGCGGCTACTGACCCATCAAATTTGCCTGCCATTTTAGGGGGTAAAAAAGCATATGCGCCAGCCTTTTATACGCCGACCATCTTTGTTGCCTCCATGCTGATCGGTCTGTGTGCGGGATTGATCACCGGATGTATTGGTGCAGGAGGCGGATTTATTATCACCCCTGCATTGATGAGTGCCGGGATCAAGGGTATCCTAGCCGTTGGTACGGATCTTTTTCATATTTTTGCAAAAGCTATCATGGGCACAACTATTCACAAAAAACTGGGTAATGTGTCTGTAGGCCTGGCAGTGGCTTTTCTGGCGGGGTCTATGGGGGGTGTCTTTGGCGGAGGCATTCTTAATCGGTGGATTTATGAACTTAATCCGGTTCTGAGTGACACCTTTATCAGCATTATTTATGTCGTTCTGCTCGGCTTTTTGGGTGCCTACGCCCTTACGGATTTTCTCAAACTGCGTAAAGCCGAAACAGCATCCGCGTCTGGAACCTCGGCAGCGGCACAACAAAATATTGGCCTGCCCGCAAAGCTGCAATCCGCACATATTCCTCCCATGATTACTTTTGATGAAGATCTTTTTCCTGGCGGCAAACAAATTTCGGCATGGTTTGTGGCTCTATGTGGCTGCATCGTCGGATTCCTGGCCGCTATTATGGGCGTTGGCGGTGGATTCGTTACCTTTCCCATGTTTGTATACGTCCTTGGAGTATCCTCGTTTACCGCAGTGGGTACGGATATTCTGCAAATCATCTTTACTGCAGGATTTGCCTCTATCACCCAGTATGCCATCTATGGTTTCATTTTTTATACTCTGGCCATGGGCATGCTCATTGGTTCTCTTCTGGGCATACAGGTTGGAGCTTTGACCACAAAAATTGTCAAAGGCATTTATATTCGTGGTTTTTATGCCACAGCCATTCTGGCAGGGTTCATTAATCGTCTTTTTGCCCTCCCCGGCAAGCTGGGAGAAATGAAGGTAATCACGATCACTGATGCCACCACCTCCATCCTTGCAAGTATAGGGAACTGGGCATTTTTCATTATCATTGGTTTTTTTGCTGTTTGGGTTATTGGAAAATTTCTCGGTAACCTCAATTTACTCAGAGGGGAGGCATAACATCATGCTTGTACATGATAAAAAACATTTTAGTATGGGGATTACGCTAGGTATTATATTCATGA
>Ga0265294_10000192_pt1 | contig 76870 bp, 69 predicted proteins | sample MunlanPumphouse3_FD_192504 | JGI IMG/M metagenome (GOLD analysis project Ga0265294, IMG submission 192504) | Groundwater microbial communities from a municipal landfill in Southern Ontario, Canada - Pumphouse #3 | ecosystem: Environmental > Aquatic > Deep subsurface > Groundwater | place...
GCACAAAGGGTGGTTTCATCGTGATCAGCGCGGATGATCCCGGCCCGCACTCCTCCCAGACCGAGCAGGACAGCCGCCTGATGGCCATGGCGGCCCGAATTCCGGTGCTTGATCCGGACTCTCCCCGGCAGGCCAGGGAAATGATTGAGCCGGCATTTCAGATTTCCGAGGCATTCAGAATTCCCGTCATGCTGCGGCCCACCACACGGGTCTGCCATGCCCGCCAGGATGTCGCGCCCGGTGTAATTGTCGATCTGGAAAGGCGGCCCGCGTTTGAAAAAGACCCGGCCCGCTGGGCCGCCACCCCGAAATTCCGCCTGAAACTTCACGGGGACCTGGAGAGGAAACTGTCCGAAATGGCGGCCTACGCCCCGACCGCGCCGGTGATGTTGAATGCCGGACCCAAAAGGCGCGCAAGGGCCTTGGTTGCGTCCGGCGTGGCCGCGGCCCATCTGAAGGAGATTGCTTCCGATCCGGACCTCGCGGACCGGTTCGACCTGTATCAGGTGCTTCAGCCGTTTCCCCTGCACGCGGAATTCATCGAAGAGATGGGGCGTTATGACGCGGTGCTGGTGATCGAGGAAACCGAGCCGGTGATTGAAATGCAGCTGGCCGACCGCAACCGGGTGCAGGGAAAGCTTTTCGGGCCCGTGTCCCGGGTCGGCGAGCTTCTGCCGGAAGGAATCGAATCCATCGTCAAGGGATTCTGTAAAATGCCTTCGAGCCTCCGCACGGCCCCTACCGGCGGAAGGCGCCCGACGCTTTGCGCGGGATGTCCGCACCGGGCGAGTTTTTTCGCCATCCGGAAGGCCGCTCCGCACGGCATCTACACCGGCGATATCGGATGCTACACCCTGGGGCTCAACCTCGGGGCCGTGGACACCGTGCTGTGCATGGGCGCGGCCATCAGCCAGGCCGCCGGGTTTTACCATGCATACAAGCACACGGAAAAACCGCCGGACATCGTGGCCGCCATCGGCGACTCCACCTTTTTTCATGCCGGCGTTCCGGCCCTGATCGATGCGAAGGTCCAGAACGCGGGTTTCGTGCTGATGATTCTGGACAACCGGACAACGGCCATGACCGGCGGCCAGCCCACGCCGGCCGCCTCATTCGGCGCGACCGGCAACGCGCTTTCTCCGGTGGCGATCGAACCGCTGGTAAATGGCTGCGGGGTAGAATTCTGCAGGACCGTGGATCCGTATCAGGTCGATGAAACCATCGAAGCCCTCAAACAGGCTCTGAAATTCTGCCGCACACGCGGTCCGGCCGTGGTGGTGGCCCGCAGATCCTGCCTGCTCGAACGCGGACCCGAGGCAAAAGCCGAAAGAATCCGGATTCCGGTGATCGTGTCGGATGCCTGCGACGGCTGCGGATACTGCATCAAGCATTTTGAGTGCCCGGCCCTTGTCCTGTCCGGAAACAGGGTTTCGATTGATCCGGCGGTCTGCACCCAATGCGGGGTCTGCCTGAACGTATGCCCCAAAAACTGCATCTGTCCGGCATGATTCCGGGCGCATCGGAGGAGATATAGACCATGGATCGATCGACGGACCAGCAGATTATCGTCAGCGGGTTGGGAGGGCAGGGCGTGCTTCTGGTATCCCGTATTCTGGCCGAAAGCGCCATTTTGAAAGGGCTTCCGGTGCTGACCTCCGAGGACCACGGCATGGCACAGCGGGGCGGAACGGTCGTTTCCCACATCAAGGCGGGCCGGTTTTCAAGTCCCCTGATCCGGCCGGAACAGGCTTGCGGAATGATCGTTCTGGTGCCCGAGAACCTTCCCCTTCATCACCATTTTGTCGGACCCGGCGGGTGGATGGCGGTCAACGGAACGGCTTCCGGCGAAAATTACCCGGACCGGAACCTGTTTGCCGTGGATGCCGACGCGCTGTGCCGGAAAATCGGTCAGCCCCGGGCCCTGAACCTGGTCATGCTGGGGTTTGTGCTGGGAAAATCCGATCGGAACGAATTTGCGCCTTCTTTTTTCTGCAATATGGCGGACGTGCGGACCGCGATTCGGGAGCGATTGCTGGAAAAACTTGCGGCGGCCGCGATTCCGGCTCTGGAGTGCGGATACGAAGCTGCGTTCTCCGGCTGTTGAATGATGCCCTTGAGAAGTTCAGCTCAGCCGCCGACGGACGACATGAGAGCGCCTACCTGCCGCCAAGTTTCGGTTTCCACCTGATGATTTTTCGGCTTCATGCGCACTGCCGCCTTGAAGATTTCAGCCAGATCCTCGTCCAGCATTCCCTTGCGTAATGCGGCCCGGATATCCAGAAAGTCGTTTGAAAACAGGCAGGGCCGAAGCTGGCCGCTTGCCGTCAGGCGAAGCCGGTTGCAGCAATGGCAGAAACGGTGGCTGATCGCGCCGATAATGCCGATCTGGCCCATGGCGCCTTCAAACCGGAAGCGATCCGCGGGGCCGTCGGAGGCCTCGTGGGGCACGGGTATTAATTGGCCCAGGACCTGAACGCGTTTCATGATTCCCTCGACCGGAAGGTGCTGGTAGGATGTCGTTACGGACGAGCCGACCGGCATGTACTCGATGAATCGGACATGAAACGGGTATTGGAAGGACAATCCGGCCAGATCGGCCAGTTCCGCGTCGTTGATTCCGTTTAAGGCCACCACGTTGATCTTGATGGGTGAAAATCCCATTTCATGGGCCAGAAGAATGGCCTCCCAGACGTCGTCGAACCGGTCAAATCCGGTGATATCCTTGAATTTCCGGGGATCGAGCGTGTCCAGGCTGATGTTGAGCCGTCGAATGCCCGCGTTTCTGATCTCCTGAAGATGATTTTTGAGCATCACGCCGTTGGTGGTCAGGGAGATGTCCGAAAGCCCCTGAATCTCCGTCAAAGCGGACAGAAAATCGATGACGCCCCTGCGCACCAGGGGCTCTCCCCCGGTGACACGGACCTTTTTGAAGCCCATACGCGCGGCGATTCGCACCAGCCTGAGAAATTCCTCGTGGCGAAGCACCTCCGAATGCCGCAGCATGGCGATGCTGTGCGCAGGACGACAGTAAACGCACCGCAGGTTGCAGCGATCCGTGACGGACAGGCGCAGATAGGTGATGGGACGCTGAAAGTCGTCGATCAGTCGTTCTTCGTTCAGGTGCATGAGCCCTCTTCGTTATTCCAACTTGTTTTTCAGACCTGCCAAAACCAAGTTATTCAATCTTCATTTTTAAAAAATGTCAAGGGTCATGCCAGTTTTTTTATGTCAAATTTGACCGAAAAGCGGACCGGTCTGAAATCGCGCCGATTATATTGTTAATTTAAATGTTAAAACATTGACTATCTCGTAATATATATGTAAAATAATAACAATCCAAGTATGATGATTTTTGAAAAATCCCCGGCACCCGAGGCACCCCATCCGTTTGCATCGCTGTGTTGACTCCACTTTTATTTTTTTGATTTCCGGGTGATTGCTGATTCAGGATGCCCAAGCAGGAAAAAGGGAGGAAGGTTATGACCCATTGTAAAACAAAGATTGACCCGAAAAAGTATACCCCGTATTCGCAACGCAATATGCATCGAATCGAGCCGCTGAAAAGGTTGTCTGAAGATGAGATCCTGAATATTAAGGCGGCTGCCGCGGTTTTTCCGTTTCGCGTGAACAATTATGTGATTGAGGAACTGATCGACTGGAACCGGATTCCGGAGGACCCGATTTATCAGATGACCTTTCCTCAGCCGGGCATGCTCGAACCCGAGAATCTGGCCCGAATGAAAAACCTTCTGAGAAAAAAAGCCCCCAAAGCGGCGGTGTTGAACGCGGCCAGGGAAATTCAGGCCGGACTGAATCCCCATCCGGCGGGCCAGATGAAATTAAACGTTCCCTCGCTTCATGGGAAAAGGCTCACCGGCATGCAGCACAAATACGATGAAACCGTACTCTTTTTCCCCAGTCAGGGGCAGACCTGCCATGCCTATTGCACCTATTGTTTCCGTTGGGCTCAGTTTGTCGGCGTTGATTCGCTCCGGTTCGCATCCAGTGAGATCGAGTCTCTGGTGAACTATCTCGAAGCGCATCCGGAGGTCACCGATGTGCTGTTTACCGGCGGAGATCCTTTGACGATGAGTGCCCGCCTGCTGGAAAGTTACGTAAATCCGCTGCTCAAGGCCCGGCCAGGAGGGCTTAAAACCATCCGATTCGGTACCAAGTCGCTTGCTTACTGGCCCTACCGGTTTGTGACCGACAGGGATGCCGACGACCTGATGCGGATTTTAGAAAAGATCGTGCGGAGCGGTTTTCACCTGGCCGTCATGGCGCATTTTTCGCATTTCCGGGAACTCGAAACGTCGGCGGTCGGGGCGGCGCTGCAAAGACTCCGCAACGCCGGCGCGGTGATCCGATGTCAGGCGCCACTGATCCGGCACGTCAACGACGATTCCAAGATCTGGGCCCGCATGTGGGAGACCCAGGTCAGACTCGGCGCGGTTCCTTATTACATGTTCGTCGAAAGAGACACCGGTCCGAAAAACTATTTCGGCGTTCCCCTTGTCAGAGCGCACGAGATTTATACGGAGGCCTTTCGCAGGGTATCCGGTCTGTGCCGCACGGTGCGGGGGCCTTCCATGTCCGCCACGCCCGGAAAGGTGCTGGTCGACGTGGCCCGAATTCAGGGACAGAAGGTGCTGGCGCTGAAGTTTGTCCAGGGCCGGGATTCGAGATGGGTCAATCGGATCTTTTTTGCGGCCTACGACGAAACAGCCGAATGGCTCGATGAGCTCACGCCCGCATTTGGACAGGAAAAGTTCTTTTTTGAAATTGTGCAGGACATGCGTTTCAGGACCCGGATGCCGCCGGGGAAAATCCGCGGTTCCCATTCAGACCGGCTTTCGGAAGCGGTCTGAGCCCTGCGAAAAAGGTTTACGGTTGGATTCCGCTGGAAACCGTCCGTTTTTATTCGGATTACCGGTTCTGAAACGCCCGGATCGTTCCGTTGATCGCGGTATGGATCAGGATGCAGCCGTATCTTAGGTTTTTTTCCATCAGGTCCGGACAATTTTTTATGCTGGTTTTCAGCTTCATGCCGTTGGATCTCACCTTGCGAAGGAGATTGACCTCCTTGCCGACCACCCGTGTTTCTCCGTTTTTTACCGCATCCAGAAAGGCCCGCCGGCTCGGGGCGCACGGAGCGAAGTTGACCACCCTGCCGAGCTGATACAGGGTGTGACCGTCGCTGCCGCCGGTGATCGCCTTAGACAGGTTCAAGCCCAGAACGGCGCACTGCAGGTTCCATTTTTTAAGATTTTCCGAATTGATCGCTTCCACGCCGTCGACCATGGCAAACAGCTCGCTGCGCCGCTCCATAGAGAACTGCAGGTTGCATACGCCGGTATAGGCTGCGGAATAAGGGTGGGGAAAGATGATGACGGTCTCAAAATGTCTGGCCCTGCGGATGATTTCCTCCATCTCCAGATCGATCGAGCTCATCAGGTCGGCCCCCATGTACGGGGCGATATCCCGAAAATAAAATTTTTCAAGATCCGCGAGCCGGTAAAAGTAGATCAGCAGATGAGACCCTTCCCGGGCCGTGACCTCAATGCCCGGAATGCTGAGAATGTCCGGGTATGCGTCGATCTCAACGGCGCCCTGAATATCGTTGTGGTCGGTCATTGCCACGCCGATGCCCAGTGCGCGCGCCTGATCCGCGATTTCCTGTATGGTGTTGGCCCCGTCTGAATGCCGGGAGTGAAAATGCAGATCCACCACCGTGTTGTTCCGGGTCAGCTCGGGCAGATCGGGTGTTTCAAATTCAATGCGAAAAGAATTGTCCATAAAACCTTGTGTGTTCGATTCCCTTCGGCAGGAGGCATATCAGAACGCGGTGGGAACCTGTTTTTATATTTTAATCCTTATAAACCTTATTTTTAAAATACTCCAGAATAACCTGACACAATCCCGGAATCGTATAGGATTCTGCGATGATATGAACATCGAATCCAAGTTCCCGGGCCGTATCGGCGGTGATGGGGCCGATGCAGGCCACAATGACCCCCTTCATGAGTTCCTGCCGCCGGTCTTCGGGCAGCATGGCGTGAAAATTTCTGACGGTCGAGGAGCTGGTGAAGGTGACCAGGTCTACCGAGCCTTCCGAAAGCCGGTCCGTCAGGATATCCGTATTTTCCGTAACCGGACGGGTCTGGTATACGGGAATTTCATCGACCCGGGCGCCCATCTTTTCGAGTTCCACGGGAAGCACGGGACGCGCCTCCGCCGCTCTGGGAAGCAGAATGCGTTTTCCGGAAACCGGCTGGCCGGCAAAGGCCTCGACCACCGACTCCGCCCGGTAGGTTTCCGGAACGATGTCGCTGCTCAGGCCGAAGTCCAGAAGACGCCGGGCGGTCGCCGGGCCGATGCAGGCCGTTTTTACGGCACCCAGGCACCGGACGTCGCGGCCGGATTCAAACAGCCGCTGAAAGAAGAAATTGACGCCGTTGACGCTGGTGAAAACTACCCAGGCATAGGCGGCCAGATTTTCGAGGGCCGCATCCAGCAATCCCCGGTTTTCAGGAGGAGCGATCTCGATGGTGGGGCATTCCAGACATTCGGCGCCCAGATCCGAAAGGGATTTGACCAGATCGCTGGCCTGCTCCCGGGCCCGCGTGACGATGATGGTTCTGCCGAACAGCGGCCGGGTTTCAAACCACTGCATGGTCCGGCGCAGGTTGACCACCTCGCCGACCACGGTGATGGCCGGGGCCTTGAGGCCCGCTTCCCTGACGCGTTCCACGATGTCGGCCAGGGTGCCGGTCACGGTCTGCTGCTGCAGTGTGGTGCCCCACCGGACCAGGGCCACGGGAGTGTCCGGCGGCATTCCGTTTTCCTGCAGCCGGCCGGCGATGTTGGGAAGGTTTTTGACGCCCATCAGAAATACCAGCGTGCCGATGCCCCTGGCCAGGGATGCCCAGTTGATGCTGGATTTTTCCTTGGCGGGATTCTCGTGGCCGGTGATAAACGCCAAGGTGGAGGTGAAATCCCGGTGGGTCAGGGGAATGCCGGCATAGGCCGGTGCCGCGATGGCCGAAGTGACGCCCGGAACCACCTCAAAACCGATGCCCGCCTGAATCAGCGCCTCGGCTTCCTCTCCGCCGCGCCCGAATATGAAAGGATCTCCGCCTTTCAGGCGGGTGACGATGCGGCCTGTTCCGGCCTTTTCAACGATCAGGGCGTTGATCCCGTCCTGGGGCAGGGTATGATCGCCGCCCTTTTTCCCCACATAGATGAGTTCCGCGTCCCTTCGGGCATATTTCAGCAGGCTGGGCGATGCCAGATAATCATAGATGACCACGTCTGCCAGCGCGATGCATTCCTGGCCCTTGACCGTAATAAGCCCCGGATCGCCGGGACCGGCGCCGACCAGATAAACCTTGCCTTTACTCGTTGTCATGGTTCATTGCTTTCAGATTTTCCAACAGGGGTTGAGCTCCCATGGACAGTAACTTTTCCGCAAGTTCGGTGCCAAGACTTTCCGATGATTCGGCAGGTCCGGACACCCAGGCCCGGATCACCTTCGCGCCGTCCAGGTCAGCGACCAGGCCGTGCAGCGAGAGGATCCCGTTTTCGATTCTTCCATGCGCGGCAATGGGAACCTGGCAGCCGCCTTCCAGACGTCGCAGAAACGCCCGCTCTCCAAGAACCACCTGGCGCGTTTCAGGATGATTCAGGGAATGGACCAGCGGAGCTATTCGGGCATCGTTTTCCCGCATTTCAATGCACAGGGCCCCCTGGCCGACCGCGGGCAGCATGATGCTTTCATCCAGATATTCGGTGATCCGGTTTTCAAAATTCAGGCGTTTCACCCCGGCTGCGGCCAGAATGACGGCATCCAGTCCGTCGGTTTCCAGTTTTTTCAGACGGGTTTCAAGATTTCCACGCAAAGCGACGATCGAGACATCCGGACGGATATGCTTGAGCTGGGCCGCGCGTCTTAAGCTGCTCGTTCCGATACATGCCCCCAGGGGCAGCTCGCTCAAGGTCAGACCTTCTCCGGAGACCAGCGCATCGCAGGGTGTTTCCCGCTCCGGAACCGCGCCGATGCAAAGTCCATCAGGGATTTCGGCCGGCATGTCCTTCATGCTGTGAACGGCCAGGTCGACGCGTTCCTCCAGAATGGCCTGCTCGATTTCCTTGACGAACAGCCCCTTTCCGCCGACTTTTGCCAGCGGAACATCCAGGATCTTGTCCCCCTTGGTTTTGATGATGACCAGTTCGGCGCTCAGGCCGGGATAGATTGCTTCCAGTCTGGATTTTACCCAGTTGGCCTGCCACAGGGCCAGCTGGCTTCCCCGGGTTCCGATTTTGATATGTATTTCCATCAGTGATTACAACCCGCACAAGTTGACGCGCTGCACCCCCCGCACGCGGATGCAGTCGATTTAACGGTTTGACCGCCCTTGCCCTTGCTGACAAATCTGCATGCAGACATCGCCCGGGTCAGGTCTCTGCTTTGGCAGTGGGGGCACTCCGGTTCGTAACTGCCGGTGACCAGGCATTCAAACTCCCTCCCGCACGCGCTGCATCGGTATTCATAAATCGGCATTTTCCACTCCTTTGACGCCTCTTTTCCTGAAAGAATGAAGACTAACTACACTGAATCGGGCCGGAAGAAAACCCTAAAATGCACTGCGGCGCGAAGGCCTCGATGCGTTCTGTCGAGCCGGCGGTGATGAATCCGTTGCATGCTCATGAATTTGATATGTCCTCGGGCGTTTCCACCGGATCGGGGTTCGGAATTTTCTCCAGATCCTTCAGACAGTCCCGTCCCAGATCGACGGCGCGTCTCAGTGCCTTGCGGGCCTCTTCATAGCGTTTCTGATTCAGGCACACCCGGCCCAGACGCTCCCAGTAAAGACCGTTTTCCGGTGAAATGTGAACGCTTTGCCGGCAGAACAGGGCGGCGATTTCCGGATCCTTGTCCTCGCGGTTTAAAAGCTCGCCCAGGGCCGACAGGGCCTCGGCGTCGTTGGGGTTTTTTCTGGCCGCGGTGCGATAGGCGCTCAAGGCGTCCTCAAACCTTCCTTCCAAAATACAGGCTTCCGCCAGATACCGATAGGCCGCTGCCGAATCGGGGTTTCGCCGCAGGGCTTTTTCGAAGTAATCAATGGCTTCCCCGATTCTTTTCAGTTCCAGAAAGGTGCGTCCCAGTTGAAAGGCCGTCTCGAACACGCCGGCGCCGAGGCGTTCCGCCTGAAGGAAAAGTTCCAGAGCCTTTTCATAGGATTTCTGTAAAAAATGCACCAGGCCGCAGTTGTATGCGGCCATCATTTCGGCGGCATCCAGGTCAAGAGCGGTCCGGAACTCTTCAAGCGCCTTGTCCAACTTTCCCAGAACCGCGTAGCAGACGCCCAGGGAATTGTGAACATTGACATTGTCCGGATCCATGGACAGGGCCTTTTTGAATTCATCGACGGCGCCCTGAATGTTTCCTTCCTGGTAATATCTGTCTCCGCTGATATTCAGGCTGACCGCGTCAAAGCATGTCGTGCTGTCCGGGCCGAAAAATTCGGCGTGAAACACGGCTTTGCGCGCGTTTTCCAGTATCTGCATTCCGGAATAGTCCAGCGTCGGGAATTGGGCGATTCCGATGGTTATGGAATGCTGTTTCTGCCCGGAAACGGCGTTTCGAATGGCTTTGGCAATTTTTTCGCACGCTTTCGAGGATTTTCGTGGAAAAAAGCATCCGATCCATCCCGGAGCGATTCGGCCGTACAGGCCCTTTTGAGCGTCGCAGACCGATTGTACGACATCGGCTGCCTGCTGGAAAAAATCGACGTCGGCGGAGGATTCCGGATTAAAGGTATCCAGGCGGATCGCCATGGCGCTGAACCGCGCCATCTTTCGAAGACGGTCCATGGCTGTTTGTGTAAAGCATTGGGACTCCGGCCGAACTTCGAGCGGCTTCAGGGGCTCCGCGCAATCCACATTAAAAGGCCGGTATTCGGTCTGCGCTTTTCCGGTTTGAAACAACAGAAACTGTCCGGCCGCGTTTCGGCTTCCGGGCAAACCGTGCTGATTTTCCTTCATGGTCCGTTCCTCCTCAACGCTTGTGCGACGGCGTCTCCGATGAGAACCAGTTCTTCGTCCTGTATAGTTCTCATATCCATCATCCATACATCCTCCTCGATCCTTCCGATGACGGGCGGATCGCCGAGGCGCATTAATTTTTCAAAAGCATTGACCGGCATTCCCGTGATGCGAATGCCCACGCATCGGCTCGGCAGTTCTTCCAGGGGAAAGGCGCCCCCTCCAACCCGGGAGGGCCGGTCGCAGAGACTGAGCTGAAGCGTCGAATCCCCGACGGCCTGCAATATTTGATGGAGTTTCTGCGCCCGGGCGCGGATCGCATCGAGCGGGCATGTCAGCATGCGCAGAGTTGGAATCTCGGCCAGGGCCTTTGATTCATCCCGGTACTCTCTCAGGGTGCTTTCCAGGGCCGCCAGGGTCAGCTTGTCGATGCGAAGCGCCCGGGTCAGCGAATTTTTCTTGATTTTTTCCAGCAGGGTAGCCTTGCCTGTAATGATGCCCGCCTGAGGGCCTCCGAGCAACTTATCTCCGCTGAAGGTCACCAGGTCCGCGCCGTCGGCGATTGACTGCTGAACCGTGGGCTCGGGTTTCATGCCGTATTTTGAAAAATCGATCAGGGTTCCGCTTCCCAGATCTTCCATGACCGGCAGCCGGTTTGCCTTGCCCAGGGACACGAGTTCCTTGAGGGACACCGAGGCGGTAAAACCCACCACCGCGTAATTGCTGGTGTGGACCTTGAGCAGCAGAGCGGTTTCATTGTCGATGGCCTGCTCATAATCATTGAGATGGGTGCGGTTGGTGGTGCCGACCTCCTTGAGAATGCCGCCGCTTTTGGCCATTACATCCGGTATTCTGAAAGCACCGCCGATTTCCACCAGTTCGCCCCGGGAAACGATGACATTTTTGCCCCTGGCCAGGGTCTCCAGACACAGAAGCACCGCTCCGGCGTTATTGTTGACCGCCATGGCGGCTTCGGCGCCGGAAAGTTCGCAAAGAATCTCTTCCACGGCGCTGTAGCGCGATCCGCGTTTGCCGGAGGCAAGATCGAACTCAAGATTTGAATAATGGGCGGCAACGGTTGCCAGGTTTTCGATCGCGTCCCGGCACAGCAGAGAACGCCCCATGTTGGTGTGCAGGACCACTCCGGTGGCGTTGATCGTTCGAACCAGTCTGGGCGTCATGGTTTCATGCGCACTGTTACGGACCCTATGAAGGATCCCTTCGTCGGCAAGATCCGCTTCGGATATTCGCTTCTGACCGGAAATAATATCGGCCCTGAGCCCGGCGACGGTTTTCCGGGCGCATTGAAGGCGGACGGAGCGGGGAATATTGAGGAAAAAGTCGTCTTTTTCCAGCAGTTCCATTATGTGATCGATTCCCGGCAACCGCTTCAGCAATGTAAGATCTTTTTCATCGACGTTCATAAATTTTGTCTTTGTATCGTTCAAAGCCTTTCGTAAAGTGCTTTCAGCGTGGAAATGCCAGCAGTTCTCCGGGTATCAGGTCCACCAGTTCGGCGAATTTTTCCATATTGCAGCCGATTTTTTCCAGATACAGCCGAAGATTCTGCGTATCCGCGGGCTGGGTTTTGAGCGTCGGGTCGAATCCTCCGGCCAGCAGATCGGCCATATGGACGATATTGATCAGTTTATCGCGATGGACGGCAAGCTCCGGGGCGTGATGGAACCGGATCGCTTTCTGAAGCGTTTCCGGAAGCATCCATGATTCGGCCAGCCAGCCGCCGGCCTCGCAATGATCGATGCCGAAGAGCTCTTTTTCGACTTTTTCGGCTGGTTGCCTTGTTTTATGAATTGTCCGATAGAAAACCGGATGGCTGGATGCCACGCACTGATCCAGCACCACCTTTCCGATGTCATGGAGCAACCCTGCGATATAGGCGGTCATGGGATCGGCCTGGCCGGTGTGGTGCGCCAGTGCTTCGGAAATGATGGCAACGGCCAGAGCGTGATAATACAATCCTCCTTTGCACAGCGAATATCCCTGGCTGGATACACAGAACTGGTCCTCGACGCAGACCGAGACCACGAGCTTGGAAAACTCGTTCCAGCCCAGCAGAATGAGTGCCTGAACGATGGATTCGACGGGTGTTTTATGGAAAAACAGTGATGAGTTGCACAGTTTTAAGGTTTTTGCGCTCAGCACCTGGTCTTTCTGAACTTCCGAGGCCACGGTCCGCAAATCGCAGGCGTCCTCGCCAAGGCGCCTGAGAATCTTGAGCGCAATCTGAGGAATGGGCCGAAGTGCTTCCATGATCGGAATGATCCGGTCGCGACCGATCGTGCAGGCGTTTTCCTGGGCCGGACTTGTTTGAAGAAAAGCCGGTTCGATGCTGCTGTGCCCGTTTTGCATGTTCAGTGTCAGCCGCCGGGTGATATAGCCGCCGGTTTCAGATTTTTCAACCCGGATTCGGGCTTTTTTGAGAAAGGCATTTACGGCTTCAACCGTGCGGCCGCCGATATCCAGACGAAGGTCGATTTTATTGACCGGACCGGTAATGGCGCCGCCCGCAATACAGGCTTTTAGACTTTCGGGTTGAATGCCGGCTTTCAAAAAATGGTTTAACAGTATCGGAAGTCCGGTTGTGGCGTAGCGTTCGGGCTGGCATTTTCCCGCCGCCGGAGTCGAATCGGGAAGGAGCAGATGAATCATTCCGCTCATTGCGGCTTCCGAAGCATGCATGGTCACGCCGACGCAGGTTCCCAGAAGGGCGTATGCCTCAATTGGCTGAGATTTGTCGATATACAGGCTTCCAGCGGCAACATGAAATGAGTTAAGGTGCGTCATGATTTTTATGAGATATGATTGGTTAATCAAATTGAAATACTTCCATAGCATTATAAGTATAAAAATTTCAATAGATTTATAGGCTTGTGCATGGATCGCCGGATTTAAGCGCTGCGACCGCGTGCCGAAGCCGTGTTTAAAATTTTCTTTTCGGACAGGACGAACTGGGTTATGTAAGGCGCATGAAACGACGATCCGGCAGGGCGGTGAGCCCCGCAAATCCAATGTTCCGTATCGGTCGAGACATGATTTTTTGCCGTGTTGTCGATACTGGGCGGCGCCGGCAATGGATCCAGCCCGGAAACTTTAAATTCTTAAACGCACGAGGTATCGCATGCGCCAGGCTTCGGAATATATCGTGTTTCCCCTGGATGTGGATTCGGCCCGGGAGGCGGAAACCTGGGTCGAGATGCTTTCCCCCCATGTGGGAATGTTCAAGGTCGGTCTGGAGCTGTTTGTCCAGTCCGGGCCGGAAATTGTCAGGATGATTCGAAGAGCCGGGGCGGCCCGGATTTTTCTGGATTTGAAACTTCACGACATACCGGTGACGGTTTGCAGAACCATGGAGCGCATCGCCGGCCTGGGGGTTGCGCTGACGACGGTTCACTGCGGAGAGTCTCCGGCCATGCTTAAAGCTGCGGTTCAGGGCGGCGCAGGAAGGGTGGGCGTGCTTGCGGTTACCGTTTTAACCAGCGTTTCGGGTGCGGATATCCGTCAGGCCGGATTTGAACCCGCTTATGCGGACAATATCCCTGAACTGGTGGTGAAGCGGGCCGCCATGGCGCAGGCGGCTGGATGCGCGGGCGCGGTCTGCTCGGCACAGGAAGTCAGGTCGATCAAGCAGCGCCTGGGGCCGGAATTTATCGTGGTGACGCCGGGTATCCGCCCTTCGTGGCAGACAGCGGCCGATGATCAGAAGCGTCTTGCCACGCCTGCTCAGGCCGTTATAAACGGTTCGGATTATCTGGTGATCGGAAGGCCCATTCGGGATGCCGAAGATCCGGTCAAGGCGGCTGCTCGAATCGCATCGGAAATTCAGGCCGCATTGCCGGCAAAAGGCCATCAGGGATAAAACTGCCGGTAAAAACACAGACCCGCGATGAGAACGGCCAGCACAACGATCAGAATGAGTTGATCCGCGCTGAATTCTTTCATGTTTTTTTGGGCGGTTCTGCGACAAATTCGAACCAGGCATTTTCCGCGGAACCGTTTGTCCGTGATGCGGTCAGTTTCTGTCCAGGCCGAAGGCGCTGTGCAGCACCCGTACGGCAAGCTCGGCGTACTTTTCTTCTATGACGCAGGATATTCTGATTTCCGAGGTGCTGATCATCAGGATATTGATGTTTTCCTTCGCAAGGGCGGTAAACATTTTGGAAGCCACTCCCGAATGGTTTCGCATTCCAACGCCGGTCACCGAGATTTTGGCGATGTTTTCATCGCCTATCACGGCTTCCGCGCCGATTTCTTCGGCCACCTTCCGTTCGATTTCCATGGCCTGCTGAAAATCCGCCTTGGACACGGTAAATGTCAGATCGGTCAGGCCTTCGGAGCGGGTATTCTGAATGATCATATCGACGAGAATGCCGGCATCGGCGATGGGCGTAAAAATTCTGGAAGCGATTCCGGGCTTGTCCTGAACTCTTGTCAGAGTGATTCTGGCATCCTTCTTGTTGTAGGTCACGCCGGTGACTACCAGCTTTTCCATTTCGGCATCCGTATTGACAACCATCGTCCCTTCCTCCTCGCTGAATGATGATCGGACGTGAACCGGTACATTGTATTTTTTTGCAAATTCCACGGATCGAATTTGAAGCACCTTGGCGCCCAGACTCGCCATTTCCATCATTTCGTCATAGGTGATTCTGGGAAGTTTCCGGGCGGTTGTACAGATGCTCGGATCCGCCGTATACACGCCGTCCACATCGGTGTATATTTCGCAGCTGTCGGCCTTGATGGCCGCGGAAATGGCCACGGCCGTGGTGTCGGATCCCCCCCGGCCCAGGGTGGTGATGTTGCCATTCGAATCACAGCCCTGAAAGCCCGCCACCACGACGATTTTTCGTTCAGAGAGCAGTTGCTGGATACGGGTTGCATCGATTTCGTGAATCCGGGCGTTTCCATAGGTATGATCCGTGAGAACCCGCGCCTGAAATCCGAGCAGCGACTGGGCCGGCAGGTTCATCGAATTCAGCACCATGGTGAGCAGGGCGGCGGTCGTCTGCTCGCCGGTCGCCAGCAGAACGTCCAGTTCGCGTTTGGGCGGATTCGGACTGGCCTGATGCGCCATTGCGATGATCTTGTCGGTCACCCCGGCCATGGCGGAGAGGACGACCACTATATCGTTTCCGGCTTCGTAGATTCTGGCCACCCGTCCGGCCACATTGCGTATTCTGTCAAGATCGGCGACCGAGGTTCCACCATATTTCTGAACAATCAGGCTCATTCTCCCCCGCATCCTGAATTTTTATCGGGTTAATTTATCTGGAAAATATCGAAATTCTTTAGCAGGTTTTGCGCATTAAGTCCATATCCTGTTAGAAGGATTTTTCTGGCTGTCTCCGACAGGGTTTCGAAGCGAACCTCCAGATAATCTTTAAGAAAGTTCGAACTGAGCCGTTCGGCCCATTCGATGGCCAAAACGGCATCAGGACGGATGAGTTCGGCCAGTTCCGTATCCTCAAATTCGAATGCATCCTCGATGCGGTAAAGATCCACATGAAACAGGCGCAGGCGGCCGGGGTATTCGTTGATCAGTGTAAAGGTGGGACTGGTGACGTAATAATCCTCCGGGACCTGAAGGCCTCGGGCCAGTCCCTGAACAAAGGCGGTCTTTCCGCTTCCCAGATCGCCGATCAGAGCCAGAACCATTCCGGATTTTATGTGTTTTCCAATGGTTTCGGCCAGATGCCGGGTTTCTGAGAGGTCTTTGGCAATGATGCAGGCAGGATGGTTCATGTTGATTTTTCAATGATTTCAAGAAGCGCCCGGCTTTTTTCCTCCATCTCGGAAGCCCGGGTTTCATCCTTTTCATGGTCGTAGCCGAAAAGGTGGAGAATGCCGTGGATCAGAAGCTCATTAAACCGTTTTTCGAGCGTGGTTTCCTGATCATCCGCCTCTTTCTGTGCAGTATCCGCCGATATGACCACATCCCCGAGAAGATCGGGAGAAATATCGGAAAACTCGCCCTCCCGCATCGGGAAGGAAATGACGTTGGTCGGTCCCTGGCGGTTGAGATACCGGGCGTTTAGTTCGGCGATCTGCGGATCATCGACAATCACGATGGACAGTTCACCTTCGGGGCACTCCAAGGCGTTTAAGATGGCCTTCGCCGCCCGTTGGATCCTCTTTAGGGGCATTTTGCGCCTGTTTTGCCGGTTGTCGATCAGTACTTGCATCTTTGGCCTTTCCGTTGGCCGGCGCCTGAGGCTCGGCATATTCGATCCGATGGTGATAGATGCCGTTGAGAATCTTGTTGAAGCTCTGGGCGATGTTGTGAAGGTCTTTCAGCGTCAGTTCGCAGTCGTCCAGCTGACCGTCGGCAAAGATCTTGTTGATCAGGTTCTGGACCAGTCCCTGGATTCTGGACGGAGTCGGATTTTCAAGCGTCCGCGAGGCGGCTTCAACCACATCGGCCAGCATGACGAGTCCGGCCTCCTTGGTCTGGGGCTTGGGGCCGGGGTACCGAAAATCATCGATTTTCACGGAATCGTCGCCCTTGAGCTTTTTGGCTTTTTCATAGAAAAAGCGGATCAGGCTGGTTCCGTGGTGCTGGCGGATCGTGTCGATGATCATCTGGCCCAGCCTGTTTTCCGTGGCTATTTCCACACCGTTTTTGACATGGGCGATCAGGATGAGAGCCGACATGGAAGGGGCCAGCTTGTCGTGCCGGTTGATGCCGTCGAATTGATTTTCGACAAAATAAAGCGGTTTTTTGATTTTCCCGATGTCATGATAATACCCGCAGACCTTGGCGAGAATCGGATTGGCGCCGATGGCCGAAGCGGCCGCTTCCACCATTGACCCGATCACCATGCTGTGGTGATAGGTTCCCGGCGCTTCGATCATGAGTCTGCGCAGAATGGGTTTGTCCAGGTTGGCCAGCTCCAGCAGGGTGATGTCGGTCGTATATCCGAAGGCGATCTCCACCAGGGGGGCAAGTCCGGCGGTAACAATGCCGGCGCCCAGTCCGCCTAAAAACGCAAAGGCCCAGTCCCACAGCATTTTCAGACCGCCGGCTTCAGCCAGATAGATATTGATTGCCGTTACCAGCACAATGTTGAGAAACCCGAGTCTGACCCCAGCGCCGATAAAGATTTTGCGCTCGCGGCAGTCCTGTATCCAGTAGGCCGCCATGGTGCTGCTGAGCAGAAAATAGAGAAAGATCTCAAACTTGTTTTGAAAGAGGACGGCACCGCAGACGGACAGCGCCATGGAAAAAGGAACGGCGATTGAAAGCCCGAGGAACAGGCAGACCGTCATGGATGCCGCAGCCATCGGAATACCGTAGTACAGGGATCTGGCGGGAAAGGGAATGGAAATTCCCTGGGTCAGCGCTTCGGAAAGGCCTACCGATATGCGGGCAAGAAATACAAAAGCGATCAATACGGTGCAAACGAAGATAAGATTGCGATTGGGGTTTATTGAAAACCGGGGTTCGTTTTGAAGATGCATGATATAGATGATCACCAGAAGGCATAAAATGATCGTTAACGATCCGATACTGCTCAAGATGACCTGCTCTTGCCGTGTTCGGTTCTGAAGCGTTTGCAGCTTCAGGCGCTGAGGTTCGGTAACGCGTTCGCCTTCCCGGATCAGCATCTCTCCGGACTTGATGCGGTAAAGAATCGGACTGACCTCGTCGGCAGCCGCTTTTCTGCGATCCTCGGTTTCGCTGCGGTTTAAGGTGATGTTGGGCTGAATCAGGTTCTGGGTCAATTCGATGACCATTTTTTGCAGACCATGATTCATGCCGACCAGATAAGACTGACCGATCGTTTGAACCATGGCTTTGGCCTCATCCAGGCCATAGAAGCTTTTTGGATTCCGGACGATGGTTTCGGTTTTTGACGACAGGTCCCGAAGGATCATTCCCTTGTCGGACTCTTTGATGAGGATTTCCTTGCTGGATACGACCCCGTTTTTCATGATTTCCATTAAAATTCTGATAATCAGGCGATCGATTTCCGGGGAAAATTTTTCTGTTTCAAGAACGCGGTAGGCGTCCTGATTTACGGGAACCCCAAGGGCGACTTCAAATTCCTCCTTCATGGCCCAGATCAGTTCGGACACCGAAGGCATCGGCGCCTCTTCTTCCCGAACTTCGGGGTCTTCTCCGACCTGATTCGAGATGTTTTCGACGGCAATGCGAATATCCTCAAAGGCCTGGTTGACCTGCCGGCTGATTTTTCCGGCCAGGGCGGTGTTGTGGTCGTATACCGTCATTTGCGCGTCAATCATCTCGCGGCGCCTGGCTTCGGTTGCCGGCTGATCTTCGATGAAAAAATCAAATGGCGCCTTGATGTTACGTTCCGCGATATCGCCGACCTTGTATGCCTGCCTGGGAATGACCAGGTTGGGGTAGAGAATGACTGCAAATACAGCGGTCACGAGAGCCAGGATTACCCAGCGCGTGGTCTGGGAAGAAAGCAGGAGCCGGTTGATCGATAATTTGTTTTTATCACTGCTCATGGTTCAATGTCCGTGACGGGTTTAAACGCCGGCGTGAAAGGGGATCTGAATTTGAAAATACGGCATCAAACCCCTGCCTTGCGTCAGCGAGGCAGCGGCAGCCCCGCTGAGCGTTCCAAACCCGTACCGGTTGATCGGGATGATTTCGAAAAGGGTTGCCTCGCGGGAGGTCTGTCCAGGGCCGGACGCGGGCGACCGTCAATTTTTGCCGTCTGCTTCGTATTCCTCATAGGCTTTAATAATTTTCTGAACCAGATGATGACGCACCACATCGGTTTTTGAAAAAAATACGAACTGGATGCCGGGGACTTCCTGAAGTATTTTCTTGGCTTCAACCAGACCGGAGGTTTTTTGCGCGGGCAGATCGATCTGAGTGATGTCGCCGGTAATGACCGCCTTGGAGCTGAATCCGATGCGGGTCAGAAACATCTTCATCTGCTCGGAAGTCGTATTCTGGGCCTCATCCAATATGACAAATGAATCGTTGAGAGTGCGGCCCCGCATGAACGCCAGTGGCGCGACCTCGATCACGCCCTGCTGCAGCAGGGCCGACACCTTCTCGAAGCGGATCATGTCGTGCAGTGCATCATAGAGCGGTCTGAGATACGGGTCTACCTTCTCGGAAAGATCGCCGGGAAGAAATCCCAGCGCTTCTCCGGCTTCCACGGCCGGGCGGGTGAGGATAATGCGGTTGACGATTTTTTTTGAAAGCGCCGCCACCGCCATGGCCATGGCCAGATAGGTTTTTCCGGTTCCCGCAGGTCCGATGCCGAAAACAATGTCAAAGCGCCGCATCGCATCGATGTATTCCTTCTGACTGGGGCTTTTGGGCGCAATGGACTGTTTCTTGGCCGTAATGTAGACCGTGTCCAGAAAAATCTTTTTCAGATCGATGCGATCATCCCCGCTGAGCAGCCGCACCGCGTAATCGATATCATTGGGATATAAAGGGTAGCCGGCTTCGATCAGGCCGTAAAGCTGATTCAATATCACCTCGGCCAGCCGCACGGTAATGGGGTCTCCAGATAGAAATACCGTGTTGCCTCGTGCATGTACGCCGATTTCGAGAGCATCTGCAATCCTTTGAAGATGACTGTTGCGCTCTCCGAACAATTGCCGGGTCAGTTGAATATCAGAAAATTCCAATTGCGTTTGCGTCGAATCCGAATGGCTCATAAATTTTTCGTATCAGTTAGGGTATGGTTCCACTGGATCATTAAATATCCTCATATCATACCTTTTTCAACGAATGCAAACGCCATTTGGTCATGTGAATGGATCGGAAAAATCGCTTGACTCCGCCTTGTTGCTCTGTTAATGGATTACAAATCATTCTTTAAAAATCAGATGGTTAGATGATGTTTTCGGTATAGAGTCGTTGCTTCGAAAAACCTGCCCTTTCACTGGGTCAACTGAAACAGGATGAAGGTGCGCCATGAATCTGCTTGACATCGTCATCGTCGTTATTCTGGGTTATTGTCTTGTCCGGGGCATTTTCAGGGGATTGATCAAAGAGGTGTCCGGCATAATCGGTGTTTTAGGCGGTTTTTACGCGGCTTACAGCTATTATCAGAACGTGGCCCAGTTCCTTTCCCGGTGGATCAGCGACACTTCCATTCAGAATATTTTAAGCTTCCTGCTGCTGTTTTGCGCCGTATTGATCATTGTCAGCATGATCGGCATCGTCATCAAATATCTGCTCAATATTGCTTTCCTCGGCTGGACGGATCGCATCACGGGCGCGGTCTTCGGCATCCTCAAGGGTGTTCTGATTTCCTGCGTGATCATATTTTCCCTGACGGCTTTTCTGCCCAAAGGGGCGCCGATCGTCAAAGAATCTTTGCTGGCGCCCTATGCGACCATGGTATCGGAAACGATGGCCAGGGTGGTCCCCGAAGATCTTAAAGGGCAGATTTCCGATAAGATAGGAGAGTTGAAAAAGGTTTGGAAAAATTAAAAGCCAACAGGGATTTCTCCGGGATTGACCCGCTTTTCGATTTGGTAAAAGCCTTGAGAGGGGAAGAAGGATGCCCCTGGGACAGGAAGCAAACTCCTCAGACCATGGTCCGGCATCTGGTCGAAGAGGTTTACGAACTGCTGGATGCCGTTGAATCCGAGGATTTTGAGCATATTCGCGAAGAACTTGGCGATGTTTTGTTTTTGATTGTTTTTCTGATCCGTTTGTTTGAAGAACAGGGGCGATTCGGCCTGCAAGGGGTTGTCGAAGGGAGCTCACAAAAGATGATCCGCCGGCACCCCCATGTTTTTGGAAACGACCGGGTTTCGAGCGCCGACGAGGTGAAACAGCGCTGGCACGAAATCAAAAAGACGGAAAAGCATCCGGGCGTCTTGTCGGTTCTGGACTCGGTACCCTCCCGGCTTCCCGCGTTATTGCGGGCCAGCCAGATTTCCGAGCGGGCCGCCCGGTCGGGTTTTGACTGGGACGATATTTCCGGAGTCATGCAGAAGGTTGAAGAGGAATGGAGCGAGTTGAAAACCGAGTTGAACGGGCCGCCTTCGGATAAGATCGGCGAGGAATACGGCGATGTTCTATTTGCTCTGGTCAATGTGGCCCGCTTTGCCAATGTTCATCCTGAAACCGCTTTGAGCGGTGCGATCAGAAAATTTGAAAAACGATTTAAATACTTGGAAAAACAGGTTTTCGAGAGCGGAAAACCCATGGAGTCCTTTACGGCCGGGCAGCTGGACCAGTTGTGGGAAGAGGCCAAAGGCCGGGTCGGATAATCCGCTTTGGCAGCAGGCTGCTCAGATCGCTCAAATAACCCGATGATGTCGAATATGATAGCGATTGTTGATTATGAAGCAGGCAATTTAACCAGCGTGGCGCGTGCCGTGGCCCACATCGGGTACCGGTGTGCGGTGACGCAGAACATCGACGAGATTCAAAATGCGGATCGCATCATTTTCCCCGGAGTAGGGGCTGCGGGAGCGGCCATGGAAAGTCTCAGGCGGCTTGGCCTTTATCATGCTCTTGCCCGGGCGTTTGCGGACGGGAAACCGATTCTGGGCATATGTCTGGGAACCCAGGTCATCATGGGGTTCAGCGAGGAGGATCAGACACCCTGTCTGGGCCTGATTCCGGGAACGGTGCGCGCGTTTAAAAAAATTTGTGATTCGGACGGAAGCCGGCTGAAAATTCCCCATATGGGGTGGAACAGCATTCAGGCCAGATCCGCGCATCCGGTGCTTGCCGATGTGCGCGATACCGATGAATTTTATTTTGTACACGGGTACTATCCGGACCCGGACGTTGACCGGCATATATTGGCGCTGACCGAATACGGAATTCCTTTCGCTTCGGTGATTGGTGAGCGGAATCTGATCGCTACCCAGTTCCATCCTGAAAAAAGCGGAAGACCCGGTTTGAAAATTCTTGAGAATTTCTGCACGTGGCAACCATGCTAAGCAAGCGCATCATACCCTGCCTGGACGTGCGTGAAGGGAAAACCACCAAGGGGGTAAGGTTCGAGGACAATGTGGATATCGGTGATCCGGTTGAGATGGCACGTTTTTATTATGAAGGCGGGGCGGATGAACTGGTTTTCTACGATATTACGGCCTCCCATGAGAAACGGGGCATCATGATCGATGTGGTGCGAAGGGTGGCCGAAACCATATTTATTCCGTTTTCGGTGGGCGGGGGAATCGGATCGGTGGAGGACATGCGTCAGGCGCTTCTGGCCGGCGCCGAGAAGGTCAGCGTCAATTCCGCCGCGGTGAGAGACCCCCGGATCATCTCCCAGGGCGCCAGAATTTTCGGGAACCAGTGCATCGTTCTGGGAATGGATGCCAAAAAGGTCGAAAAGACCCGGAAGACGCCTTCCGGTTATGAGATCGTTATCGATGGCGGACGGGTTTATACCGGACTGGATGCCCTGAAATGGGCGCAAAAGGCGCAGGAGCTCGGCGCAGGAGAGATCTGCCTGAATTCGATTGATGCCGATGGCACCCAGGACGGCTATGAGCTGCAGCTAACCGAAATGATTTCAACCCGTGTCGATATTCCCGTCATCGCTTCAGGCGGCGCCGGCGTTCCGTTACATCTGCTTCAGGCCCTCACTCAGGGCAAGGCCGATGCGGTTCTGATCGCATCCATGGTTCATCTTGGCACTTACAGCATTGCGGAGATCAAATCCTTTCTGAGCGCCGGAGGGGTCAAGGTGCGAAGCAGTTGGTAGGAACGCATGAAAATATTCAAGGCTGTTTTCAAACAGCAATTTTGCCGTTTTAATTCAGAGCGGATTTTTCCCGACGGAAAAATCCGTTTAACGCTGAATCCTACAGGGAGGCGAGTGTGAAAAAGACAGGATTTTTGTTTTTTGTAGGAATGGTGGTTCTGGCGCTTTTGACCGGATGCGAGGACAAAAAGCCTTCGGAGGCCGCCAGACCCGATGGACACCCTGATATGCAGGCCGCGGCGATGTCTCCTCGGCTTAAGGGACCCGTTCTGCAGATTCTGGATGCGGGCAGTTTTACCTATATAGAGGTTCAGACCGATTCCGGCGGAGTCTGGGTGGCGGCGCCCCAGTTCGAGGTTCAGACTGGCGCCGAGGTCATTGTTCCCGAGGGAAGATTGATGATCGATTTTTACAGTAAAAGGCTGGATCGGAATTTTGAGAAGGTTTTCTTTGTCGCCGGGATATTGACTGAAGGTGAGGTCTCCGGGGATAAGAAGGAAATTGCTTCGCCGGAAACACCTGGAATGCCCAAAATGCCTCCTCCATCCTCGATGCCAGATATGCCTGGCATGGGCATGAAACCTTCCGCGGAGCCTGAGACGCCCATTGATTGCTCGGGTATTGAAAAAATTGATGGGGGGCAGACCATCAGCGAATTGTACGCCGGGAAACAGAACTTTATCGGCAAGCCGGTCAGACTCCGGGCCAGGGTCGTCAAGCTTACGCCGAGCATTATGGGCAAAAACTGGTTCCATGTTCAGGACGGCAGTGGATCGGAAAAAGATCTGACGGTAACCAGTCAGGATCTCGCCGAGGTGGGGGATGCCGTCGTGATCAGCGGAATTCTGGTTGCAGACAAGGATTTCGGCCTTGGCCGCGTCTATGAGCTGGTCGTTGAAGACGGAAGGGTTGCGAAGGAAAATTAAACAGCCGCTGTTCTGGGCCGCAATTATTTGCTGCTTATATTAACAATTTGATTTTAAACTGTATTTTACAGCCTCTCCGGTTTTTGCGTGCTTTGTATAAAAAGTCCGGATGAAGTGCAGGTGGCTGTCAAAGGCGATGTCCGGAAGGACATGCGCCTGAAAGCAGGCCGCTTCGGAGGCGTCGTCTCCCGGTCGCATCCGGCCGGAATAGCGCTTCACCAGAAAGCCGATCAGAATCACGGTATGGTAATCCGGGCTTGGATTCGCTGTCACACCCAGCAGTTGTTCCACCTGCCCGCATAGGCCGGTTTCTTCCTTCAGCTCTCTCAGGGCCGCCTGTTCCGGCGTTTCACCGAGTTCCATGAAACCGCCGGGAAGACACCAGAGACCTTTTTGGGGTTCGACGCTTCGTTTGACCAGAAGAATCCGGTCTTTTTCATCCGCGACTACCAGGCAGGTGGCGGGAATCGGATTTTCGTACAAAGGTTGTCGGCAGAATTCGCAGTAAAGACGAACGCAACCACCTAAAAATTTTTCTGAAAGCTGTTTCCCGCAATAGTGACAGAAATTTTTCCGGCGCATGGCTAGTCGTCGAATTTTCCCTTCGGTCCTTTATCGGATTGAATATTTCCAGCGCGCTGCGCAATTTTTTCAAAAGTCCAATCCTGTGGGTTTTCCAGCCGGGCTGCCTTGGGGCCGGGGTCGCAGCCGCCGGCCTCGCAGATTGCCTGAATGGCAAGGGGCGCGGTATCCTTGGAATTAAAGACGCTCACGATCATATTGTATACAAAATCCTCCACGCGCCGGGCCATGCGTTCCCGGATTTCTATCGGCTGGCCGAGCAGTTTGTTTTCAAAGGGCAGGTTGAGTTTCTTGTAGTCGCCGGCCTTGTATTTTTTTGACGCTGCATAGGCTTTCATCTCGGCCCAGGTCTCTTCGGTCACACCCTGATTTCTGACCTTGACAAACTCGCCGTTGGCATCCATGAAGGCATTTCCATAATCATTGACCTCAAGGCCCCAGGAGATCATTTGAAGGGCGGTGGCCACATTTGCCTTGGTGGTCTGCGTCTGAGCGGTAATGGCCCGGAGTCGCTCAGAGCTGTTTCCAGACGTTCCGTGCTGAGCTCCTGAAATGCCGTATCTGGCAAGGGCCGCATGGATGTTCGCGGTGAGCTCCACCTGAATTCCCTGATCGTTTGCCTCGATGCCGTGGGTGGTTCCGTTGTTCAGGGCGATCCAGTCCGGAAAGATATTGTGCGCGTTCAGGCCCTGAATGAGAAACAGCGCTTCTTCAACCGTACTGAGGCCTTCCTTGCCCTTGATTTCGCCGACCTCGGTTTCAAGACCCGCCCATGAAGGGACGAAGGGATTTAAAGCGATATTGGCCAGCAGGTTCTGATCGTCGGGCATATGAGAAGCATCGATGGCAATCGAGGTAAGCCCTGCGTCAAAGATGGTCGGAATTTCGACCCTGGCCGGTGCGATGTCGGCCTGAGACTTGATGCCGTAATGATCGGCATGAATGGCGACCGGTACGGTGATGTTCAGCTCATTGCACAGATTGTCCACGATTCGGGCGATATTCCAGTAATTGACCGCGCAATAGGCATTGGCCCCGCCCTCCGACCGTGCAATCTCGATCATGATGGCGGCGTTGGCCCGCTGAGCCGCCTGAAGCGCGCCTTTTATGACGAAGTAGTTTCTGCCGTTGGCGGCGATGGCCACCGCCCTGCCTTTGGCGATCATGGCCCGGTCGATAAATTTGCCGCTGACGATCAGCGCTTTTGAATTGGGGAAAAGTTTGACCACGTTGGGAGGACGGCCGATCTGAAGCGCACGTTCAAAATCCGGATGCTTGAGGGTATTTTTTTCCGACATGGTTAAAACCTCCTTTTCATTATTTTAAAGGGAATTGCATCCCTCGGGTTGCCTTGAAACAGTGTGGTTAATTTTTAATATCCGGAACCCTTCGCCGGCCCGATACATCCGATGGTTGATATTTTCGGCCCCCTGGAATAACTTCGAAGCATGGCGGCACTTTTTAAAACTGTTTTAATATAAAAGAGGCACAGTGCAAATTCAACAAGATTGTGGAAAAAGGTGCATTGCAGGCTGCCTCAAAATCGGTGGACGAACCGTTCCGCTGAAGCGGCAAGTTGTCCAATGCAGTCATTGTCCGGACCCGGAAAGGAGGTTCGATTTTGAAAAAAAAGATCATTCACACCCTAAAGGCGCCGGAGGCCGTCGGGCCGTATTCTCAAGCCGTTCAGGCAGGAAGTTTCATTTTTGTTTCCGGGCAGATTCCGGTGGACCCGACAACGGGAACTCCGGTTTCAGGCGACATAAAATCTCAGACCCGCCAGGCTTTAAACAATCTGTCGGCAATATTGGCTGCTGCCGGCAGAGGTCTTTCAGACGTGGTCAAAACAACGGTTTACCTAAGTTCAATGGATGATTTTTCAGCGATGAATATGATTTACGCCGAGTTTTTTGAACTCCAGGCTCCGGCCCGGGCTTGTGTGGAGGTGTCGCGTCTTCCCAAAGGCGTAAGCCTTGAGATCGAGGCTGTCGCTCTTATTCCCGACTGAAGCGGGCGCCTTCCCGGTTTCCTGCACGAAACGGCGACCGGCTGGCAGAACTGCAGAAAATAAATGCCGGATGTGCTTTGCTGCAAGCCATCCGGCATAAGAATTTGCGATCATAGTGGTCGGCGCGGCTTTTCATGGAGTTGCGCCCAGGGCGAACCATTTCACTTATCCATAGTAATAGGCCTTGTATTCGGTCTTCTCTCCCAGCAGAGCATCGATCTGTTCCTGAAGTTCGATGCGATCTCTGCTTCCGGCCCATCGTTTCCAGTCTTCAATCGATTGCCAGGTTCCGATGACCAGGTACTCGGTGGGATTGTCTGCGCCTCTGAGCGTTTCTCCGGTGATATACCCCGGCTGGTTCATTGCACTGTTTCTCAACTGCCGTAAAATCGGCAGCAACGATTTTGTCTTATGTTCCGGGACGATCCGTTTTATAAGAACCTTGATTGCCATGAAACCCTCCTTTTCTGTTGCTGAGTTTTGTATAAACCGAACGGTTTGTAAATTGCTGACCTGAGCAAAATGCAATCCAGAACTTGACAAGATCGGCAGGTCAACATGGTCGAAAGGCGGCCGGATCGGTTTTGATGCAGCCAAATGAAAACACCTGACCGCCTGACCGCAGTACGCACTGGTTTACGATACAAAAAACAAGATATTGAACGTCTTTGGTTCGTCCGCCGTCTGAACAGAACAGCATCGTCGAATAAAAGAATTAAAAAAGACGGGTAACGCAGAACTTCTGTTTTACTGACTCAATATAAAAAGGATCGTGGCTGTGTGTCAAGGAAAAACCGGGAAATGATAAGTCTTTGGAAAGTCATGTCCGCGAATATGGGAAGAGAGTCCCGTACGCGAATCGGTTTTAACGCCCACAAGACGATCGGAGGAAACAATGATTTGACAATATAAGCAGGTTGTGTAAATTGAGCGCCATGCCAGTGTGTTTGAGAAAATTGGCGCGAGATGTTCCGGGCGGTTCATTTCCGCTTCAGGGGTGCGCCCGGACTAATCCGTTGTTTCCAGGATGAAATGTGCATGATTGGCCGGAGTTTTGACTTGAGGAAAGAATAACGGCGATTGCTTTGCGATACCGGATTGTTTCGGGTCGGGATCTTCCCAAGGTGTGCGGCTTCTGAAAAAAGCCTCAAGGAGCGTCGGGTGGGTATGATAAAAAGACTGATGCTGATCATGGCAGCGCTTCTCTGCGCCTGCGGGCCAGTACCCGTGATCGAGCGGGCTTTGCAGGATGATTCCGATGCGCTCTTTTTAAAGGCGGAGGAGTTCTTTCACCATCAATTGCATGATAAAGCCCTGCAAGGCTATCAGGAATATGTGAACCGGTTTCCGGCCGGAAAACTGGCGCCGGATGCGCTCATGAAAATCGGTGCCATCCATTCCTCCAGAGAAAATTTTTCAGAGGCGCGCAAAAGCTATCAGAACCTCCTGGACGCCTACCCCGCAAGCCCCTTGGTTCCGGATGCCGTTGTGGCGAGGCTGTATACCTTCCACCAGCAGGGACAATACAAAATCGTGATCGAGGAGGCTGAAAAGACGGCGCTTCAGGCATTTCCTGCACCGCAGCTTTTACGATTATTGACGCTTAAGGGCGATTCCTACGCTGCTCTGGGTGCATGTCCCGATGCAGCGGTGTCCTACAGCCAGGCTTATGAAATGGCGCAGGGTGCTGAAAAAGAAATTATTGCATCCAAGCTTCAGAGCTCGGTGATTCAGCTCAGTTCCCCGGATATCCAGTCGGTTCTCAAGGTGGTTAAACCGCCCTATGTGACGGGTCTGCTGTGGTATCAGCTGGCCATCAACGAGGCGGCGCAGGGCAGATTCGAAGAAGCATCGGCATGGCTTCGCCGGCTGATGGACGCGGCGCCCGATCATCCCCTGGCTGAAGATGCGCGCAGGCGGGCTGCCGAATATGCCGAATCTCCCCGGTTCGACCGGCGTACGGTGGGATGTCTGCTTCCTTTAAGCGGTCGGTATCGGGTTTACGGGGATCAGGTGCTGAGGGGAATTCAGCTGGCTTTGAGCCGCTACGGAGTTTTGAAAAATTCGGAAATAAAACTGCTGATTCAGGATACCGGATCGGATCCGTCTAAAGCGGCGGCCGGCGTACAGGAACTGGTCGAACAAAAGGCAGCGGCCATCATCGGCCCGCTGATAACGGCCGAGGCGGCCGCGGTCGAAGCTCAAAAGTCCGGCATTCCGATCATCGTGCTGACTCAGAAGGAAAACGTCGCCGAAATCGGGGATTATGTGTTCCGAAACTTTTTAACACCCCGCATGCAGGTTGAGCAATCCGTGGAGTACGCCATTCAGACCCTTGGGCTCAAGCGGTTTGCCATCCTGCATCCTGATGAAAAATACGGCAAGATCTTTACGGGCCTTTTTGAGAATGCGGTGGTCGCTCATGGGGGATCCGTTTGTTGTGTGAAAGCCTATGCGCCGGATCAAACCGATTTTGCCGATGTGATCAAAAAACTTGCCGGAACAACCCGCCAGACATCCCAGCGACTCAAGACGGGTGAGCCTCTCCAGCTCGCGGACAAGAACGGGGGCGGTTCGGGCGCGGAGAAGCCGGCGGTTGATTTTGATGCGCTTTTTATTCCCGATGCGCCGAAACATGTTGAGTTGATTCTTCCCCAGCTGGCCTACCATGATGTGGAAGGCATGTATCTGATCGGCACCAACCTGTGGCACCATCCTGAGCTGGCGAAAACCTGCCAGCAGTTCATCCAGAGGGCCATTATTCCGGATGGATTTTTTTCGGAAAGCCAAATGCCCGATGTTCAGGAGTTTGTTCGTATTTTTGAAGACACCTTTGGCGAAAAGCCCGGCTTTGTAGAGGCAGTCAGTTATGACACGGCCGTCATGCTGTTTCAGTTGGTTCACCGTGGGGTTGATTCCCGAAGTGCATTGCGGCGCGAACTGATCAGCATCCGCGATTTTCCGGGAGTAACCGGAAAAACAAGTTTTACCGAGAGCGGCGATGCGCTGAAAAAGCTCTATCTCCTGCGCGTCAGGGGGGAAAGATTCGTCGAAATCAGCCAGCCGTAGCCGGCGCATTTCCCGCTCGACGGACGCATCCAAAATTTTCATGAATTTTGCCTATTCTGTTTATATAGCATTGAGTACGGCCGTTTTTGCGGTTCTGTACCCCTTTGCCCGGCTTTACCTGAAATTGAACGGCCGGTTCAGACGGGGGTTCTTCGAACGCATGGGAAGATACCGGCCCGAGAAGCTGGGCAGGGTTGCCGGGCGGACGCCGCGTATATGGATTCATGCCGTATCCGTTGGCGAGATCAATGTGGCGCTGCCGATCATCGATGCCTTGAAAGCGCAGCTGCCCGGATGCGCCGTGATTCTATCCACGACCACCGATCACGGTAAGGCCCTGGCGGATGAATGCGCCCGGTCGGTCGATGCGTGCGTGTATGCGCCGGTGGATTCTATCCTGTGCGTACGCCGGGCCTTGTCCGCATTTCGTCCCGATATTCTGGTGTGTCTGGAAACCGAGATATGGCCAAACTGGATCGTTCAGGCCGCTCGAAGCGGCATTCGGACTGCCCTGGTCAATGGAAGGATTTCGTCGAGATCGATTCAGAAGTATCTGAAAATTCGCCCTCTGACGCATTATGTTCTGAAGCATATCGACGGATTCAGCATGATCAGCCGGGTGGATGCGGATCGTATTGTTCAGATGGGAGCGCCGGCCGGGCGGGTCAGGATTGCCGGCAATGCCAAGTATGACCGGCTCTCTTTGCGCGCTGGATCCGATATGCTGGAAAGACAGAAAAAGCTGTATCGTCCTGCCGGGCAGCCGGTTTTCGTGGCGGGCAGCATTCGGGGACAGGAGCCCGAGATGCTGATGAACGCCTGCCATCGGATTCGAAAAAGATTTCCCGAGCTCCTGATGATTCTGGCGCCCCGCCATGTCAATCGCGCAAAGGAAATTCGCGCCATGGTTCAGGCCAGGGGAATTTCCTGTCAGCTTCGAACCGAGCTTGCGACCGATCCGAGAACGGCGCCGGTGGCGGTTGTGGATACCATCGGAGAACTTCAGGCGCTGTACGGAATGGCGAGTGTGGTTTTTTGCGGGGGCAGCCTGGTTGCCCTGGGCGGGCAGAACGTTCTGGAAGCCGCAATATGGGCAAAGCCGGTCATCTACGGACCTTTTATGGAGGATTTCCAGGATGCCCGGGACCTGCTTCGCCGATGGCGGGGATCCATCGAGGTTGAAGATTGGCGTCATCTTTCCGAAAAGGTGATAAGTCTGCTTGAAAATCCTCATGAGGCGCAACGCATCGGCCAATGCGCCCGGCAGGCCGTTTTGTCCATCGATGGGGCCGCCCAAAGACATGCAGAGCTGATTGTGCGCCTGCTGAATGAAAAGCAAAAAATCAGGAGTTGACTTCGGCCAAAAATCCCCCTTTTCCGGCGTTTGCGCGTTTGGCTGAATCGTTTTTCCGGGTCAGGCCTGCGTTGCGTTTATCAAGCACTCCTGTCCGGTTGTTTCCAGAACGCTGAGCCAGAGCGTTCCGTCCGGATTGACCTGCTTGCGTTTTCCCGCCGAAGCATGCATGGGAATATGGACAAAATGGTTGTTCCAGTGTCCAACCAGAAGCTGGGTTTTTCCCGCCAGCCCCGCATGGACCGCGTTTCTTCCCAGAAATGAGCAGAACGCATTATCGCTGGCATTGGCTGGAAGGCTGCGAATCATATAGCTTGGATCGATGTATTTCAAAGAGATGTCGATGTTTTTTTTCTTGAAATAATCGGATATCTCTTCTTTCAGCAACCATCCGATATCGTTCAGCCGGATATTTCCGGAGGCATCCTTTTGCTGCTGAACTTCCTTGAAAAATTTCTGCCCGGCGCCTTCGGCCACCACGATCACGGCATGACCGCGAAGTTTCAGACGGTTTTCCAGGGCTTGAAGAAATCCGCCCGGCCCGTGCAGGTCAAAATCCACCTCGGGAATGAGAACGAAATTTGCGTCCTGCTGGGCCAGAGCGGCCGTGGCTGCGATAAAGCCCGAATGCCTTCCCATCAGCTTGATCAGTCCGATGCCGTTCGGGTAGCCTTCTGATTCATTATGTGCGCCCTCGATGGCCTGCGTGGCGACATCCACGGCCGTATCAAATCCAAAAGATCGAGAAACCATATAAATATCGTTGTCTATGGTTTTCGGGATGCCGACGACACTGATTTTGAGGCCTCTTTCCAGAATGGATTCGGAAATTTTCAGAGCAGCCATCAAGGTGCCGTCTCCGCCGATCATGAACAGGATTCCGATGTTCATACGCTCCAGGCAATCGATGATTTCCTCGATGGGCTGCGGGCCCCGGGATGATCCTAAAATCGAGCCCCCCATATCCAAAATGTTGACCACGGAGGCGGGATTCAGGTCCATGACATTGTGACCGTAGCGCGGAATGAACCCCTGAAGGCCGTAACGTATGCCGTAAATATTGTGGACTCCGTAGCCATGGTACAGCTGGAGAACGATGGAACGGATGATGCCGTTGAGTCCGGGGCAAAGACCCCCGCAGGTAACAAGAGCGCATCTGAGCTTGCTTGGATCAAAATAGATGCGGTTCCGGGGACCGGCCAGTTCAAGGCCTGAAACTTTTTCTCCGGCCTGAAATTTACGGGCAATTGTGTTCAAGTCCACATCGATCAATATCCGATCGTTATCCGAAACATACTGATCGTCATCGCAGTTCTGCAATCTTCTGTTCAGCGGGGATGGAATCTTGGCCTCGCCGAGTGACGAAATTGTCGTATCCAGCGAATCATGATTCGGAATGTCCATGAGGTCCTCTTTTCTGACTAAGGGGTTATGAACCGTTAAATTTGAATTCGCCTTTGCCAAGGATATCGTGCAGGTGAAGAATGCCCATGACCTGGCCGGAGAAACCGGTGATCGGCAGCACCGTGATCTGGTATTGTTCCATCATATTCAGCGCGTCATAAGCCGGAATGTCGGGGCCGAGGGTTCGCGGATTTTGCGTCATGACCTCCTCGACGTTCATCTCATAGATCGGCTTTTTCTTGGCCACGCATCGCCGGATATCGCCGTCGGTAATAATGCCGACCAACGCGTGATCGGCTCTGGTCACCAGAGTGACCCCCATTTCCATGCGGTCGATCTCCCGAATCGCCTCATCCATGCGTGCGCCTTCCATGACGCAGGGAACCTGCCGGCCGGTGAGCATAATGTCCTTGACCTTGCTGCTTAATCGCTGGCCCAGAATTCCGCCCGGATGAATTTTTTTAAAGTCGCTGGTGTTGAAATGCCGTTTGTTGATCAAGACCACGGCCAGTGCATCTCCCATGGCCAGCATGGCGGTTGTGCTGGCGGTCGGCGCCAGTCCGAGAGGGCAGGCTTCCCGTTCCACGCCGACATTGATGACGATGTCGCTGTTTTTGGCCAGCGTGGAACAGGGATTTCCGGTAAAGGCGATGATGGTGCATCCGATGCCGCGGATGCTGGGCAGCAGCAGATTGAGTTCGTCCGTTTCCCCGCTGTTGGAAAGCGCAAGAAAGATGTCGTCCTGGCAGACGATGCCCAGATCGCCGTGCATGGCTTCGACCGGATGCAGGAAGACCGAGCGGGTGCCGGTGCTGTTGAGGGTGGCGGCGATTTTTCGGCCGACGATACCCGATTTACCGATTCCTCCGATAATGATTCTGCCTTTGCAGTTGTAAATCAGATCCACCATATCGATAAAACAATGATCGATCCTCTCGATAAGCCTCAAAATTCCTTCCGCTTCGATTCTAAGAACATCGGCGGCCTGCTGAATCATCATAACGCTTTCATTCCAATTCTAATCCGTATGCATCGCGCTTAATGCGCTGTGGTTTTATTTTTTTAAAAAACTCAAATGTAATTTAACAAAATGCCAATTTTTGCGGCAAAAATCAAGATGACTTTTCAAACGGCTCCGGACGGATTGCATCGAATCGCAACTCCACACAAATCATGTCCGTTGCTGATCAGAAGCAATATAGATGAATCAGATAAATACATGCATTATAAATTGATAAAATCTTTTGAAATGGATATAATCCTAAAAGTTAAAATGATGATGATATCGTAAAAACTTCCACCGCAGGGCGTCTCAAATTCAGAGGAACAAGGCCTTCCCCATTGAGGAGGGGTGCACTTTCAATACTTAAGATCCTGTATGCCGAAAGACCGGCATAATTAATGTTTCATGCCGGAAAGACAAAGCTTGCGGCATATCAACCTGTTGGGAAAGGAGGTAGGCTATGGCGGAAAAGCCGAAGGTAGGGTGCGCACGTCCGACCGGTGGGCTGGTCGGACAGCCGGAGGCAAGGCAAGAACAGCAGGCATCACAACAAACCAAGGAGGTGAGAACCATGATACAGGTAGGAAAACCGGCTCCTGACTTCGCCGCCCCGGCGTATCACAAGGGAGAGTTCACATCCGTGAAGCTGTCCGAGCATCTGGGCAAATGGGTTGTTCTGTGTTTCTATCCCGGTGATTTCACTTTTGTCTGAGCGACCGAAGTATCGGCGGTCGCCGATAATTACAAAAAATTTCAAGATCTTGGTGTTGAACTTCTGTCGATGAGCGTGGACAGTGTTTTTGTGCACAAAATGTGGAATGATCATGAATTGTCCAAAATGGTCAAAGGCGGAGTCCCCTTCCCGATGCTTTCAGACGGAGGCGGAAAAGTCGGAACCGCCTATGGCGTATATGATGAAGGCGCGGGGGTTGAGAACCGGGGCAGATTTATTATCGATCCGGATGGCGTGATTCAGGCATTCGAGGTTCTCACGCCGCCGGTGGGCAGACGCGTGTCCGAAACACTCAGGCAGATTCAAGCCTACCAGCTGGTGAGAAAGAGCAAAGGGACCGAGGCGACGCCATCAGGATGGAAGCCCGGCAAAATGACTCTCAAACCTGGCCCGGAACTTGTGGGCAAGGTGTGGGAAGTCTGGAAAACAAGCATGGAGGCCGACTAGTCCTGCCGGAGTCGGCAGGGCACGTCTTCTCGATGATTGATTAAGAGATAAGAATGTACAAGGACGGCGGTTCGGGAGAAATGATTTCTTCTAAGCCGCCGTTTTTTTATCTAATCTACACTGATTGTGGCCGTTTTCGCCGGACTGGCTTTTTTCCCGCACCCCGGGCCGGAAATCAGGCTTCTTCCCCCTGCTTGCGGGGTAACCTGAATCCGGGTGCCGATGCGCTCCTTGAGGGCTGGTACATGCGAAATGACGCCGATCACCTTGCCATCCTGCTGCAGCCCTGCAAGGGTTTCGAGCGCCGTGTCCAGGGCGTCCTCGTCCAGCGCTCCAAAGCCTTCATCCAGAAACAGGGAATCGACCCGGACGTTCTTACTGGCCGTGTGGGACAGCCCAAGCGCCAGGGACAGGCTGACGATGAAGCTCTCGCCGCCGGAGAGATTCTTGGTGGATCGAACCTCTCCGGCCTGATAGTTGTCGATGACATTGAGTTCCAGGGGCTGGGCATCGTCCCGGATCAGCAGGTAGCGGTCGGTCATTTTCCGCAACTGCCGATTGGCGTGACCGACCATCAGTTCAAAGGTCAGCCCCTGAGCAAAGTTGCGGTATTTCTTCCCGTCGGCCGAACCAATGAGTTCATGCAGTAAATCCCATCGCAAGCTCTCCCGCTTTTGCGCATCAATGGCCAAAGCCCGTTCCTGCTGCTTTTGTTTCAGATTCTCGTTGTCCCTGAGTTTCTGGCAGATGCCGCCGATCTCCTGCTGAAGCGCTTTCTGGTCGGCTGCCAGCATCGCCAGCGCCTGATTGAGTTCGTCCCGGGAATGATCCGTAACCCGCTTCTGACGCTCGGTTTCCAGCAACCTTGTCCTGTCCTTTTCCCTGGACGCCAGCTCGGTTTTCTCGTCGGCAAGCTTCTGAGCCTGCTGCGCCAAGGTTTTGCGCTTATCCTCCCGCAGGCATGCGGCCTTGAAGTTTTCTTCGTCGGCAAATCCCGATCCTTTGAGTCGAATCAGGAATGCTTCTTCAGCCGGATTCAGCTGAGCGGACCGTGCCTTTATCGATTGATCCAGTTCTTCCATTCTGGATTTCAGCTTGCCGAGTTCCTGGGTCCCCGCATTCAGTTTCCGGCGGGCTGCCTCCAGATCGTTTTCAGCAACCTCAACAGCTTTGGAAAGGCGGTGTTCCTCATCTTCAGGGCTCTTGTCGCCGAATACCTCCCGTCGCTTTTGACTCAGGGCCTCCCGCTCGCGGAGCAGGCCATCGAGCAGTTCCCGCTGTTTCATGATCTCATCGTCGGACTTCTGAATCTTTTCGGCTTGATGGCGTGTCTGACTGTCCAGCGCGATAATTTTTTGATCAAGTTCCGACTTTTTTTTCTGACGCGACACCCACTGGTCACGCCGGGCTGTCAGCTGGGCCTGAATCCGATCCAGAGTCTCAAACGATACGGCTTTTACCCCATAAGCGGAAACATTCAGCCGCAATACGTTCAAGGATTTCTCTTGTTCCGATTGGAGGGCCTCAACTTCCTTCCTGAGCCGCTCAATCAGATGCCCGGCGAAATCCTTTTTATGAAAGGCGGTCTGCGTCTCGCGCTCCGCCTGTGCAACCGTCTCTCTGGCTTTTTCCAGCGTCTCGCGCAGGCCGACAGCTTCCTTTTCCACGTTTTCGGCGGTTTGCACGATTCTGGTTGCGTGATCCAGTTTTGTCGCATTCTCATTCCGAAGTTTTTCCAATTTTTCGCTCAGATCAGGATCGGCGGCATCAAGGGGAAGATCGGAGCAGGCATCACGGATCAGGTCTTTCGATTCAGCGATTTTCTCGGAATGCTCCTTCTGGCCGGAGGTGACTTGCTCAATGTCTTTGCCCACCCTGGCCTGTTTGACCTTTAATCCGGCAACCGCGTCACTCGCTGCCTTAAAGTCGGCTCTTACCTGGCCAAGCCGTCGCCTGGTTTCATCCAGAACCGGAATGTTGCCTTCAGCGAAGGGGTGTTTCCTGGCGCCGCACAGCGGACAAGGCTCACCATCCTGGAGCTGGCGCCTGGCTTCCTTGAAGTCCTCGATTTTCTTCAGCAGGGAGAGCTGTGTTTCCAGCAGACCCATTTCTCTTTCCAGAGAGGCCTGCTTCTCAACCTGGGTCTGGAGCTGCTCCGTCAGGTTTGAATTTTCGGCAACAAGCGCTTCATGGCGTTTGCCCATCTCATCAAGAATCTGCCTCGATTTCGCAAGGGACCGGGCTGCCTCGCCGGCTTTGGCGAGAAGAGAGATCTGTGCTGTCAGAAATGACAGGTTATTACGCCAGTCAGACAGTTCTCTGTCTTCCAGGATACCCTTGAGTTCCACCTGCTTTTGAGACAGTTTGGCTTGGCTGTCGTCCAGGCCGCGTTTCCGGGTTTCCAGATTTTCAGCCAGTTTTTTCCATGTCCGTGTGGACGCTGCCTTCTGATCCTCGGCCTCATTGCTCTCTTTGAGCTTGCTGCCCAGCTGTATATGGATGTTTTTCAGGGCGTCGAATTGCCCGCGAATTCCTGTCAGGTTTTCAATCAGACCTTCGTCCTCCCTTGTCTCGTCGAGCTGCTTTTGCAATCCTTCGAGGGTTTTTTGCTTGCTGTCCAGATCGGCGCAATCTTTACTTTGTCTGGAGCGGAGCGCACCAAGGGATTTTTCATTTGCGGAAATGGTGTCGAAAGCAACCTGGATGGGCGCATTTTTTTCCCGGATACTCAGATCCAGTTCTCTCACTCTGCGGATGACGGGTGATGCTTCTTTTTGCTCAGCCTTCCTTTTATCAAGCTTTCCCCCGGCTGTTTTCATGGCATCGTTTGCCTGTTTTTCAGCCTCTTCGAGAGCGGGGAGTGATTTCATGCAGTCGCCGAGACTCTGCCGGTCGGTCTCCTGCTCTCGCCGGATTGACGTCAGCGCGGCGTATTCGCCGCTCAGTTCAAGTGCCTGGGCGGCTCGTTCGAGTTTTTCCTGCTCGGGAGCGAACGCCTCTTGTCGGGCATATAGATCCTGTTTCTGGAGCTGGAGGAGCTTTAAATCTTCTTCAAGACGGGTGATCCCATCAATCCAGGCAATTGCCTGGCTCTTCAGGGCGATCTGCTGGTTCAGTTCTGTATCCTGCCGGGTTTTCTGCACCAGACTGGTGCTGAGTTGCCGCTCATCTTCCGCACTCAAGAGCTGCATGCCGGCGAGTTCGGCCTGCAGCGCATCAAGCTTTTTTCGCTCCTCGGAACGGCGCTCATGAACGCGAATGGATATCTGGCTATAAATCTCTGTCCCGGTTATTTGCTCCAGGATCGGAGCCCGCTCATCCGGGCCTGCCTGCAGAAATGCCGCAAAGCTCCCCTGGGCAAGCAGCATGGAGCGGGTAAACCGGTCAAAGTCCATGCCTGTGGCTGTTTCAATCTGATCGGCAACGCCTCGGATCTTTGCCTCGAAAATTCGACCGGAATCGGCATCGGCAATTTCATGCCTGGGCGCCTGCAGATCACCGTCTGGTTTTTTATGTGCCCGGTGTTGACTCCAATGGCATCGGTAACGGCCGGTCTGGGTTTCAAATGTTACCTCGGCATAGCACTCACCGGTCTGGCGGGACATGAGCTCGTTCCCGCCTTTGTTGACCCTGCTGAGGCGGGGTGTGCGCCCATAGAGCGCCAGACAGATGGCATCGAGGATAGTGGTTTTGCCTGCACCGGTCGGACCGGTAATGGCAAAAATGCCGTCAGAGGCAAAGGCCGGGTGTGTAAGATCAATCTCCCATTCGCCGACCAGCGAGTTCAAGTTTTTGAAACATACCTGCAAAATCCGCATCGGCCAACTCTCTATTCTGCCCGGGCATCGTCTTCATAAAATGACGCAACGGTCTCCTGATAGGCGCGAAGCAACTCCGGCCGCTGCGCTTCCGGCACTTCGTGAATCGACAGACAGCGCTCGAAGACATCGTTGACATTCAGGTCATCAAGCGTTTCATTATCGTGGATCTGATTGAGAACCCGGTCGATGATCCGGTTGTTCTTCACGCGCAGAATTTCCATCCCCGAGCCGGAAACGGCTGTATCCAGTCGCTCGCGTAAATCACCGATGACCTCATCGCCTTCGTAGACGACTTCAAGCCAGGCGTGAGACCCGGCGGCCGAGAGTTCAAGAATCCTGGCCGACAGTTCTTCCCAACTGCCCTTCACGCGTTCGAGCCTTTGGAAAACGGGCACCTTGATAAGCCGGACATCCGCTTCGGCGCCGGCAAACTCTACCAGACAGACACTCTTTTCCTGCTTCGCTTCTCCAAATCCCATGGGCAGAGGAGAACCGCTGTAGCGCATCACATCGGAATCGTTCACTTTCTGTGGAACATGAAGATGGCCGAGGGCCAGATAATCCAGGGCGTTTGGGAAGATCCCGGCTGAGACATGAGCCAGAGAGCCGATATAGAGCTCCCGAACGCCGTCGCCATCGACGGTTTGTCCTCCGGTGGTGAAAAGGTGCCCCATGGCGACAATGGGGATCTCGGCGCCCAGTTCTGTGCGCTTCTGTTCGGCCAGAGCAGCCACCTCGGCATAGTGGCTGCGGATGCCTTCGATCAGCTTCCGCTCCTTGTCCTCTATGTTTTCGCCGGCTTCAGCCACCCGGATATCACGGTCCCGAAGGTATGGAACGGCGCAGACGATCAGCTCCGGAGAGCCAGCCTCCTTACTGAGGACAAGAACCTCGTCATCCCGGTTGTCAGAGATGCCGCCGATCACATGAACATGGAGTGCTTTGAGCAACTCCCTGGGAGCATTGAGAAACGAAGGAGAGTCGTGATTGCCCGCGATCACCACAACATGACGGCAGGAAGAGGTCGCAACACGGGATAAGAACCGGTAATAAAGCTCCTGCGCACGGTTGCTCGGGGCGCCGGTGTCGAAAACATCACCTGCGACCAGGAGGGTGTCGACCTGCTCCTGGTGAAGGGTCTCCTCCAGCCAGAACAGAAAGGCCTCGAACTCCTCGTAGCGCTTTCGACCGCACAGGGTTCGCCCGATATGCCAGTCTGAGGTGTGAAGAATTTTCATTTGGAAACCAGATCCTTCATCGCAATTCCCTTTCTTTAACCTATAAGCACACGAAAAACACGAACCGTTTCATAGGGCAAACGTCCTGGTAACAGAATCAAGCTGCGTGGTGGAAGTTGACTGCCAGTTGATTGAGCGAAATCGATTCGTTTTCAACTGTTCAAGGACTTGCGCATTGTTCGGGCTGAAACTCTTTTGATTAGGGTAAAAAGAAAACCCGTCGCTCCGGAAAATGATCTTGGAGATACGGGTTTTTTGCTTAATTTTGGGATGGTGTCCATCAAATTTGTAAGGCCGGTCGCCTAATAAAATACGAACCACTGCGGAAGCCTTGCGGGGACAAAATGGTTCAGTCTCCTGTTGTTAAAAAGCGCAATGTTATGCCCAACAAGGCCTTTTCCAACTCTTTTACTTATTATTTGGCTGCTTCCGCAGCTTTGTCAGCGGCCTCGCCTGCCGCCTCCTGAGTGGCGGTAGCGGCATCTTTGGCTACTTCCGCAGCTTTGTCAGCAGCCTCACCTGCCGCCTCCTGAGTGGCGGTTGCGGCATCTTTGGCTACTTCCGCAGCTTTGTCAGCGGCCTCACCTGCCGCCTCCTGAGTAGCGGTTGCGGCATCTTTGGCTACTTCCGCAGCTTTGTCAACGGCCTCGCCTGCCGCTTCCTGAGTAGCGGTTGCGGCTTCTTTGGCTACTTCCGCAGCTTTGTCAACGGCCTCGCCTGCCGCTTCCTGAGTAGCGGTTGCGGCTTCTTTGGTTTCTTTGGCGGCCTTTTTTGCTTCGTCGCTGCCGCATCCATAAATCCCCATCAAGAGTAGACCAGCAAGAATAATTGCAATTTTTTTCATGGCATTTCCCTCCTATCAGGCTGTTTTGAGTAAAATAACTATATATATCTACTCTTTAGAATGCGCAAAGTCAAGAAATTTACAACCCATGCCGCTTCTCGGCTATTTCTCTGACTTCTGTGTTCATACACATGCACAGATTGTTCATCCTTGAGTTTCTTTGCATCGTGAACGGTCTGGAGCAAACTGGCAACCCCGTCTCTTCCGACAAAACAACCCGTTAGAAATCCTGGTGGCCGCCGGTTCAGTTCCCAAAGACGCTGCTCACCAGATAGGCGGTGTAGCCGAAGTAACAGGCCAGCAATGCTCCGCCTTCAAAGCGGTTAATACGGCCGGGACCCCGGAACCCATAGCCGAAGACAAACAGCGAGACGGTCAGTGCGGCCATGACCAGGATATCCCGTGAAAAGACTTCCGGCCCCACCGACATCGGATGGATTGTTCCGGCGATCCCTACCACGACCAGTGTATTGAACATGTTGGATCCAAGCACGTTGCCCAGCGCTATATCGTGCTCTCCTTTACGGGTGGCGCTGATCGAAGAAGCCAGTTCAGGAAGTGACGTTCCGACGGCGACGACGGTCAGGCCGATGATCATATCGCTGACGCCGAAGCCATGGGCGATTTTCACTGCACCCCAGACCAGAATGCGGGAGCTGGCAACCAGGAGCAGCAACCCGACGACAAGCCAGAAGACCGACAGACGAAGCGGCATGGCCTGGATTGCCAGTTCCAGCGCCATCTCACTGCCCATCGCATCGGCCTTTTTCCGCGTACCTTGCCAGACAGTCCAGGCCATCAACCCGCCAAACACTCCCAACAGCGCCAGAGCGTCGATTCGGGTGATTTCTCCGTCCCAAAGCTGCCATGCGGCCAGGGCCGTAATGGCGGTGAGAAGCGGCAGTTCCTTGCGCAACACCTGAGAATGTACGGCGATGGGGCTGATCAGCGCCGTCAACCCAAGGATGAGGGCGATGTTCGTAATGTTTGAACCGTAGGCATTACCAAGGGAGATGCCGGGAGTACCCTGCGAAGCAGCGAGCGCGGAAACCAACATTTCCGGCGTGGAGGTTCCGAAGCCTACAATCACCATGCCGATCAGCAAAGGCGGCATGCCGAAATGGCGAGCGGTGGAAGCGGCGCCTTCCACAAACCGGTCGGCGCTCCAGACCAGCAGTGCCAGACCCAGGGCGACTGCGAGAAATGCGATGATCATAAAACTCATGTATCCAATCGATATTGCGACGAAGACAAAACAGCCCGTCACATTATTTCAGGTTCATGGTTTAGCTTTATATTAAGAGCATCCAGAGGCTTGGCCCCGGCGTTGCTCGAGACGTTTTTACGAAACCAGTTCAGAAATTATGAAGGTTATCAACCCGTTTGCCGACGAGGTGGCGGTACAAAGGGTGCAGGGAAAGGCTTGCCTGCGCCAAGCGTATCGCGACAGGCAGATGCCGGTTACCGGACGAGGCCCTTAGAGCAGGGAGAGAAAACAAAGAATTTTCAGGGCGGAGAGAAAAGAAGTCCGTTTCCCGAAACGGGAGTGTTCGAGCCGCAAGCATCGTCCCGAAAAGCCGGCGCAACTCGCTGATATGCAAAAAAACGAACCCGCCAAAGACGCCGGACGCGGCGTTTGGACGGGTTATTTTTTTAAAAATGGTGGAGGCGGCGGGAGTTGAACCCGCGTCCGAAAATAATCCACTCAAGCATCTACATACTTATCCTGAAATTTGATTTAACCGCTTCAGGTCTCCTTCAGGCCGGATACTGGAAGCAGCGATCCTGTTGTTGTTTTGCCGAATCTGACACAGGACCTCAGGTCGGCTATCCTGCTTGTCGACGCCCTTAAAGGATCCGCAGGAAAAACCCTTCAGGACGTTGGCCTTAAGCGGCCAAGGCGTAGTTATAATCGTCTGCGATTATGTTTATTTTCCCATCGTTTAACGAGCGGACAGGAGAGCTCGGTATGCAGCCGGAGTTTCTTTATCCCCGTCGAATCCGTTTCGCCCCCGATATGGCAGGTGGCAGACGTATGTGAAAGATCTTCAGACTTTTTCAAGATAAACAATAAACCGTCCTGTGTCAAGGATGTCGGTCAAAGTTCTTTGCGGACCCGTCGAAGTTCCCGGTCCTGATCGCGCTTGCGGATGGTATCACGCTTGTCGTATTTACGCTTTCCCCGGGCAAGACCCAGCGTCATCTTGATCTTGCCGTCCTTGATGTAGACTCGAAGCGGAATCAGGGTAAACCCCTGCTCGTTGAGCTTGGCGGTAAGCTTTCGAATTTCGGTGCTGTGAAGCAGCAGTTTGCGGATCCTTAACGGTTCGTGATTGTCATAATAGGCAAAAGGGTAGGCGCCGATATGCATCTGATAGACAAAGACCTCGCCGTTTACGATTTTTGCGTAGGAATCCTTCAGATTGACCCGTCCGAGCCGCACGGATTTGACCTCGGTTCCCACCAGCACCATGCCCGCTTCGTACTGGTCTTCGATGAAAAAATCAAACCGGGCTTTCCGGTTTTCCGCAATCAGTTTCCAGTTTTTGTCAGCCAAGTGAGTTCGTCTCCGGCGTCATTTTCTTTCATTTGAAATAGGCCTTATCTTCAACAAGATCACCGTACCGTTCCTCGACCAGAGCCGCAACGGCGTCGGCCCGGTCTTTGCGCAATACCTCCCGTATAAAATCGTTTGTCTGTCCGAAGCCCAGGGATCGGATGGCGCTTTTAACCAGAGGAATGGCCGTAGGATTCATGCTCAGTTCGCCGACCCCCATGCCCAGCAGAATCGGCGCATAAAGTGACTCTCCGGCCATCTCTCCGCACATGTAGATTCCGATTCCCTTGTCGATAGCTACGTCTGCGGTGTGTTTGATCATTCGAAGGATGGCCGGATGCAGGGGATTGTACAGGTGGGCCACATCGCGGTTGCCCCGGTCGATGGCCAGGGAATACTGAATCAGGTCGTTGGTGCCGATGCTGAAAAAATCCAGATGATCCGCCAGGATATCAGCGATGGCTACGGCCGACGGCACCTCAATCATTGCACCGATCCGCATGTTCGGGTCATAGGGTATTCCCTGTTTTTCCAGTGAGCGCTTGGCCTGGTTGAGCAGCTTTTTTGCCTCAATCACCTCGTCCAGACAGGAAATCATGGGAAAAAGGATGCGCACCGGCCCGAGGGCGGATGCCCGGAGAATGGCGCGAAGCTGAGCGCTGAAAACTTCCGGATTTTTCAGACAATAGCGAATGGCCCGCAACCCCAGAGCCGGGTTGGTTTCGACCATGTTTCCGTTATAGGCAATAGCCTTGTCGCCGTTGATGTCAAGGGTGCGAATGGTGACCGGAAGGGGGCCCATCGTCGAAACCACTTCTTTGTAGTTTTCATAAAGATCCTGCTCAGTCGGAAAATCCGTCCGGCTGAGGTACTGAAATTCGGTCCGGTAAAGGCCGATGCCGTCCCCCCCGTAAATTTTCACCCCTTCCGCCTCGCCGTGGAGCTCGATATTGCCCATTACGGGGATGAGAATTCCGTCGGTGGTTTTGGCCTCAAGCTTTCCCGCCTTTTTGATGAAATTCCGATAGCGGCGGTATGCCTCGCTGCGCGCTTTGTATTCCTCCAGAGTTTGCTCGGAAGGATGGATGATCACAATACCCGCAGTGCCGTCGACGATGATCAAATCGTCATTTTGAATGGTGCGTGTGGCGTTTGCCAGGGCAAGTACGGCCGGAATCTCAAGCGCTCTGGCAATAATGGAGGTATGCGAGGATTTGCCGCCCCGATCGGTTACAAACCCCTTGATCCGGTCCAGTTTGATCTGACTGGTTTCCGCGGGGGAAAGATCTTTGGCCACCAGGATCACACGTTTTTCGATATCCCTGATCTTGACGGATTTGGCGCCGGTCAGATTGCGCATCACATTATCGGAAACATGGACGACATCTTCTGCGCGTTGACGAAGATAGGCATCGGTAATGTCCTGAAACATCGCCTTGACCTCGATCACCGACTTTTTAAAGGCCCATTCGGCGTTGACGCATTCTTTTTGAATGGTTTCGATGGTGCGATCATAAAGGGCCTTGTCCTGAAGCATGGTGATATGCGTTTCAAGGATATTCGTATACCGGCGCAAATCTTCCGGAGCGGATTCAATGATGCTCAGAAGCTCGTCCCTGGCCGCTTTCACCGCGTTCTGAAAACGCCGGACCTCGGCCAATAAATGTTTGCGATCAATGGCGTATTTTTCCACCAGGTCCACGCCTTCCTTGTCCACAAGGTAGGCTTTTCCGATGCATATTCCCGAAGATCCGGCCACGCCGGTCAATACTATTTCAGGGGGTCGCCCTTTTTCCATGAACTTATTCCCCAAATCCGTTTTCAAACAATGACACGATATCGTTAAATACGTTGATATCTTCAGGGTTCTGGATTTTCAATGTCACCCTGGAACCCTGACCGCAGGCCAGGGTCAGAATATCGATAATGCTGGCGGCATCCACGGTCTCGCCGTTCTTGACGATCCAAACACCGGAGCGCGCCTTCCGAGCCAGGGCCGCTATCTGAGCCGCGGACCGGGCATGAACGCCCAGTTCGTTCGTGACTGTCAGTTCCTTTGATAATTCTTTGGCCGAATTCACCATGGTATGCCGCTTTTAAGCAAGCCCTGTTCCAAAATACCGTAAATGTTTTTTGTCCAGCCGCCAATGACCGGCCGGTTTTCGCCATGCCCGGACCGGCCTTTTCGGACCGGTTGCAAAACGCCGGGGCAATCGGTCCGCTGGCAAACCAATCTTCCTTCTTAGCGGAAAAAATCATTAAATTCAAGGCAGCCGAGTGCATTAAAAACGGAATTTTCATGAAAAACCATTGCCGGAATGTGCTTTCGAAACGATCTGTTCCATACGACGACCGCCTTTGGAAGCTCGGGGGCATATTCGACGGCGATATTCTTCGCGGGTTTTTCCAAATGCGTTGTACGGAATCCTGACACGCGCACATGCGGCTTGTCAACCAGGGCAATCGCAGATTTTTTTCGAATCAAGACATGCGATCACCCTGAATCGACGTGTCGCATCGGTTGACAAGCAAATTCTTTGGCTCTATGATCTGATTGATTTTGTTGGCCGCTGAATCGGCAAGAGAAGATTTCCGATGCCGGCGGACCGAAACATGCGGGCTCCAATAGTTGATATTTTCTGGATGTGATTATGCCGATTTACGAATTTTACTGCGGCCGATGCCATACCATTTTCAATTTCTTTTCATCCCGTGTGAACACCGATGCCCATCCGATTTGTCCAAGATGCGGCAAACAGGAGTTGACCCGCCAGATATCTCTTTTCGCGGTTACGGGAAAAGCTGGAAAACCAGGTGAAGCAGATGATTTGCCTGTTGATGGCGCCAGGATGGAGCAGGCCATGAATGCCCTGGTTTGTGAGGCCGACAGGATGAATAAGGATGATCCCCGGCAGGCGGCTGATCTGATGCGCCGGATGTCGGAGATCACCGGCTTGAAAATGGGACAGGGCATGGAAGAGGCGCTCAGGAGAATGGAACGAGGCGAAGATCCTGATCAGATCGAGGCTGAAATGGGGGATTTTTTAAAAGCCGAGGACCCTTTTGCTCCGGAAGCAAAAAAAGCCAGAAGTATTTCCGAACCCATGCGCCGGCCGGATCGGGACGAGACTCTTTATGAACTGTGATTCTGATCAGGAATCGGAAATCAGCATAACCAAACGGAGGTGACCATGGATCCGAAACTTCGCGACCGGATGGAAATCATTCAGGGCGATATTACGAAACTGGATGTGGATGCCATCGTGAATGCCGCCAATAAAACTCTGCTCGGGGGCGGCGGCGTGGACGGGGCGATTCACAGGGCCGCCGGACCGGAGCTGCTGGCCGAATGCCGGACACTTGGCGGATGTCCGACCGGGGAAGCCCGGATCACTCGCGGCTATAAGCTTGCCGCGCGGCATGTCATCCACACCGTTGGACCGGTGTACAGCGGAAAACCAGCGGACAGCCGGCTTCTGACCGGTTGTTACCGGAACAGTCTTGAGCTTGCCGCGGAGCGGGGGCTGAAAACCATCGCGTTTCCCGCCGTCAGCTGCGGAATATACGGATATCCGATTGAAGAGGCCTGCAAGATCGCAGTTCGGACCACCGCGGAATTTCTGAAATCCCATCCCGACATCGAAAAGGTGTTCTTTGTTCTGTTTTCATCCGGGGACTACGAAATTTATCAGCGTTGTCTGAAATCCCTGTAAGATTCACGAATCCGGCTTTGGGGGAAAGTATTCCGACCCTGAAAAGCGTATCGGATCAGACGGTTGCTTGTCAAAAACCCACTTGGAATTCTTGACTGTTGCGCTTCGATTTCCGGGAAAATACCATTGACAAACCGGATACGGAAGATTAATTTGCATTTACACGATAAATCGTGCGGACCCGGAAAACGGGCCGATTTTTTTTACAGGAGGGTACCAGATGTTTGAAGTAACACAGTCGGCAAGCGAGCAGATTGCCGCATACTTTAAAGGCAAAGAGGTAAAACCTATTCGGGTTTTTCTAAACGAGGGGGGCTGAGGGGGGCCGTCACTGGCCATGGCTCTGGATGAGCCTAAGGATACGGATTCTTCCTTTAAGGTGGATGGGTTCACCTATCTGGTTGACAGGGCTTTTCTGAAGAAGGTCCAGCCGGTCAAGGTGGATTTCATCAACTATGGATTTAAAATCAGCGCAGGCGTCGAGTTCGACGCCGGGGGTTGCTCCGGTTGTAAAAGTTCGGGATCCTGCGGATAATACCTACATTTCGATGCGTGTGAATAAAAGGCGGTGTCTTTGATGGCATCGCCTTTTTGCGCGATACGGCATGAAACACGCCGCGGGCGATGTTTACCAGGGTAACCGCATTTGGGCATCAGCCGTTTAAAATTTTCATCAGGTACTTATTGTCCCATTCGGCTCCGGGCCGTTTGGATTTGACGCTTTTTTTCAGCGACGTTTCTTATTTTATCATGTTCAAGGCAACATGCCTGAGCCCCGCGAAGTTTTCCGGGGCATTATCCTTTCTGACCCTGCGGCCGTCTTCACGGAAAGATACGTCCAGCACCCAATGCAAACTGTTTACGACGGCCCGGCGGCTTCGAATTGCTCGGTATTACGGTCTATGCTGCCGATATAAGCGGAAGCCCCGGGAACCCTCTAACAGGCTGTTGAAAAGCTGCGCCTGAGGCCGCCATTCAGCGTTGCGCGACACTCGCCAATGCTCACATATGCTTGAATATGCTGCGCTTGTCGCATCGCCGCGCGCCTTGCCTGACTGCCTGATTCTTGTTTTTAACAACCTGCCAAGCCATTCATATTTTGCACGACCAAATTCGGCAATATATTCAAATCTGTCTGCATTGGCGATAACGCCGCATATCGCGATCTCTATGATGTCAATCAGTTTGTGACGACCATTGTCCCCTCTTGGATCGGAAAGAGAAGAAAAATGCCGTAAAATGGATGGGTCTATATCTTTTGACATGCCGGCTCCTTGAAATATAGTTAATAATTTCAATCCTCAACGCACTTAAAACCAAAAGCCTGGAGCTTTTAAATTAATTCCGATAGTTACACCTGCCTCTTTCAAAGCGTTTTTATCTTCGCGAACCATGCAAAAATATCCAAATGCGGTTACCCTGCGCATCAATAATTACGGCTCTAAGTTGTCTGAGAAGACTTTGCGCAGACCTCTGCGGCACACAGCGACACGCTGATCGGAAGATTGCTTCATATCTTGTTTTAAGGTTTGGTCTATGATAAATCGTAACATGAGCTTAACGGTTGCGGAAGATCTCAGGGCTGACCAAAGGAGTCATCACGATTCATCCGATGGTTTTTCGCCTTTGTTTTGAATAATTCAAGCGATGGCAACGTAAGATTCAAGTTCAAGGCATCATGAATCTCAAGGAATGAGGCATTCTTTGCGTCCGACGCGGTGACAACGGATGCCGGGCAATGCGGAAATTGGATTTTTACGCGGCCATCAATTCTGAATAACCGCACTGCCGGCTGAAAAGAAAGCATTGTATGCGTATTGACTCAAATCCCATGTATCGTAAAATCATCGTTCCCTGGTACGATTCGGACCGAGCTTGCCTTTTCGGGGCAACCGCCTTGTCTGCATGCCTCGTATTTGGCCTTCTCGGATTCCATGTGGCAATAATCGAGTACCCCGAATTGGTCTGGCTTCCCATTCTTCTGACAGCGCTGAGCGGCCTTGCCCTGATTTCTGTCACGGCCCGGCTGATCAAACGATCCATCTCCAATCCATCACAATGACCCTGCCTGCATTCCCGCCATTACAGCGGGCCAGTTTCCAGCGATTTTCGGATAGGCGGTTTCAAAAAAATGATATAAAATTTTAGCAGTGACACCCCAGATAGAAATCTGGTGATCCAGCGGATAAACCGGATTGTTAACATTCTGTCCCGGATGGCATTCGGCCAGCCGGGTCAAAGGAATCTTTAAAACGCGGGAAATCTCCTGGGGATCGGGCTTTAAAGGACCCGCCTGGTTCCAGAGGCCAATAAAAGCCTGAATGTCTTTATGCAGAATGGTCTGAAAATGCCCCAGAGATCCGATATAATGGATCTGCTCCGGGCCGATACCCAACTCCTCGTTCAATTCTCGAAACGCAGCATCCAAAGCCGATGCATCCCTTTGCGCATCCACATGGCCTCCGGGAAGCGCTACCTGGTTTCGCCAGGGATAGTCAGGGTAGTCGGCTTTCAGCACGGCCAGCAGGCAGGGTGCCTGTTCTCCGTACAGCAGCAAAAAAACACTCGCCGGCTCGAAGTGCTGGCCCGGGGGCGGCCCGGGTCGGGCAAAGCGCCGAATAACCGCTTTAAAATCTGCAATATCTGGATTCATAAGATCCTCTGTTTGTCCTGCTGAGTCAGGATGAAACGCCAGCGGCTCTAGTCATCAATTTTACCCAACAGGTTAAGCATCAATACATTGATTATCAATTCTGATTTAAAAGAAAAAGCATCGGCGACTCAAGATAAACCGAAAAACGCCGCCATCCTCGAAAGTGCGACCGGACCACATTAAAATCCAATAATTATATTATTGGAAACACCCGCGCAAAACGCTTTGAATCAACCATACTTTCCTTTCTGGACCAAAAATATTCATTCTCATTCCATCTTGGAATGTAAAAAAAACCGGCTCTTCGGCCTCATCTTCTTCGCTTTGGCATGACGCCTGACGTTTAAATTTTTACGATGAGCATCATGAAAGGATGAAGATTCAGCTGCTTAAGTTCTCCATTGGTTTGCACAATGGCTGAATTCTTCTAAAATCCTATCCTGCGCATCGTTAAAACTCTTGACTTATTTTTCAGAATATATTTAATTTTTATGCAAAATACATCAATAAATTGATGCGATGTAAATACGCGAGGGCGACAGTCACATGTACATGTTCGGCTATTTTTTGATGGCGACAGCAAAAGTGATAGACATTATTCTAGTTGTTTTCATGTGGATCGTCATTGCACGTGCGGTACTTTCCTGGGTCAATCCGGATCCTTACAACGCCATCGTTCGATTCATCTACAAAATAACTGAACCGGTTCTTTACCCAATTCGGCGCAAAATCCCCGTCGGCTTCGGGGGAATCGACTTTTCACCGGTTATCGTTTTCTTAATCATTATCTTCCTTCAAACATTTATCGTGAGATCCCTCGAACGATTTTCAGCCGGCCTGATTCAATGAGGATGTCCATGAAAATCAATTGTTCCGATATCCAGGAAAAACGTTTCTCAATCAGGTTCAGAGGATTTGATGTCCATGAGGTGGACACCTTTCTTGAAGAAATCAGCGCCGTTCTGAAAGCGCTTGAATCTGAAAACGACGCCATGCAAGAGGAAATCCATCGCATCAAGCAGGTACTCAAAGGTTATAAAAATCGGGAAGATGTTTTGAAGCAGGCATTGCTCCATTCGCAGAAAGTTCTGGATCAAATGCGGGAAAACGCCAGGAAATCCGCGGAAAACATCGTTGCCGAAGCGGAAGTCCGGGCTCAAAAACTTCTCAACCGCGCCCATCAGCGCCTGTCGCAATTGCACGAGGATATCGGTGAATTAAAACGCCAGCGGATTCAGATCGAAGTTCAAATCCGTTCGGTGCTCGAAACGCATGCCAAACTTCTGGATGCGGCAAAAGCAGATACCAGTCTCTTGGATATGGAAGAGGAAAAAATCAGATTTCTGACAAATGCCCAATAAGTCCGACCTATACCGTTTTTAAATCGGGAGCAACCTATGGCAAAAATTGATGCTTTCTTTAAATTGTTGAATGATCAGGGGGCCTCGGATCTTCACTTGGCCGCCGGCCTGCCCCCCTCGCTGCGAATTCGGGGCGACATTGAACGCATCAAGTTCAAAACGCTTGAAAATGATGAGCTCAAGGCCATGCTTTATGAAATCGCACCGGAAGACAAGGTGAAAGTCTTTGAAGAAACCGGAGATATAGATTTTGCTTACGAGATTCCGGGTCTTGCCAGATACCGCGCCAATTTTTTCATGCAGAGAAACGGAATCGGCGCGGTATTCCGGGAAATTCCTTCGATAATCATGACCGTTGAGCAGCTCGGCCTTCCTCCGGTTATCAAAAGGCTGGCCACCCTTCCCCGCGGGCTGGTAGTGGTTACCGGACCGACCGGAAGCGGTAAATCCACGACGCTTGCAGCCATTGTCGACGAAGTGAACCGGGCTCGAAAAGATCATATTATTACCATCGAGGATCCCATCGAATTCGTTCACCAAAGCCAGGGTTGCATCGTCAACCACCGGGAGGTCGGCATTCACACCCGGTCCTTTTCCGCCGCACTGAGAGGAGCGCTTCGTGAAGACCCGGACATCATTCTGGTCGGCGAAATGCGGGATCTGGAAACCATTTCTCTTGCCATCGAGGCCGCATCCACAGGCCACCTGGTGTTCGGAACCCTGCACACCTCCAGCGCCATGAAAACCGTGGATCGAATGATTGAGGTATTTCCGGCCCATGAACAGGGGCAGATCCGCTCCACACTTTCAGACTCCATCCGGGCTGTTCTCGCCCAGGTCCTTTTTAAACGCATCGACAAGCCCGGCCGTTGCGCCGCCGTTGAAATTCTGATCGCCACACCGGCAGTTCGAAACCTGATCCGGGAATCCAAAACCCATCAGCTGGCATCAATGATTCAGACTGGGAAAAAATACGGAATGCAGCTTCTGGACGACTCCATTATGGATCTTTACCGGAGAGGATGGATCAGTCCGGATGACGCCTATGCCAAGGCCAATGATAAAGGCAAATTCCGCCCGATGCTTTCCGGGCCCCCAGCAGATTTCACCGATGCATGATATGAGGCAGCATTATGAGAAAACAGGAAATCGACCATATTCTTACCAAGATGCTCGACTATCACAAGCTGGTTTCCGACCTTAACCTGACCGTTGGAAAGCCGCTTCAAGTCGAAAGCGCCGGTGAATTGATACCGGTCAGCCTGGACCCTAAAATCGAAGAACTCACGCCTTTTCAAACAGAAACTTTCGCCTTGAATCTGATCAACCAGGATCATCGCCTCACCGAAAATCTGCTCAGTCACGGTTCCTGCGACCTGTCTCACTCGCTCGCCGGGAAAGCCCGATTTCGCGTCAACGTATTTTCGCAAAGCGGCAACTATTCGGTGGTTCTCAGAAAGCTGGAATCCAAGATTCCAACGATTAAGGAAATGGGACTTCCCGAGTCTTTTTACAAAATTGCCGAGGAAAAAAACGGCATCGTCTTTGTCACGGGTGCAACGGGTTCCGGTAAAACCACCTCTCTGGCCGCCATTCTGGATACGATCAATGAAAAAAAATCCGTCCATATTATCACCTTGGAGGATCCCATTGAGTATCAGCATCCGCATAAGCTCTCCACGTTCAACCAGCGGGAACTGGGAATGGATTTCGACAGTTATGCCAACGGTCTGAGGGCGGCGCTTCGGCAGGCGCCCAAGGTCATTCTGGTCGGTGAAATGAGGGATCGGGAAACCGTGGAAATCGGCCTTACCGCGGCTGAAACCGGTCATCTGGTGTTGACCACGCTGCATACCGTGGATGCCGGCCAAACCGTCAACCGCATACTGGGCATGTTCAACACGGAAGAAGAAAATCAGATCCGCATCCGTCTATCAGATACGCTTCGATGGATTGTCTGCCAGCGCCTGCTGCCCAAGGTCGGCGGCGGACGCGTTGCGGCCTTTGAAATACTGGGCACCAATCTTCGCGTCAAGGACACCGTTCTCCATGGAGAGTCCGAAGGCAAAACCTTTTATGACATTATTGAGGCCGGAAGGCCTTTCGGAATGGCCACTTTCGACGATTATATCGTGAACCTTTACCAGAAGGGACTCATTACCCAGGAAACCGCTATGGCCTATGCGTCCCGAAAAGGCATCACGGGGCGCGGCATCGACACCGTCAAGAGTGCGCGCGGCGAAGCCACCACGGATATCGATGACTTGGAAATCGACCGAAACTACAAAAATAGAATTCGTTAAGTTGACGCCGGAACCGCCATCGATTCAACCATGAAAAACTGGAGCCATCATTATGGATATTACCTGCGATAAATGCCAGAGCAAATTCAAGATCGCTGATGAAAAAATTCCAAAAGGGAAGACTGTAACCCTCCGGTGTCCGAAATGCGAAACCCGCATATCGGTCAGCTCACCTCCGCCGGACGCTGCCGCACAGACCGACATAATCGGAAATGTCGACAATTCAACCGACGAGTCGATGGAAAGCGCATTCGATTTTACAGAAGAAGAAGGAAAGACGGCCCTGGTTTGTGAAAACAATCCGCAGATTCGTGAAAAAATCGTCAACATCCTGAAGTTGATGGAATATCATGTTCTCGAGGCGATCAACGCACGTGATGCGCTCACAAAAATGCGTTTTCACATCTTCAATCTTGTAGCGATCAACGAAACCTTTGACATGTCGAATATCGACAACAACAGCATTCTCATCTATCTGGCCAGACTGAACATGGTTATTCGCCGGAATATTTTCGTGGTTCTGCTCAGCAATCAATACCGAACCATGGACAAGATGATGGCCTTTAATAAAAGCGTAAACCTGATCATCAACCTTGAAAACATTGATGACGCAGATCGCACTCTGAGCCGGAGCATTGCGGAAAATGAAATATTTTACCGGGTCTTTAAAGAAGCCCTTAAAAAATCCGGTCGCGTTTGAAAGGCGCATTATAAGCGATCGGCGATAATCTTCAATCCCTTCAGCGTCAAGTCCGGTTCCACAGCGGCGATGGTTTCCGATACGCCCTGCATTGCCGGCGCAAGACCGCCGGTGGCAATCACCTTGAGTTCGGATGCCAACTCTGCGCGGATACGCCGAACCATTCCATCCACCAGACCCGCATATCCAAAAACAACGCCGGAACGAATGCTTTCCATCGTATCGCGGCCGATAGCGCTTGGCGGAGAAGAAAAAACTTCGAGCCGGGGAAGTTTGGCTGTACGCTGATGCAGCGCATCTGCCGAGATCCCGATACCCGGACTGATGGCGCCGCCCAGAAATTCACCGGCTTCGGATACGACGTCAAAAGTCGTGGCGGTTCCGAAATCAATAACGATCAACCCCGTTTGATATCGATGATATGCTGCTATGGCATTGACCAGACGATCAGCGCCCACTTCGGCTGGATTGGCACACCGCACCGGCATCAGGTTCAGGTTTGGGGCCTCCGCCCAGTAGGGTGCATACTGCAGGTATTTCCGACAAAAGCCTTCCCAGGTTTTTTTCAGGGACGGCACCACCGAGGCGATCACTGTTTTTTGGATATCTACAGCAGAAATATGGTTTGCGGCCATCAATCCGCATACCGTTAATCCGAGCTCATCACCGGTTTGATGACGCCCGGTCTGAATCCGCCAGATTTCCGCAAGCACTTCTTTCTTGTAAACTCCAAAGACGGTGTTGGAATTTCCCACATCAACAACCAGTATCATGGCTGACTTTCCCGCAGTTTTTCATTCGTGATACGAGCAGTGAACAATTCTGGCTTAACATCCACAAGCGATATGCCCACCGGCATTCCAATGTTCGCCCGGCGTACATAAACACCCGGCTTTAGATCCTTTAACATCAGCGTCAATGAGATATCTTTATCAGGCAAAAGAGCCGACACATGACGAAAAGGTCCCTGCACAGTGATATCCACATATTCGGGTGTAATGGCGTATCGATACCCGGCCTCTTTTCCAATAACAGGCAAACCGGAAAATTTTTTGATCAGCATCTGCTCGACGATACCGATTTCGGCGGACAGAGTGCCCTGCCCATCCACGCGTTCGAGTCCCTCGGTTATATCCAGAACGATTTCAAGCTGAAAGCTTTCCGAAAGCCCGTCTACACGGATCGGTTTGGAAGAAACGCTTTGAATCGACGACAGTATGCTCTGCGCCCCTCTTAAGGTCACCATCGGCGGCTTTACGGTAAAACCATCGATTGTAAAACCCGCAGCCGGTCTTCCATACAAACAGGCAATCACCGGAATCTGCTTTTGTATCTGCTTTTCCAGATGCACTGTCACGCGGTCGGGCTGCATCGAAAGAATCGAAAGCCCTGCTGGAATGCGCAGTTGCTCACCCCGAAGATCCCGGATTACCGCCCCTTCCGAAGCATCTGAAAGATCAAGGTCGTAGGCCGATTCAGCGGCGCCAAGTCGAGATACAACAAATCTGGGCCCCTGCAGGCGAACCTCGATTCCTTTGAGCATCGGACCGGCCGGAGTCAAGTCCTTGGAAATTCGAACCAAATGCAGCGGAATAAAAACATCGACGGTCTGCCCGGAAAACTGATAACCGACTGCAAGAGCGCCTAGAAAAAATAAAACCCCGGCGATAAAACCGAAAATAAATTTAAATCGAACATGCTCGATGGGTTTGCCGGCCCTTTCATCCATGGCGATCCGAACCTTTCCGCGTGAAAGGTTCGACCCCGCAGCCATGCTTCAGCGCATCGATCATTTTCACCGTTATGCGGGTGGTGGCCACATCGTGAACACGAACGATGTGAGCCCCGTTTAAAACCGCCGCCGCGACCGTCGCCTGAGTCGCCGTCTCAATCGGACCCGACGACGGCGAGATATTATCGGCAAGACCAAGGGTTTGACGGATAAAGGATTTGCGGGAGGTTCCCACAAGAATCGGCAATCTCAGACTTTTAAAAATCCGCAGGCGCCGAATCAGCAACAGATTCTGCTCCGCTGTTTTCCCGAAGCCAATGCCCGGATCAATGATGATTCTGGACCGCGGAATGTTGCGACTCTCCGCAAATTGAACAGTTTGAGACAGGAACCTTCTGATATCGAATGCCGCATTTTCGTATCTTGGTGCGGTCTGCATCGTCTTGGGGGTTCCCTGCATGTGCATCAGCACAACGGGCACCCGGCAATCCGAAACGACATCGGCCATGCCGGGATCGCCTTGCAATGCACTGATATCGTTTATCATGGAAGCTCCGGCTTCAATAGCCCGCCGGGCGACCTCGGCCTTGGTCGTATCAATGGAAATGGGGATTGAGACCGAGCGCGCCAGTCTTTCGATCACCGGCGCCACCCGCTGCGATTCTTCCTCAGGGGAAACAGAATCTGAAAAAGGGCGGCTGGACTCCCCTCCCACGTCCAGAATGTCGGCGCCGTCCCGTACGAGTTGGATGCCTTTGGCAACGGCGGAATCCACGGAAAAATAACGCCCTCCGTCGGAAAACGAATCCGGCGTCACATTGAGTATGCCCATGACACAGGTCCGGGATCCGAACACCAATCGATGGGAAGCCCATTGGATCATAGAGGTTTCAGCGACCATGCCCTATGCCTGTTTTTTGTCCTTTGGTTCAGGTCTCGGCTTGCACCTCAGGGGTCTCGCTGATGTCTTCATCCCGCGGCGTAGGGAATTTGAACCCGGGTTTCATGGAAGCAATCAGCGCATCCAGCTCGCTTCCCTGAACCGTTTCCTTCTCAAGCAGAACCTCAGCCAGCTTGTGCAGAACGTCGATGTTTTCCTCCAAAAGGCGCTTTGCTATATTATAGGCATTCTGAATCAGCACCTGGACCTCGCCGTCAATTCTGCGGGCCGTTTCCTCGGAATAATCCCGGTGCTGAGCAATCTCCCGGCCGAGAAAAATCTGTTCCTCATTCTTTCCATAGGAAAGAGGACCCAGATTCTCGCTCATGCCCCAGGAGCGCACCATCTTGTGCGCCAGATCCGTAGCCTGCTTGATATCATTGGAAGCGCCGGTGCTGATGCGATTGAGTACGAGTTCCTCCGCCACACGGCCGCCGTAGGCGACCGAAAGATCGCTTTGCAACTGGTCCTTATACTTGAAGTCACGCTCTTCGGGCAAGAACCAGGTCACACCGGCGGCCCTTCCGCGGGGAATAATCGTTATCTTGTTGACGATGTCGGTATGCGGCAGCAGCCGGGCTACCAGGGCGTGCCCGGCTTCGTGGTAGGCCGTGGTGCGTCGGTCTTCCTCCCGGACGACCTTGGACTTGCGCTCCAGCCCCATGTAAACCTTGTCTTTGGCATCCTCCAGGTCCTGCATGTCGACTTTGTCTTTGTTTCTTTTGGCGGCCAGAAGAGCCGCCTCATTGACCAGATTCTCCAGATCGGCCCCGGAAAATCCGGGTGTTCCCTTGGCGATCACCGTCGGATTGACATCCGGACCGATAGGCGTTCTTTTCATGTGAACGCGCAGAATCTGCTCCCGCCCTTTGATATCGGGAAGCGCCACCATGACCTGTCGATCAAAACGCCCTGGGCGGAGCAGGGCCGGGTCCAGAACATCGGGCCGGTTGGTCGCGGAGATCAGAATGACCCCCTCATTGGACTCGAATCCGTCCATCTCAACCAGAAGCTGGTTCAGCGTCTGTTCCCGCTCATCATGTCCACCGCCAAGTCCCGCTCCTCGATGCCGGCCGACAGCGTCAATCTCATCGATAAAAATAATGCACGGTGCATTTTTTTTGCCCTGAACAAACAGATCCCGCACCCGCGATGCGCCGACGCCGACAAACATCTCCACAAAATCCGATCCGCTGATGCTGAAAAAAGGAACGCCGGCTTCTCCGGCAATCGCTCGCGCCAGCAAGGTCTTTCCGGTTCCAGGAGGCCCCATGAGCAGAACTCCCTTGGGAATCCGGCCTCCCAGTCGGGTAAACTTCTTGGGTTCCCTGAGAAACTCGACGATTTCACTGAGTTCCTCCTTGGCTTCCTCGATTCCGGCTACATCATCAAAGGTAACCTTCACCGATGTGTCGGACATCAGCCGAGCCCGGCTCTTGCCGAAAGACATTGCCTTGCCGCCTCCGCTCTGCATCTGGCGCATGAAAAATATCCACACTCCGATCAGGACAATCATCGGAAGCCATGACGCCAGCATCGACATATACCATGGAGATTCCACAGGAGGCTGAGCCTTGATGGCAATTCCCTTGTTTCTCAGCATGCGGATCAGATCCGCATCCTGGGGGGCAAACACCTTGAACTTTTTATTATTGATATCGGTTACAAACAGTTCCTGCCCCTGAATCACCACCTCGCCGATCCGTTCGGATTCAACCATGGAAAGAAGTTCGGAATAACTCAGACTGGAATCCGACAGCTGATGCTGGTTAAACAGGTTGAACAGCATCACGACCATCAGGGTAACAACCAGCCATAAAGCCAAATTCTTGTAAAATGGGTTCAAATATCGTCCCTCCTAATCTATCCGGCCAATGAATGCGGTCTTCCCTGGCATTCAAATCCGGTGCCGCACCGTCGGAAATTACGGGTCGTTAATTTACGTATAATAATCATTATTGCCCATTAGGCAAGCAAAAGTTCGATCTTCAGTACGTGACGGGTTTTGGATGTAACCTTAACCGAATCATCGATTTGGTGACCTCCAATCCAGATGATTTGATCCTGGCTCAATAAAACCGGACACCGGCTGCGAAGCGGGCGGGGAACCTTTCGATTTATCAAATATTTTTTCAACTTCTGCCGTCCTTTCATGCCAAGCGGGACAAATCGATCGCCGGGCATCTGATTTCTGACCCTCAGGGGAAAGCGGACGCAATCACAATCCATAAAAGCGACCGAATTTCCGGAATTCTGAATCATCTGAAAGCCGGAATTTTCCAAGCGTGTTAAAATCAGGTATGCACCGATCGATTCGATGAAAAGCGACCGTGTATCCGAGTCAATCGTGTAACAGAACCCGGAAGGCGCGGGGTCGCTCCGCCTTATTCGCGGACAGGATTCTTCCTTTGAAATGATCAAGCGATCCTGATTCCGCTGAATCCGGATCCGATCCGGCAAATCCAGCCCTGCCCGGTCGTTGTCGCCATAAACCAGCTCGACGGCCGCATCCGCATGCGCCAATGAAATGCGCCGCAGATCCCCCTTGATGCGCTCGACGGCCTGGCGAAGAATGCGGCGCAAAGCGCCCACAGGATGCGTGCGCAGAATCCGGACGCAAAGCTCCATCCGGCAGATTTCTTCCCGGACTGTCGCCGCCTTCAGAAGAGGGGTCGTAATGGATACAAGCCAGGTCTCCTCGGCGCGCGCCAAATCCGAAAGACGGTTTAAGGCATGAATGATTTGCGGATTGTACTGCTTTTGAAGCTGGGGAATCAGCTGGCGGCGGATGCGGTTTCTTACGAAGCCGACATCTTCATTGGATGCGTCTGATACCCAGTTCAGCCGATTTTCTGACAAATATCTTAAAATGTCTTTTCGGTGAAGGCGGATCAGGGGCCTGACAATTCTCGGATTGCGCACCGGAGAAATTCCAGAAAGGCCCAATATGCCGCTTCCCCTCAAGAGATACATCAATACGGATTCGGCATTGTCGTCGGCATGATGCCCCAGGGCGATCTTCTCGAAACCATGAAGATCGGCAATGCGGTGAAAAAATCCATACCGCGCCCGGCGCCCGGCCTCTTCAAGGGAAAATCCCTGCGCGGCCATGGCATAGACATCGGTCTGCTCGCAAAAAAATGGCGCTCCCATTTTCCCGGCCAGGTTTCGAGCGAAGGACTCGTCCCGATCCGACGCCTCGCCGCGAAGCCCGTGGTTCAGATGCGCAACTGCAAGATTCAGGGGCAGCCGATCGCCCATCGCATCCAGAACATGCAGCAGGGCCACGGAATCCGGCCCTCCAGACACTCCTACCAACACCCTGTCGTTGGGGCGGAACATTCCAAAGGCGGTTATTGTGTTAAAAACCTTTGCTATCAGGTAATTACTGGAGCCTTTGTGCAATACTGGCATGGATCAGCTCGGAGACTTTTCGGTCCCACAACCCCACAACGCCGGTACGAACCGAAATTTCCGTCAACCGGGGAGCGAGTATGGTCAACTTGACCGTCACCGGCGTCTGATCCGGACGCATGGCCGAAACAACGGTCTGAACCCCGTCGGACTCCTTCTTTTCCACATTGATTTTCATGGACGCCAAAGAATCAGTCACGGCTGCGACGCTGGTTTCCAGAGAAGCGGGATATGCCCGCTTGAGCTCACCGTTCATATAGGAATAAACGCCGGTGCCGGCACCGACACCGACAATCACCGGAGCGGCGCATCCTGCGCAAAAAACAATAAACGACGCACAAATCGCAATCAAAAATTTATAATTCATAGGGCCTGCTCTTTTTTTAAATGCCGGGACAAGTTCCGGATGCACCTGAGCTATACGACAGGCGCGGGCGGATGTCAATATGATCCCCCCGTGGCTGAGTCGCCCGGTTCGGATTCCTGCATGATTCAAGCTCAATACACCGCAATTCCTGTGGAATGATGAGATCTAAACCTGGGCCGCAGTGTCGACGGATACGGCGCAACGCAAAAATTGCTTTTTTACGAAGGCATCAAGTTTCGGGTCCGGCTGTTTTTACCCTTGAAAAAAAATCAACGGCTGACTATAGTTAGCGACCGGTTGTGCTAGGCGGGGAGTTAGCGGTGCCCTTTTCCCGAAATCCGCTTTATGCGGGGCTGAATTCCCGTTTGAGGGTTGAATCCTGAATCTTGGAAGACATTCAGATCGGCCGCCGCGCAACAGACGCTTACGAACCTCGTCAGGTCCGGAAGGAAGCAGCGATAAGTAATGTTGTCTGTGTCGTGGATCGATCCCGATTATGATTATGTCTCTCCAGGTTTCGGAAAACTCGATAACGGGTGCACAACCGGATCTCCCAACCTCCATTCTCAAACCGCTATTGAATGCCTTATCATTTCCGTCCTGAAATATTGACGGCAAGGCTCATATTTTGCGGAAGCATCCGCAAATATCGCCTTGACATTGCATCAGGCCGTCTTATTTTTGAATCGTTATTGATGCGGCTTGCAAAATTTTTTCGTTGGAACAGCCAATCGCCCCCGGCTTCAGCCGCCTTGACCATAAAGTCAGGAGATGATTTGAACGCATGAGCGATAACAAAAAAAAAACAAACAAGGTTGAAATTCAAGAGATTCATGAAAATTCCGCAACCATATCCAATACGCCGGCGTCGACGGAGGAAGCAGGCCAGCAACCCGATGATGATGCCGTAAAGCTTCTTGAAGCGGAACAAAAGGCGGCAGAAAATCATGACCGCTTTCTGAGACTTGCCGCTGAATTCGAAAACTACAAAAAACGGACGGCAAGGGAAACCGCTGATTTCAGAAAATTTGCCAACGAGGCGATGCTCAAGGAACTGCTTTTGGTGGTAGACAATCTGGAACGGGCCATCGAATCGGCCCGGGCCGGGGAAGGCAGCATTCAATCTTTTTTGCAGGGCGTTGAAATGACCCGGAATGAAATTTTAAAGGTCTTTGATAAATTCGGCGCTGTCCCCATTACGGCCATGGGGGAAATCTTTGACCCGAATTTTCACCAGGCGGTGGCCCGGGAAACAAGCAAAGACCATCCGGAAAACACCGTCGTCAAAGAACTGCAAAAAGGCTATATGCTGCACGACCGCCTGCTCAGGCCCAGCATGGTTATTGTAAGCAAACCCGGCCCAAATGCCGGGGAAAACACATAAAAATAAAAACACCTACATACAGGCAACACTTAAGGAGGAATATCAATGGGCAAGGTAATCGGAATCGATCTGGGCACCACCAATTCATGCGTGGCCATTATGGAAGGGGGCGATCCGAAGGTGATTACGAACGCCGAGGGCGGTCGGACCACGCCGTCCATCGTTGCTATAACCGGCAGCGGTGAGCGTCAGGTGGGACAGATCGCAAAACGCCAGGCCATCACCAACCCCGAGAATACCGTATTTGCCGTCAAACGTCTCATCGGCCGCAAATACGATTCCCAGGAAGTGCAGCGCGATATCAAGGTGCTTCCCTATAAAATCGAAAAGGCATCCAACGGAGACGTCCGAATCAACCTGCAGGGCAAGCCTTACAGTCCGGCGGAAATTTCGGCTTTCATTCTGTCCAATATCAAAAAATACGCTGAGGATTATCTTGGCGAAACAATAACCGATGCGGTTATTACCGTTCCGGCCTATTTTAACGACTCTCAGCGCCAGGCAACCAAGGATGCCGGAAAAATTGCCGGACTCAACGTGCTGCGCATTATCAACGAACCCACGGCCGCTTCTCTGGCTTACGGGCTGGACAAACACGCCGAAGAAAAGATAGCGGTCTTTGACCTCGGCGGCGGCACCTTCGACATTTCCATTCTGGAAATCGGCGAAGGGGTCTTTGAAGTCAAATCCACCAATGGAGACACTCACCTGGGCGGCGAGGACTTTGATCTGCGCCTGATCGATTATCTGGCCGACGAATTCAAGAAAGATCAGGGCATCGATCTGCGGTCAGACAAGATGGCGTTGCAGCGGCTCAAGGAAGCAGCCGAAAAAGCCAAGATGGAACTTTCCAGCTCCATGGAAACCGATGTGAATCTTCCCTTTATCACCGCGGATGCAACCGGTCCCAAGCACCTGAACATCCGCCTCTCGCGGGCCAAACTGGAAAACCTGGTCGCCGATCTTCTGGATAAACTGGAAGGGCCCTGCCGGACCGCTCTGAAAGACGCCGGCATGAACCCCAAGGAAATCAACGAGGTGATACTGGTCGGCGGCATGACCCGTATGCCGGCGGTTCAGGAAAGGGTCAAGCAAATTTTCGGCAAGGAGCCTCACAGGGGCGTCAACCCCGATGAGGTCGTAGCCATGGGTGCCGCCATTCAGGCCGGCGTTCTCAAGGGAGACGTCAAAGACGTGCTGCTTCTGGATGTCACCCCGCTTTCTCTGGGAATCGAAACCCTGGGCGGCGTCATGACCCGGCTGATCGAAAAAAACACCACCATTCCGACGCGAAAAAGCCAGGTCTTCTCCACGGCCGCCGACAATCAGCCGGCCGTTTCCATCCACGTGCTGCAGGGCGAACGGGAGTTGGCCGCTTACAACAAGACGCTGGGACGATTCGAGCTCGTGGGTATTCCGCTGGCGCCCCGTGGCGTTCCGCAGGTCGAGGTCACCTTTGACATCGATGCCAACGGCATCGTGAACGTTTCGGCCAAGGATCTGGGAACAGGCAAGGAACAGTCCATCAAGATCACCGCCTCCAGCGGCCTTTCCAAGGATGAGATCAATCAGGCCGTAAAAGACGCCGAAATGCATTCCGAAGAGGATAAAAAGAAGAAAGAGCTGGTTGAAGCCAGAAATATCGCCGATACCATGATCTACTCCACGGAAAAGTCCATCAAGGAACTGGGCGGCAAGGTGGACAGCACCACCAAAACCAATGTGGAAGAAGCCATCGGACGCCTCAGAAAAGCCATGGAAGGCAGCGACACGCAGGAGATCAAGCAAAAAACGGAAGAATTGACCCAGGCATCGCACAAACTGGCGGAAGCCATGTATCAAAAAGCCGCTGCAAGCGGCGGAGATGCCGGCGGCGGCGATCAGACCGGCGCCTCTCAGAAGCGCGGACCCGATGATGATGTCGTCGATGCGGATTTCGAAGAGGTCAAAGACAAATAAAATCTTAAATTGAAAGACGTTAAGGCCCGCGGGCGGATTTTTCGCCCGCGGGCTTTTTATTCGATCTGAAAGCTTTCCTCGCTGCCCGCGTATTTTTTGCGAAGCTTGGGTTTTTCGATTTTACCCGTAGCGTTTCGCGGAACCACGTCAAAAATGATCCGCCGGGGCCTTTTGTACCGGGGAAGATCCTCGCAGTACGCGTCAATCTCCTCCTTGCCGAGCGTCTGTCCCGGTTTGACCTGGATGATGGCGGTTGCAATCTCTCCCAGCCTCAGGCTGGGCAGACCGATGACGGCCACATCCTGAATCCTGGGATGGGCCTGAAGAAAGTTCTCTATCTCGACCGGATAGATATTTTCACCGCCCGTGATGATCACATCTTTTTTGCGGTCCACCAGCCAGATAAATCCATCCTCGTCCCGGCGGGCCACATCTCCGGTCAGCAGCCATCCGTCGATGAGGGTCTGAGCCGTGGCTTTCGGATTTCTGTAATAGCACTGCATCACGCCGGGGCCACGGACCATCAGTTCTCCCGGAGTACCGGGAGGAACGCTGTTCAGCTGAGCATTCACGATCCGAGCCTCCCAGTCGAAGCCCGGAACTCCGATGGCGCCGACCTTATGTTCGTTTTCCATGCCCAGATGAACGCATCCAGGCCCGGTGGTTTCGGTCAACCCGTAATTGGTATCGTACTGATGGCGAGGAAAAACGCGCTTCCATTCCTTGATCAGACTCGGCGGCACAGGCTGGGCGCCGATGTGCATCAGTCGCCATCGGTCCAGGCGATAGCTGCTCAGTTTGATTTCCCCGCTTTCAATGGCGAACAGAATATCCAGCGCCCAGGGCACCAGCAGCCAAACCACGGAAATTCCTTCTTCAGAGACCGCCTCCAGAATTGAGCGCGGATCGATCCCTTTGAGAATCACGGCCCGGGCGCCGACGATCAGGTTGCCGAACCAGTGCATCTTGGCCCCGGTATGGTAAAGGGGCGGAATACACAAAAAATTGTCTTCATGGGTCTGCCGGTGATGGCAGTTTTCCACATAGGCGGCAAACTCCAGGTTCCGATGGGTGATCAGGACCGCCTTGGGGATGCCGGTCGTGCCTGAGGTAAAGTACAGGGCCGCCTCGTCGGTCAAACCGATTTTGACCTTCGGATCCGTTCCATCCTGTCCCTGAATCAATGCTTCATAATACGCGGCGTAATTCGGGCAAAGCAGCCGGGGGCCGGAAAAGACATAGTTGGACACAACGGGATCCAGATCGGGTTTGATGCTTTCAATGCGCTCGATGAATTCCTCGCCGAAAATCAAAACCTTTGCCTCAGACACCATAGCGCAGTGCAGAATGGTTTCCGCGTCAAAACGAAAATTCAACGGAACGGCCCATGCGCCGGTTCGCAGAATACCGAAATAAATCGGCAACCACTCAATGCAGTTGGTCATCAGCAGAATCACGCGATCGCCCTTTTTCACCCCCATGGTCATCAGGGCGTTGGCCATCTGATTGGACTGTCGATCAAAGGCCTTCCAGGTGATCTCTTTTCTCAAATTCCGGTTCGGGTCGCGTTCCACAAGCGCCGGTTCGTCCGGATACATTCGCGCGTTTCTTGCCAGCATCTCGGTAATCAGCATGAACCCTTCCTTTCATTGATCGATCCGAGGCATGTTCCCCGGCCATCAGAATCACATGACGAAAACAACTTGCCTGATGTTCTCCTGATAGTAAAACTTTGATAAAAATGCAAACGCTTCAGGGATTTGAATGTAAATTTTGTTGCGCAATCCGATCCGATAATGGATACTTAATATCCATATGGATTCAATTTCCGGATAGATAGTATCCGTTTTGGATGTCCATGCGGAGATGGACGCCTGAATCCAATGGCATGGCATCTTATTTGCTCTGATGAACTCTATGCGCAAACAATCTTCGATCAATCGTTTCTGGGGCGTACCGCCATGGATATTTCTGGCCGCCGTGGGAATTCTGTTTCCCATTTTTGCCGTCATGACGTTTGAAAACATTCACCGCCAGAAAGAAAACGCATCCAGGCTGCTTCTGGAAAAGGGCGCCGCCCTGATCCGATCGTTCGAAGCCGGCGCCCGGACGGGAATGGGACGCCGCATTCTTCGCGGATTTACCCTGCAGAACCTCCTGAGCGAAACCGCCCTTCAGCCCGATATCGCCTACCTGATGGTGACCGATGCGCAGGGAACCATTCTGTCCCACAGTCAAATGGACCGGATCGGCCAGCACCGGGAAACCGGCATGGATCTGGATGCAATCGCCGATTCCGACGAGGTGCGCGGAAGGATACAGAAATTGAGCGACGGCAAAACCATATTCGAGGTCTTTCGCAGATTCACACCCTCGAGGAGACCGCCTGCCGGGCGATTCCGGAATCTTCAGGATCCCTCAGCCCTTCACTGGCACGAGCGTCAGAATCTGATCATCTTCGTCGGCCTGGACATGGGACCCATCGAGGCGGCCAGGCGGGCCGACACCCTGCATACCCTGATCATGGGAAGCATTCTGCTGCTGATCGGCTTTGCCGGCATCTTTCTGCTGTTTCTCGCCCAGAGCTACCGGGCCACCCGGCAGCAGCTGTCCCGGGTCCAGACGTTTTCCGACACCATCGTCGAAAAAATGCCCGCCGGACTGCTGGCCATAGACGAGCAGGAGCGCATCGTTTCCCTGAATCCAGCGGCGGCCCGTATACTGAATCTCTCCTGTGAAGCGGCTGCTGGAAAACAGGCCCGGGATCTGCTGCCCGAAGAACTTCGCGGGTTTATCACCGATTGCCGGACCGCGGTGGAAAAGGAAATCGAATGCTGCCCCGCGGATCGGCCGGTTCCCCTTCAGGTCAGCGTCTCGGCCCTTCGGGATGAAAACGAGCGCCTCCTGGGGCATATCCTTCTGCTAAAGGATTTAAGTGAAATCAGAACACTGCGCAGCCAGATCGTCCGGAACCAGCGCATGGCCACCGTCGGCAGCCTGGCCGCCGGCGTGGCCCATGAAATCCGAAATCCCTTGAGCTCCATCAAGGGATTTGCCACCTATTTCAGAGAGCGCTATCAGTCGGTGCCGGATGATCAGAAAATAGCCGACATCATGATTCAGGAAGTGGATCGCCTCAACCGGGTGGTCGGACAGCTGCTGGATTTTTCCCGGCCCCTGTCCCTGTCCCGGAAACCGGTCCATATTCGGAATCTGATCTCCGACTCCCTGGCGCTGGTGCGCCAGAAGGCCGAGGAAAAAAACATCGCCATATCCATGGACGTTGTTCCCGAAAACATCACGGCCCGAATCGATCCGGATCAGATCCGTCAGGTTCTGCTGAATCTGCATCTCAATGCCCTTGAAGCCATGGATTCCGGAAGCCGGCTTTCGGTTTCGGCAAAAAAGGATTCGAATATGCTGCAGATCCGGATTCAGGACACCGGGTGCGGAATTCTGCCCGAGCATTTATCCCGGATATTTGATCCGTACTTTACGACCCGGTCATCCGGCGCCGGTCTGGGGCTGGCCATCGTCCACAATATTATCGAAGCCCATGAAGGCCGGATCGAGGTCGAAAGTCGCCCCGGAGAAGGAACCGCCATCACCCTGCATCTGCCGGATTCGGAAGAGGAGGCTGCCCGATGATTCAGAAACCCGCCGTCCTGGTGGTCGACGACGACATCGCCCACCGGACCATGCTCAAGACCCTGCTGACCGGATGGGGATACGCCGTTTTTGAGGCCGACGACGGCTCGAACGCCATCGCGCTGGTCAATGACCGGTTCTTTGACCTGATTCTAATGGATATCCGCATGCTGAAGGTCTCCGGGCTCGAAGCGCTCAAGTCGATCAAATCCTACAATCCGGCCATTCCCGTGCTGATCATGACCGCTTACTCTTCGGTGGAAACCGCTGTGGATGCCCTTAAAAACGGTGCTTATGATTATCTGACCAAGCCGCTCGATTTTGAAAAGCTCCGGCTGATTCTGGAGCGGGCCGTGGAACACGTTCGTCTCAAGGAAGAAAACCAGAGTCTCAAAGAAACTCTGGGCCGCCGGTTCGACCGCCAGAACATCATCGGAAACAGCGAACCCATGATCCGGCTTCTGGAAACCGTTGCCCAGGCTGCGCCCACCGAGGCCACGGTGCTGATCAGCGGAGAATCCGGCACCGGCAAGGAACTGATTGCCGGCGCAATCCACTTCAACAGCCGGCGCAAAGACGGCCCGTTTGTCAAGATCAACTGCGCGGCCATCACCGAGACCCTGCTGGAATCCGAGCTGTTCGGCCATGAAAAAGGAGCTTTCACCGGCGCGGACCGGAGAAAGGAAGGACGCTTTGTGCAGGCCGATTCGGGAAGCCTGTTCATGGATGAGGTCAGCGAAATGTCTCAAACCATGCAGGCCAAGCTCCTGCGGGTGCTTCAGGAGCGCGAGATCACCCGCGTGGGCGGGGAGGCGGTTATTCGAATTGACGTCCGCCTGATCGCCGCCACCAACAAGAACCTGGTCGAACTGGTGCAAAAAGGCGATTTCCGGGAAGATCTCTTTTATCGGCTCAACGTGGTGCAAATCAACCTGCCGCCCCTCAGACGCCGCCGGGAAGACATTCCGCTTCTGGCCGGACATTTTCTAAAGTTCTTTTCCGAAAAAAACCGCAAGCCCATCAAGGGCTTCACCCCGCGGGCCATGGACCAGCTGATCAAACATCCCTGGCCGGGAAACGTCCGGGAACTGATGAACTCCGTTGAACGGGCCGTGGTCTTTGCGCGGTCCGAATATCTTGACGCTGCGGATCTTTCCATTATAGAAAGCCGGCAGGTGCCCGAAACTGCAAATTCAGCGGACGGCCAGGTGCCGCCCCTTGAAATGGTTGAAAAAGAGACGATCTTAAAGGCCCTGAAGGCTTCGGACGGAAACAAGAGCGAAACGGCTCGAAGACTGGGAATCACCCGCAGGACGCTTCACAAAAAGCTGAAAAAATACGGGGTGATGCCCTGACCGGAATGCTGAAAAGCAGGGAACCATGAACACATCGATTCTGTATTGCGGTTCGTGCGGCGCCCGGAACCGGGTTCCCTGGAACAAAGCCGATGCCGGCGCCAAATGCGGCAAGTGCGCTGCCCTGCTGGACACCCGCGATCTTCTGACGCAGGGACCGATGGCCATCACCGATGCAAGCTTTCAAAACCAGGTGCTCGGCGCACCGCTTCCAGTGCTTCTGGACTGCTGGGCGCCCTGGTGCGGGGCTTGCCGAACGGTCGGACCTGTGATCGATGAACTGGCCGGCCTGTGGCACGGCAAGATCCGGGTCGCCAAGCTCAATGTGGATCAAAACCCTCAAACCGCTGCCCGTTTTCAGATCAAGAGCATTCCCACGCTGCTGATCTTTGATCGGGGCCGTCTGGTCGAAACTTTGCTCGGAGCGCTGCCCAAAGACCAAATCGCCCGGAAAATGGCGCCCTATCTGTAAGATCGGAGATAAAACATCATGAATTTACACGCTGTCATTGAAACACTGGCCGGAATCATCGAAGAAATCTTTCAGAGCGGACTGGAACTGGACGCCGATGTGCGTCATTTCATTCGATCCACCTTTTCCGACCTGAGCACCCTCGAACTGGCCGCCCTGCTGGCCGATCCGCAGAACGGCGACGCCGACACGCTGCGGGAGCTGATTTTTTTCCCGGATGAAGCCACGCAGATCCGGATCGAACCCGCGCTTGAAGGAAACGGCATCACGCCGGAACAGCAGGCAGCGCTGATCCGGCATCTACGCCGAAATCAACCCGAAACCCATCTGATTCTGCCAGAGGGCCAGCGCATCGTCCTGAAGCTTCCCGAATCGGCGGTCGAGCCTTTCATTCAGCGTCTTCACCTGACCCGGTCGGTTGCCCCGCAGCTGCGGGAGGCTGTTTCATCCTTTGCGGAAAAAGAATTTCGAAACCTTGTTCTGGTGAAACTTCGAAACGCGAGAACCCTGCACGCCGGAACCCAGGTCCGGCTTCTGACCGATTTTTTCAAAAAATTCCGTTCCCAGGGGCCGGACTTTATCGAATTGTTGTCCTTTATGCTGGAATTTCTCGAACTCACCCGGCCCGACCAGGATATGTACGAAGCCCTGGTCAACCGAAAACGCACGTATTTCCGAAATCTTCAAAAAGCGCGGTTTTTTGAGAAGCAGCTGCGGCGAAACAACATCGAAACACTGATCATGCTGGGGGTTCGCCCGCCGAACGTGCATCCGGAACAGACCCGGCTCAAAATGGATCTGATCGACGACATCTGCCGGACGGTCTTCGGCCGGACCGAATATCTTGCGCCGATCCATGACAGCATCGACATGGGGGAGTTTGATGAAGACCAGGATGTCTCCGAGATGATTCGGCGGCTTTCCGACGGGCCGTTCAGCGGATTTTCCTGTTGACGCCCGGCAGAAATCGCTTGATTCGGCCGTCATGCAGGGCTATGAATTCAAATTTAAAAACGCCTTTAAAACAGAATCGGATTTGAATCATGAAAAAAATGCTAATCGGTATTTTAACCGCCCTGATCCTGACTGCGGCGTCGGCATTCGGCGCCGATACGGACAGCCGGACCGCGGCACTGAATACCTTGATCTCAAAAATCGAACAGCGCTACACCCTGTCCGGATTTACCGCGAAGTTTGACCAGTATTCCACCATCAAGTCCATGGACATCACGGATACGGCCGGGGGTATGCTGTATATCCGCCGGCCGGGAAAGATGCGGTGGGAATATGAAAAGCCCGAGCCCCAGATCATTATCTCCGACGGCATTCAGCTGTGGATTTACCGGCCCAGCGACAACCAGGTAATCATCGGCAAGGCCCCGGCCTTTTTCGGCGACGGCAAGGGCATCAGCTTTTTATCGGACCTCAAAATTCTTCGGGAAAATTTTGTTGCCTCCCTCGAACCCGACGATGATCAGGGAAATTCCGTGATCAAGTTGATTCCCAAAAAGAAGAACCCGGATGTCGAGGTGATCCATATGGCCGTGTCCAGGAATACGTCCGACATCATTTATGCCGTTACCCGCAATGCCTACGGCGATGAAACCCGGATCGAACTGAGCGGATTTGAGTTTTCCGATTCCCTGAATCCGGATCTGTTCACCTTTACGGTTCCCCCGGGAACGGATATTCTGGAGCTTGAACAGTAAATTTATTCCGCCTGATGCATCGTTCCAACGGCCAAAAGGAGTTCATCAAGATGAAAGACAAGATCAAACGACTGTTAAAAGAACGAAACGCCGTACTGCTGGCCCACAACTACCAGCCTGCGGAAATTCAGGATCTGGCCGATCTGTGCGGAGACTCCCTGGAACTGAGCATTCGAGCCGCCAAGACCGGCGCGGATGTGATCGTTTTCTGCGGCGTTCATTTCATGGCCGAAACCGCCTCGATTCTGTCCCCGGACAAAACCGTGCTCCTTCCCCGTATGAACGCCGGATGCCCGATGGCCGATATGGTCACCCCCGAGGCCTTGAAAGCCAGGCTTGAAACCCTCGGGCCCATGCCCGTGGTCACCTATGTGAATTCTCCGGCCTCGGTCAAGGCCCTTTCCACGATCTGCTGCACATCGTCCAATGCGGTGGCCGTCGTCAACAGCCTGAAGGAAGACGAGCTTCTCATGACGCCGGATCGCAACCTGGCCCAGTACACGGCCTCCAGAACCGGGAAAAAGATTCACCTCTGGGACGGCTTTTGTCCGATTCACAACAACCTGACCGTCGATCAGGTCCTGGCCGCAAAAAAAGCGCATCCCGACGCGGTTTTCATGGCCCATCCGGAATGCCGGCCCGAGGTGTTGAAGCTGGCCGACGTGATTCTGAGCACATCGGGCATGATCCGTCACGCCGCCGAATCCGATCGCCGGGTATTTATCGTGGGCACGGAGATAGGCATGCTCTACCCCATTCAAAAGGCCAGCCCGGGAAAAACCTTTTATCCGGCCTCAGAAGCCATGGTATGTCAGGACATGAAAAGAATCAGCCTTGAGGACATCGTCCGCAGTCTGGAGACGATGCATGGGGAGGTGAGGGTTCCCGAAGAAATCCGGGTTCCGGCGCTCTCGGCGGTCCGCCGAATGATCGAACTACCGCAGTAAAAAATTTTACAAAATCAAGAGGGGTGCAGGAGAATCCGCCCCGCACCCCTTTTTATTCAAGCGATGTTCTGCATCGCTTCATCGGAAATATCCGCGTTGGTGTACACCTTCTGAACGTCGTCGCAGTCTTCGAGGTTTTCCATCAGCCGTATCATCTGCTCGGCTTCCTTGCCCTGAAGTACGGTCGTGTTTTGAGGCAGCCGTGTGACCTCGGCCATCTCATAGGCGATGCCGGCCTTCTCGATGGCCTGCTTGACCGTCTCGAAATTCTCCGGCTCCGTGATGACCTCAAACTCATCCGCATCTTCCCGGACATCCTCGGCGCCGGCATCCAGAACGGTTTCCATCAGAAGATCCTCATCGACCTTCTTTCTGTCCAGGCTGATATAGCCCTTGAGATCAAACATCCAGGCCACGCATCCGTTGGAGCCCATGTTGCCGCCGCCCTTGTTCAGGATGTGGCGGATCTCCGCCACGGCCCGGTTCCGGTTGTCCGTCAGGCTCTCCACCAGAATCGCGGCCCCGCCCGGACCGTATCCCTCGTAAAGGACCTCCTCGTAGCTGACGCCTTCCAGCTCTCCGGTACCCTTTTTAATGGCCCGGTCGATGTTGTCCTTGGGCATGTTCTCGCTTTTTGCCGCCAGAACGGCGCTGCGAAGCCTCGGGTTTGCCCCGATATCTCCACCGCCCATTCGGGCCGCCACGGTGATTTCCTTGATCAGCTTGGTGAAAATCTTTCCCCGGCGGGCGTCCGCAGCGCCTTTCTTATGTTTGATCGTCGACCATTTATTATGTCCCGACATTGTCTGCCTCCTGTCTCTTGCTCATGGCGATGATGTATATCTCCTTGCTGGCCTTTCGGCAACTTTGCGGTTTAAAGCTTTTAACCTTTTCAAACCGTTTCTTGGCCAATTGAATAAAGACGGTCAGATCCTCTCCCTGAAATATCTTGCACACGAAATGCCCGCCCGGGCGCAACACCGCGTCGGTCAGTTCCAGGGCCGCCCTGGCCAGATAAAAAGACCGGGCCGAGTCCGCATGCTTGTTCCCCATCGTGGAAGGCGCTATGTCGCTGAGCACCACGTCGTAATCCGCGCCGACCGTCTGGAGAAAGGTTTCGTCGACGGACGTCACATCGCCGGCGATCACCTGCACGTGCCTGGGAAGCGCCTGGGTCACCGGTTTGATATCGATGCCCGTCACTTGCCCCCGGGTCAGCCGGGCCGCGTACATCAGCCAGGAACCAGGAGCACACCCCAGATCCAGCACCCTGTCCGTCTTTTGAATCAGACGGAATTTATTCTGGATCTCCTCCAGCTTGTATACGGAGCGGGCCGGAAAATTCTCTTTTCTGGCCCGGCGGGTATAATGGTCCTCCCACTGGTTTGATTTCTGAATTGGACGTTTCATATACCGAAGTCAGGTTTCAAGTCAAGCAAGGCATTTGTTTATTTGAAAATATTGTCGATCAGAACAGAATTTCCATGGCCTCGGAAATGCTTTTAATTCCCAGAAGCTCGCAGTCATTGATCCGGCTCATGCGCTTGAGGTTGGTATCCGGGACCAGACACCGGGTAAAGCCCATCTTGGCGATCTCGGCCACACGGATTTCCGCCCGGCTCACCGCCCGCACCTCGCCGGTCAGGCCCACCTCTCCGAACACCACCGCCCCCTGGGCCACGGGCCGGTCCAGAAAGCTTGAGGCCACCGCCGCAATCACGCCCATGTCCACGGCCGGTTCGTCCACCCTGACGCCGCCGACCACGTTCATGAAGATGTCATGGCCCAGCAACTGCATGCCGAGTTTTTTTTCCATCACCGCCACCAGCAACGCCACCCGGTTGGGATCGAGCCCCAGAATGGTCCTTCGGGCCGTGCCGAACGCCGAACTTGAGGCCAGGGCCTGAAGCTCGATCAGAATAGGGCGGGTTCCTTCCATGCTGGCCGTGACCACGGAACCGGGCGCATCCCCGGGCCGGCCGGAGAGAAAAATCGCCGAGGGGTTTCGAATCTCGGTCAGCCCGACATCCTTCATCTCAAAAACTCCGATCTCGTTGGTCGAGCCGAACCGGTTCTTGACGGCCCGCAGAATCCGGAACACATGGTTGCGGTCCCCTTCGAAGTAAAGCACCGTATCGACCATGTGTTCCAGAAGCCTCGGGCCGGCAATGGCGCCGTCCTTGGTCACATGCCCGACGAGAAGCACACACATGCCGGTCTTCTTGGCGGCCAGCATCAGGCGCAGGGTCGATTCGCGCACCTGGCTCACGCTTCCCGGCGCCGAGGCGATCTCCGGGCTGTAGAGCGTCTGAATCGAATCGACCACCAGCACATCCGGATGCAGGCGCTCGGCCATGGCAAGAATGGCGTCCACCTCGATTTCCGAAACCACCAGAAGATCGGCGGCCCCCGCCGACAGCCGCTGGCTTCTCATGCAAAGCTGGCGTACGGATTCTTCGCCGGAAACATACAGCGCCTTGCGGCCGGCCCTGGACAGTCCGAACAGAGCCTGAAGCATGAGGGTGGACTTTCCGATGCCGGGGTCCCCCCCGATCAGCACCAGAGTGCCCGGAACCAGACCGCCTCCCAGCACCCGGTCAAATTCGATGATTCCCGTCTCAAGGCGCAATTCGTCGCCAAGCGCCACCGAGTCGATGGGGACCGGCTGGGCCGCGTTGCCCCGAAACCGGGCGCCCTGGGCCGAATGGACGGCCGTCTCTTCGACCATGCTCTGCCACTGGCCGCAGTCCGGGCATTTTCCCATCCACTTCGGCGACTGGTACCCGCAGGCCTGACAACTAAACAGAGTTTTCGCATTTTTAGCCATGAAGCCGGTTGATCTCCCTTTCCCCGATTTGACTTTTCAGTCTATACCATGACATTGGCGCCCCATCAAGACAAGGGCTTTCAAACGCACTGTCTTCCGGATCATCCGACGCTTCGATCTGAAGGCGATCACCTTTCCATCCCTTAAATCGACTGCCGCCCGGAATACACGATCATGGCGCACGAGCCTCGGGAGAAACCAGAGCCGGCACGGTCGAGCCCTGCCTGAATGCCCCTGAAAAGGTTCTGGATTTTGAAGGCTTTCCTGTGCTATGTCAACACTTGGATCATGGATTCCAGGTCCGGCGGCCGGAAGCGGTCCTGAAAAAAATACGGGACAAACGCATCGTGGTGAGGCCGAGCGCCGGCAACTCAATTCTGCAGGCAAACACCCGGTGCGGCAAACATTGAATAAAGATGATTATGGAAACACTCCTCAAATACCTTCTGATCCTCTGGCTGATGGCCCCGCATCCGATCGGCGCGGTCCAGACAGAAAGGCCCGATGCGCATTTCAAATCCCTGGAAGCACGGCTGGTCAAAGACGGATTTGACCGCGGCTTTATTCAGGAAATCTTCAAGAATCAGGATGTTTCCCTGGAAGTGCGCGGCGTATCTCTTTTTTTCATGCATCAGGAATCGACCCTCAACTACGACCAGTTCACGGAAAGCAGCATACTCAATAAAGCACGCACCTACATGCAGACCTATCGCGATCCGTTGGCGGCTGCTGAAAAAACCTACGGCGTTCCGCCGCAGGTCGTCACCGCCATCCTTCTGGTGGAAACCCGGCTGGGCGCATATACCGGCAACCGGCTGGTGCTCAACTCGCTTTCCACCATGGCGGCCATGTCCGATGGCGGGGTTCGGGACATCATCTGGCAGTCCATCCCCGAGAACCGTCGACTGACCCGGGAACAGTTCGAAAAAAAGGCGGATCAAAGGACCCGATGGGCCTATGATCAGCTCAAAGCCTTTCTGAGCTACAGCCAGCGCGAGGCCATCGATCCGGTCAAGATACGCGGTTCTTATGCCGGCGCCCTGGGCGTGGCCCAGTTCATCCCCACCAGCATCCTGGCCTATGCCAGGGACGGAAACAGCGACGGCCGGGTGGACCTGTTTGATCACGCCGACGCCATCGCGAGCATCGCCAACTTCCTCAAGCACTACGGATGGCGCGAGAATATCGGGCGCGAGGACGCCTACAAGGTCATTTTTAACTACAACCGCAGCAGCTATTACGTGAACACCGTACTTGAAATCGCAAAAAAACTGGAAGGAACATCTTGAGCACGACCGTCATCATCATATCCATCGGCATCATCTTTTATCTCATCGCCTGCCTGGCCATACTCGACATTGCACGAAAAGACTTCGGCTCAACCGGTAAAAAGGCCTTGTGGGGCTTAACCGCGGCGCTGATTCCCTTTATCGGCTGCGTTGTCTATTTTGCCGTGGGCGCCCGGCAGGGAAGAAAAAAAACATCTCCGAATACGGATGTGGAAAGTGTTTGACAAAACCACGGGGTTTTAATAAGAGTTTTGACTGACTTTTCAATTGGGTCCCATCGTCTAGTGGCCTAGGACGCTGGCCTCTCACGCCGGAAACCCGGGTTCGAAACCCGGTGGGACCATACCAAATGAAAACAAGGGTTTAGATCAAAAATCTAAGCCCTTTTTCATTGCCTCAAAAATCCGTACCCCACACTATACCCCACAAGCTTTATAAAAATTGCGGTCAATTGAAATAAAAACGGCCGGGGAAATATCCCCAGCCGGTCCGGTGTCAGATCATACTAATTTTTTCATTTTACCTCAAAATAAAGACCCCGCCAAGTGCCCTAGATTCAACGATCTCGGTTAGGTCCATGTGTAGGTATTCGCCTTTATTGAATCCCGAAGCCATGCCCAGCGGAAACAGCCGCCAGCCCTAAGGCGGCCATCGTCCGCCGGCCGGTTTTTCATTCGTCTATTAACGATTCGCCGTCATCCCCCATAACTTCCCCAATGATTTCATCTTGTGCAACATAAGCAGCTAGAGCATCCATAAGGGCATCGTTGAGAAGGTCAACAATCAGTTGCCGCTTCGAGGGTTTCAGGCCCGCCGTCAGGATAAGCCGGTCAACCGTCGCTTCGTTTGACTGTCGCAACATCGATTCGAAAACCGCCGCCCTGGAAGCGATCTGAGCTTCGTATTCCGCAATTGGAACGTGAAGACCTTGTTGTCGTTCCCTGGCAAATCGCAGCGCGTTGACCTGTTCGGTCAGTTTTTCAAGCTCTTTCTGCAATTTCTGAGTTGCCAAATCCTTCAAGCCCGCATCCGATTCCACGGCCAGCCCGTTCAACGGGTCACTGATATACGCCTGAACCGCTGAAAATGGCACGGTTCCATCTTTGTTGCACTTCAGAAAACCCCGTTCGACTGCTTCATAAATTTTCGCCCGGCTGACTTTGTAACCTTCGGCCTTCAAAGATTTGAAGACCTCGAATCGATTTTTGAATACTTTTTTTCCCATTTTATAACTCCTTGATTTTAGGGTTCTTTTCTTCCGTCAATTTTTTGACGGTTTTTTGTAGCCATGATCCGGGCCTTGTCCCGCCGAGCTTTCCGACCCGGCCCGAAGGACCCGTTATATACCCTAGGTTATTGATATCATTGCATTTAT